>OBXC01000181.1_pt1 | contig 65402 bp, 65 predicted proteins | sample 1538111 | NCBI WGS metagenome assembly OBXC01 (sample SAMEA2580137, study PRJEB22360) | human gut metagenome | biome: human gut; feature: human-associated habitat; material: faeces | place: Denmark | collected 2008/2010
TGACGAGACCTCCCTTGGTACCACACGTCACTTTCTCTCCATATATCTGCCACATCTACTATAATTAATCCCGAGTAGTTATTGGACTTTAGTTTGTATAGCAACCTTATCCTTAACTATAGCCTCATGTGATTTCTGTTCGTCAGACCAGAGATTTGCCTCCACCTTCCTTCAGATTCGTGATTGCTCACGACACCCTTGGTCTTGGCTGTATCCTTCCCACTACTAGGGTGGATTAGGGACTTGCACCCTTTAGCGACGTGCGCCGCAAGGCGCACTACAGTACCGGCAGTCAGATTTGACCGCCGGTTTTATTTTGGGTCTGCTTGAAAAGATTTCTAAAATTTGCTATGATTAAAAACACGCTTAAAATGCGAATGTGTGATTCTTAGATAAATATGGAGATTAACATATGAATGGTACATTTACTCCGATGATGCAAAAATATCTGGAAACGAAAGAACAATATAAAGACTGCATCTTATTCTATCGTCTCGGCGATTTTTATGAGATGTTTTTCGACGATGCCATCACGGTATCAAGAGAGCTGGAGATCACTTTGACCGGAAAGAGCTGCGGGCAGGAAGAGCGGGCTCCCATGTGCGGCGTTCCGTATCATGCGGTTGACGGTTATCTGACCCGGCTGGTCGCCAAAGGATATAAAGTTGCGATCTGCGATCAGGTGGAAGATCCGAAACAGGCAAAAGGGCTTGTGAAGAGGGAAGTGACAAGGATCGTCACGCCCGGAACGATCCTGGACGCTCAGGCCATCGATGAGACAAAGAACAATTATATTATGTGTATCGTATACATTGCAGACCGCTACGGTGTCTCCGTTGCGGATATCACGACCGGAGATTATTTTGTGACGGAACTTCCTGACGGCGGAAAATTAAAAGACGAAATCTACCGTTTTATGCCGTCGGAGATCATTTGCAATGAAGCATTCTATATGAGCGGACTGGATCTCGAAGACTTGAAAGAACGGTTTCATATGGCTGTATATTCGTTGGAATCCTGGTACTTTGACGACACGGCGTGCCGTGAGAAACTGATGGAACATTTTAAAGTCTCATCCCTTGCCGGTCTTGGACTTTCCGATTACGACTGCGGCGTTTTGAGTGCAGGCGCATTGCTCCAATATCTGCTGGAAACGCAGAAAAATGATCTGTCGCATATGACGCGGATCACACCGTATACGACCGGAAAATATATGATGCTGGACAGTTCCACGCGCAGAAATCTGGAATTGTGCGAAACATTGCGTGAAAAGCAGAAAAGAGGATCTCTTCTCTGGGTATTGGATAAAACAAAAACAGCGATGGGAGCGCGTATGCTCCGGAAATTCATCGAACAGCCGCTGATCGAAAAGCAGGAAATTTTAAGACGGCTGGATGCGGTGGAAGAATTAAAGCAGTCCGCGATCTCAAGGGAAGAGATCCGTGAGTACCTTTCTCCGGTATATGATCTGGAACGTCTGATCACCCGCATTACATACGGAACTGCCAATCCGCGGGATCTGACTGCATTTGCCGGTTCTCTGTCCATGCTTCCGCCGATCCGCTATTTATTGGAAGAGATGGAATCCTCTCTGTTGAAAGATATTTATGCGGAACTGGATCCTCTCGAAGATCTCTGTACCCTTGTACAGAATGCAATTGCCGATGAGCCGCCTCTGGCGATGAAAGAGGGGGGCATTATCCGTGACGGTTACAACGAAGAAGTTGATACGCTGCGCCGTGCCAAATCCGAGGGCAAAGACTGGCTGGCAAAACTGGAACAGGACGAGCGGGAAAAAACCGGTATCAAGACATTAAGGATCAAATACAATAAAGTTTTCGGTTATTATCTGGAAGTGACCAATTCTTATAAAGAGCTGGTTCCGGATTATTACACAAGGAAGCAGACGCTTGCCAATGCAGAGCGTTATATCACGCCCGAACTGAAAGAACTGGAAGATACGATCCTCGGCGCGGAAGATAAATTATATGCACTGGAATACGAATTGTACTGCACGATCCGCGATACGATCGCGGCGGAAGTCAAACGGATCCAGACAACTGCAAAGGCGATCGCTTCGCTTGACGTCTTTTCTTCCCTCGCACTTGTGGCAGAGCGGAATAATTATGTCCGTCCGAAGATCAATGAATCCGGAAGGATCGACATCAAAGACGGACGGCATCCGGTTGTGGAGCAGATGATCCCGAACGGGACATTTATCTGCAACGATACGTTTCTGGACGATAAAAAACAGCGTGTTTCCATCATTACCGGACCGAATATGGCAGGAAAATCTACTTATATGCGGCAGGCGGCGCTTATTGTGCTTATGGCGCAGATCGGTTCTTTCGTTCCGGCGTCAGGAGCGGATATCGGGCTGGTGGACCGGATCTTTACAAGAGTCGGAGCGTCCGACGACCTTGCATCCGGACAGAGTACGTTCATGGTAGAGATGACAGAAGTTGCCAATATCTTAAGAAATGCAACGTCAAAAAGTCTTTTGATCCTTGATGAGATCGGACGCGGAACAAGTACGTTCGACGGACTTTCGATCGCATGGGCGGTTGTGGAATATATCAGCGATTCCAAATTACTCGGCGCTAAGACATTGTTCGCGACACATTATCATGAATTGACCGAGTTGGAGGGGAAAATTGACAATGTCAACAATTACTGCATTGCTGTCAAAGAAAAAGGAGACGACATTGTATTTTTGCGGAAGATCGTCAAAGGCGGAGCCGATAAGAGTTATGGTATCCAGGTTGCCAAACTGGCCGGCGTCCCGGATCTTGTGATCGACCGTGCCAAGGAAATCGTGGAAGAACTGGTCAACGAAGACATTACGATCCGCGTCAGCGAGATCGCTGTCGGAGGAAAAGATTCCGGCGCAAAGAAAAAAGCAAAACCAAAGAAATACGACGAAATGGATCTGGCGCAGTTTTCATTATTTGACACGGTAAAAGACGACGATGTATTGGAAGAATTAAAAAATATTGACGTCGGAAACCTGACACCGGTCGACGCACTCAATACGATCTATCGTCTGCAGAATAAGTTGAAAAATCGTTGGTAATGTCTTAACAGTGTCGATGTAGAAAAGGAGGCGCGCTATGGCGCATATCAAGGTATTAGATCAGATTACGATCGATAAGATCGCGGCCGGAGAAGTCATTGAACGACCGGCATCTATTGTCAAGGAACTGACAGAAAATGCGATCGACGCCGGGGCAGATTCCGTCACAATAGAAATTGAAGACGGCGGGATCACATTGATCCGGATTTCGGACAACGGAAGCGGTATCGAACGGGAAGATATCCACAATGCATTTCTGCGGCATTCCACAAGTAAGATCGAAAGCGTGGACGATCTGATGCATATCTCGTCCCTTGGTTTTCGTGGCGAAGCCCTCTCAAGCATTGCCGCCGTGACAAAAGTGGAACTGATCACAAAACCAAAGGAAGATACATTCGGTACGCGTTATGTGATCGAGGGTGGAAAAGAAATTTCTATGGAAGATACCGGCGCGTCGGACGGGACTACGTTTCTTGTCCGGCAGTTATTCTATAACGTTCCGGCAAGGAGAAAATTTTTGAAAACGCCTATGACGGAAGCCGGACATGTTCAGGATCTGCTCACCCGGCTGGCGCTTTCCCACCCGGAAGTGGCGATCCGTTTTGTGAATAACGGGCAGGAAAAGCTGCGCACGTCCGGCAGCGGGAAATTAAAAGAAGTGATTTACAGCATTTACGGAAGAGAAACTGCGGCAAATATACTGGAACTGGATTATGAGAAAAACGGGATCGGCATCCGCGGCTTTATCGGGAAACCGATCATCACACGCGGCAACCGAAATTTTGAAAATATATTTGTAAACGGGCGCTATGTGAAGAGCGCCGTTATTTCCAAAGCGGCGGAAGACGCCTATAAAGATTTTATGATGCAGCACAAATTTCCGTTTTTTGTCCTGCATTTTCTTGTGGACGGAGAGACTGTGGACGTCAACGTCCATCCAACCAAGATGGAACTTCGCTTTCAGAAACAACAGGCAGTGTATGACGCCGTGTTTGAGGCAATCCACCGCAGACTTTTGGATCAGGAACTGATTCCTCAGGTTACGCTGCCGGAGCCAAAACAGCCGGAAAAAGCGAAAGAGCAGAGTCCAAGTCCGTTTCTGCTCAAACCGAAGTCGGGCTCCGGACAGAGTGCAGCGCCTGTTTCCAGACCAATTTCCCTGCCGGATACTGACAGCACCGCTTCGGAAGATACGGCGAATACAAGGATACATTCATCTGTACAATCCCCGGTGCAATCCTCCGCAAAAGCAGAACCGGAAACAAAAGATGAGGATTATTTTATCCGGAAGATGCGGGAACGTGTCATGTCTTACCACAATCGCAGTTCATCGGCGGAGATCACAGGGAAAAGTGCGATTTTCCGTTCCGGAGATCAAGGACAGGAAGATCGGATCAAAAATGCCGTCAAAGAAGCGGAGACTGTTTTGCAAAAGGCTTCTCCTCTGCAAAGGGAGATTACTCCCCGGATGCAGACACCGCCGGAGCAGTTAAAAGAAAACGGCAATTACACAGTGGAGCAAAAGCCGCCGAAACAGCTGGATCTTTTTGAGGAAAATCTGCTGAAGCGGGAAATCCGCGCGGAATACCGTCTGATCGGTCAGGTCTTTGATACATACTGGCTGGTACAGTTTCATGACAATCTTTATATCATTGATCAGCATGCCGCACATGAGCGGGTACTTTATGAGCGGACGCTGAAAGAAATGAAGACCCGTGAATTTACTTCCCAGTATTTAAGTCCGCCGATCATACTGAATCTTTCGATGCAGGAAGCGGAAGTTTTAAATACACATAAAGACCGCTTTGCCCAGCTTGGATTTGAAATCGAAGAATTCGGCGGCGAAGCTTACGCAGTCCGTGCGGTTCCGGCAAATTTATTCGGAATCGCAAAAAAGGAACTGCTTCTGGAAATGCTGGACGCATTGTCGGACGGATTGAATACAAGTATGACACCGGAGCTGATCGATGAAAAAGTGGCTTCCATGTCATGCAAAGCGGCAGTGAAAGGAAACAACCGATTGTCTGCGCGGGAAGTAGACACATTGATCGGAGAACTGCTTCTTTTGGATAATCCATATCATTGTCCACACGGACGTCCGACGATCATCGCTATGTCCAAGAGAGAGCTGGAAAAGAAATTTAAACGAATCGTATAGGAGTAAGCAGCTATGAAACGACCATTGATTATATTGACCGGACCGACTGCCGTAGGGAAGACGAGCGCTTCGATCAATCTTGCGAAAGCGGTGAACGGAGAGATCATCTCTGCGGATTCCATGCAGGTATACCGGCATATGGATATCGGCTCCGCGAAAATCCGTGCGGAAGAAATGGAGGGGATCCGCCATCATTTGATCGATATTTTAGAACCGGATGAAGAATTTCATGTTGTTCGTTTCCAACAGCTTGCCAAACAGGCGATGGAAGAGATTTATGGGCGCGGACGCATCCCGATTCTTGTCGGAGGCACCGGATTCTACATTCAGGCGGTACTTTACGATATTGATTTTACAGAAAATGACGGAGATCCAGCGTATCGAAAAGAACTGGAAGCACTGGCGCAGGAGCAGGGCGCAGAGACACTCCATGCCCGATTAAAGGAAGTGGATCCAAAATCTGCGGAAGAAATCCACGCGCACAATGTAAAACGTGTCATCCGGGCGCTGGAATATTTCCATCTGACCGGGCAGCCTATTTCTGCTCATAACGAAGAACAGCGGCAGAAAGAATCTCCGTATTGCTTTGCTTACTTCGTATTAAATGACGACCGGGCAAACCTGTATCGGCGCATCGACAAACGCGTCGATCAGATGATGGACGAGGGGCTGTTGGAAGAAGTACAGCTGTTAAAAGACATGGGCTATCATAAGAAAATGGTTTCCATGCAGGGGCTTGGATATAAAGAAATGCTGGATCATCTGGACGGGATCTGTCCATTGGAAGAAGCGGTGCGGATCTTAAAACGCGACACAAGACATTTTGCAAAGCGGCAGCTTACCTGGTTCAAACGGGAACGGGATGTGATCTGGTTAAACAAGCCGGATTTTCATTACGATGAGACCGCAATTTTAAATGCGATGCTCGAACATCTGAAAGAGCGCGGCGTGCTTGAAAGTATGCGATAAACCATATACTTGCATAGCGGCTATACAAAAAGTACTCTGCCCGACAAAGCGCAGAGAAACAGAGCACAAAAAACAGAACATAGAGAAACAGAGTATAGAGAAAAGAAAGAGGAAACTACGATATGAATATGGAAATGATCTATCAGGATCTCGGAATTTCAGCAGAAGTTCTCCAGGCAGGAGAGAAACTGGAACAGGAATTAAAAGACCGATTTGATACATTTGATAAAACAGCAGAATATAATCAGCTGAAAGTCATTCATGCGATGCAGAAAAATAAAGTCAGCGAGGGATGCTTTCAATACGCAAGCGGATATGGATACAATGATATGGGACGGGATACATTGGAACAGGTATACGCGGATACCTTTCATACGGAAGCCGCATTGGTCCGTCCACAGATCACTTGCGGAACTCACGCGCTGGCGCTTGCGCTTTCCGCAAATTTACGTCCGGGGGATGAATTACTTTCGCCGGTAGGGAAACCATATGATACGTTGGAGGAAGTGATCGGTATCCGCCCATCCAACGGTTCTCTTGCGGAATATGGAGTGACCTACCGGCAGGTAGATCTTCTGGAAGACGGGTATTTTGATTATCCGGCGATCGAAAAAGCATTAAACGAGAAGACAAAACTGGTGACGATCCAACGATCCAAAGGCTATCAGACACGCCCGAGTTATTCTGTGGAGAAAATCGGGGAGCTGATCGCATTTATCAAAAAGATCAAACCGGATGTGATCTGCATGGTTGACAACTGCTACGGTGAATTTGTCGAACCGATCGAGCCCAGCGACGTCGGAGCGGATCTGATCGTCGGATCGCTGATCAAGAATCCGGGCGGCGGTCTTGCGCCGATCGGAGGCTATGTTGCAGGAAGAGCGGATCTGATCGAAAACTGCGCCTATCGTCTGACTTCTCCGGGACTCGGAAAAGAAGTCGGAGCATCGCTCGGCGTTATGCAGTCCTTTTATCAGGGATTTTTCCTCGCTCCGACGGTTGTATGCAGCGCATTAAAAGGCGCCGTATTTGCAGCCAATCTGTACGAACGTCTCGGATTTGATGTGATCCCGAACGGCAGGGAATCCCGTCACGATATCATTCAGGCAGTCACGCTTGGCACGCCGGAGGGGGTGGTCGCATTTTGTCAGGGAATCCAGGCGGCTGCGCCGGTGGACAGTTATGTGACGCCGGAACCGTGGGCGATGCCGGGGTATGACAGTGATGTGATCATGGCGGCCGGCGCATTTGTGCAGGGATCCTCGATTGAATTAAGTGCAGACGGTCCGATCAAAGAACCGTATGCGGTTTACTTTCAGGGAGGCCTTACATGGCCGCATGCAAAGCTCGGAATCCTGCGCTCCTTGCAGCAGCTTTTAAATGCCGGGATCGTCACGAAAGAACAACTGGAGCGGGCAATATGAAAAACATTATCGTTATCGGAGGCGGTGCATCGGGAATGATGGCCGCCATCGCTGCATCTGCAAACGGTGCAAAAGTTACTATCATCGAACAGAATGCATTTCCGGGGAAAAAAATACTTTCCACCGGGAACGGTCGCTGCAACTATACCAATTTTGTCCAGACCCCATCTTGTTACCGCTCAGATGATCCGCAATTTCCCTGGCAGGTCATCCGGCAGTTCGACGAGCAAAAGACCGTAGGATTTTTGCGCGATCTTGGCATCTGCCCAAAGGAGAGGAACGGCTATCTTTATCCCAATTCCGATCAGGCACAGGCTGTGGCAGATGCTTTGGTCATGGAATGTGAACGGCTCTCGATCCAGATCCGATGCAATACGACCTGTCAGGAAATCATTCCTCACAAACACGGTTTCCGAGTCAGAACAGAGACTGCCGAGCCGGAAGAAAAAAGAGGAACCAAAGACAAAAGCGATAGAAAAAAAACAAAAAAGAATCATCCGGTTTCCATAAAAACAACGCAAAATACATGGACTTGTGATGCCGTGATCCTCGCTGCAGGATCAAAAGCATCCAATATTTCCGGATCGGATGGCAGCGGATATGATCTTGCCAAATCTCTTGGGCATTCGATCATTCCGGTTCTTCCGGCGCTGGTACAGCTTCACTGCGCCGAATCCTTTTACAAGGAAATCGCCGGGATCCGCGTGCAGGGCAGGGTGACACTTTATGTAGGAGAGCAGAAACTTGCCGAAGATACCGGAGAAATCCAATTGACGAATTATGGGATTTCCGGGATCCCGGTTTTTCAGGTCAGCCGTTTTGCGGCAAAAGCGCTCTACGAAAAGAAGCCGGTCAAAGCGGTTTTGAATTTCATGCCCGACATTTTTGAAAATACTTGTTTTGCTTTCTTAAAGGAACGGATTTCCACACGACCGGAAAAAACACTAAATACTTTTTTGGTTGGTCTGTTTCCGAACAAACTGGGGGATCTTTTACTGCGCCTGAGCCGGCTGGATCTGACGAACGCTGTCCGATGTCTTTCGGATGAAGATATCTGGAAACTGGTGCATTTGATCCAACATTTTGAGACGACGATCACAAAAACGAATGCATATGAACAGGCACAGATCTGCCGCGGCGGAGTCGATACGAGAGAAGTGGATCCGGAAACCATGGAATCACGCTATGTACCGGGAATCTATTTTGCCGGAGAACTTCTGGATGTGGACGGGATCTGCGGCGGATATAATCTGCAGTGGGCGTGGTCCAGCGGCTATGTTGCGGGAAAAAGCGCCGGAAGTCCGGAAAAGGAGAATAAGAAAATACGATGCTTAGAATCAATCAGCTAAAATTACCTGTCGGACACTCCAAGTCCGACTTAAAGCAGGCAGTACTGCATCTGCTTCACATTTCGGAAGAGGAGCTTCTCGGATTTCAGATATTCCGCCGCTCCGTTGATGCACGGAAAAAGCCGCAGATTTTTTATGTTTATACGATCGATGTAAAAACACTGCGGGAAGAAAAGCTTTTAAAACGTCTGAAAAATAAAGTACAGAAGATTACTCCGACCCGGTACGAAACACCGGCACACGGAGCAGAATCTTTGCATCACCGTCCGGTCATCATCGGTGCCGGTCCCGCCGGATTGTTTTGCGCCTATTTACTGGCGAGAGAGGGGTACCGTCCCGTTCTGCTGGAACGGGGCGCTTCTGTGGAAGAACGGATGCAGGATGTGAACGCCTTTTGGATAACAGGCGCTTTAAAACCCGAATCCAACGTACAGTTCGGCGAGGGCGGAGCAGGCACATTTTCCGACGGGAAATTGAATACACTTGTAAAAGATAAGTGCGGACGGAACCGCTTTGTCCTGGAAACGTTTGTACGATTCGGTGCGCCGGAACAGATCCTTTACGAACAGAAACCACATATCGGAACCGATGTGCTTTCTGAAGTGATCCCGGCGATGCGCAAAGAAATCGTCCGGCTTGGCGGAGAAGTCCGTTTTCACAGCAAGGTGACAGACTTGATGATCGATGGAAATCAGCTCCGAGGCATTCTTATCAATGGAACCGAACAGTTGGACACAGAAATTGCCGTGCTCGCGATCGGACACAGTGCGAGGGATACGTTTCAGATGCTGTACGATCATAACATTTTGATGCAGACAAAATCGTTCGCAGTGGGCGTGCGGATCGAACATCCGCAGCAAATGATCCAGGAATCCCAGTATGGCGCACAGATGGCTGACAAACTTCCGGCTGCGGCGTATAAACTGACGGAAAATCTGGAAAACGGTCGCGGCGTTTATACATTCTGTATGTGTCCGGGCGGTTATGTGGTCAATGCATCCTCCGAACCGGACCGGCTTGCCGTCAATGGAATGAGTTACCATGACCGTGACGGTGAAAATGCAAACAGTGCGGTCATTGTGACAGTCACACCAGAGGATTTTCCTGCAAAAGGACTCTTCGCAGACCGAGAAGTAACCGGGAATGATACGGTGCATCCACTCGCAGGCGTAGCATTCCAGCGCGAATTGGAGCAAAAAGCCTATCAGATCGCAAAAGGAAACGTTCCGGTACAGTGTTTTGGAGATTTCTGCCGAAATGAACAAAGTAAATCTTTGGGCGCGGTTGTTCCTCAGATCCGTGGGCAGTGGGAATTCGCCAATGTACGTTCTGTTTTTCCGGAAGAACTTGCCGCTTCTCTGGAGGAGGGCATCAAGAGAATGGATCAAAAGATCCATGGATTTGCCCGGGAGGACGCAGTACTTTCCGGCGTGGAGAGCCGGACGTCTTCCCCTGTCAGGATATGGCGTGATGAACAGTTCAAAAGCAGTGTCACCGGTCTTTACCCATGCGGAGAGGGCGCGGGATATGCCGGCGGGATCACATCCGCCGCAATGGACGGAATGAAAACAGCAGAAGTGCTGATCGGAAAATTTGCACCTTTCGGATCATAAAATGAATTTTTCGCACACATGTTCACAAAATTTTAAGAAGCTAGCCCTATACACTGTTTCTGAATTATGCTAAAATAAGTTGTTGAATTGTGTCATGCGCAGCAGGATTTTGTGCATGGAAAAGATAAAAGAACTTTGCAGTGAAGAACGGCCTTACGAAAAATGTGAACGTTTCGGTGCGAAACATCTGACAGATATCGAGCTGCTTGCCGTCTTGCTCCGTTCGGGATCAAGAGGGGAGAGCGCATTGCAGCTCGCCAGACATATTCTGTATCCGTCGTTACTGCCGGGCGGGATCCTCAATATCCATAACTGGTCGTATGAGCAATTACGGAAGATCCGGGGCATCGGGAAAGTAAAGGCGATCCAAATCTTATGTCTGTCCGAACTTGCCAAACGGCTTGCGAAAGCGACTGCCGGATGCGAACTGGATTTCAGGACGCCGTCGTCAGTCGCACAATATTATATGGAAGATATGCGGCATCAGAAGCGGGAGAGCATGAAGCTTCTGCTTCTGAACACGAAATCAAGGCTGATCGGGGAGTCAGATATTTCAAAAGGGACCGTAAATGCTTCCATTGTTTCGCCGCGCGAATTGTTCGTAGAGGCGCTGCAGAAAAATGCAGTCTATATTATTTTGCTGCACAATCATCCCAGCGGTGATCCGTCACCGAGCCGGGAAGATATTCTGGTGACACAGCGGATCCATGATGCAGGGGAGATGATCGGGATCGAACTTCTGGATCATATCATCATCGGAGACAACCGCTATGTCAGCCTGCGGGAAGAAGGGGTTATTCAGTGATAGGAAGAAATGTCTATGGGCTTGATCTCGGTACATACGAGATCAAAGTATTTGATCTGAAAAAAAATGAAATCTGGAAAGAAAAAAATGTCATTGCGATGAAGGACAATACAACCGTTTTTGCCTCCGGGGACGATGCGTTTGCCATGTATGAAAAAGCGCCGGACAATATTCAGGTCGTATTTCCGATGCAGGGCGGAGTCATCGCTCATTTCGATGATATGCAGTATCTGCTGGAAAATCTGCTCAAAAAAGAGCGCCAGTTTTCCAGAGGGGCGGAATATCTGGTCGCAGTACCAACCGATGTGACAGAAGTAGAAAAACGTGCGTTTTATGATCTTGTTTCTCATTCTTCCGCCCGCGCGAAGTCTGTGCGTATTGTAGAACGCGGATTGGCGGACGGTGTCGGAGCCGGTCTCCCTGTGGATGAAACGCCCGGCGTGATGGTTGTCAATATCGGCGGAGGCACGACGGAACTTTCGGTACTTGCTTTCGGCGGTATGGTGCTCAACCGGCTTTTAAAGATCGGAGGAGAACAATTCGATCAGGCGATCATCCATCTTGTCCGTCACAGCAAGGACTTTTTAATTGGTCGGACAACTGCCGAATCTCTCCGAAAAGAGTTCGGTATTTTTACACAGGAAGACAGCGCCTCGCTTTCGGTTTCCGGTCGCGACCTGATCTTTGGAGTTCCCAATACGAAGAAAATTCCGATCAGTCTGGTACGCGCCGCAATGAAAGAACCGTTGGAAGAATGCACCGAAGCAATCCGCGTCATGTATGAGCGGACGCCGCCGGATGTGCGAAAGGGAATCCGGGAAAACGGGATCTTCCTGACCGGCGGTCTTGCTAATTTGAAAGGTCTTTCGACCTATCTGCAGGAAAGCACGGGACTTCCCGTCGCCGTTGCTGAAGAACCGGAACTCTGCGCGGTAAAAGGTCTTCGTGCCATCGCACAGGATAAACATATTTACAAAAAGCTGACATATTCCATGTTAGACGAAGATTACAGGTGGTTGAGATAATATGAAAAAAAAGAATCAAACATCCCAGACAAATAAATATTGGCTGTTCGGTCTGTCTTTGCTCTGTGTCCTTTTGATGCTGCTTTCCGTATTTTCCGGAAAGGTCACCGAACCGTTTAAAGTCGCTGCCAATCTGACTGTCATTCCGATGCAGAAAGGGATCAGCCGGATCGGAGAGTGGATGGGAGACATGAGCGATAACTTCCAGACACTCAAGCAGGTACAAAAAGAGAACGAAACGCTGCAGGCGCAGGTTGACGAACTTCTGATCGAGAACAACAATCTTCAGGAAGACAAGTACGAATTGGAACGGCTTCAGGAATTGTACAAACTGGATCAGAATTATGCGGAATATGAAAAGGTTGCCGCTCATGTGATCGGCAAAGATTCCGGCAACTGGTTCAGCACCTTTACGATCGACAAAGGAAGTAAAGACGGCATAGAAGTCGATATGAACGTCATTGCCGGGAACGGGCTTGTCGGGATCGTAACGCAGGTCGGTCCGACATGGGCGACCGTACGCTCGATCATCGACGATTCCAGTAATGTCAGCGGAATGGTATTATCCACATCCGATAAATGCATCATCCGCGGAGATCTGTCGTTGATCAACAGCGGACGGATCCGCTTTGAACAGATGGAAAATAATGATAACGTCGTAGAGATCGGCGAACAGATCGTAACTTCCTATATCAGCGACAAATATTTACAGGGGATTTTGATCGGTTATGTCAGCGAAGTCAGCGTTGATTCCAACAACCTGACACGTTCCGGCTACATTACCCCGGTGGTCGATTTTAAAAATCTGCAGGAAGTGCTCGTTATCACAAAAACGAAAGACGCTATGACCGGAACACCGGCAGAATAAGGAGGAGACGATGAAATCCATAAAAATACGACGCGGGATCGTGACGGCGATCGTTGTTTTGGTCTGTTTTCTTTTGCAGTGCATGTTGTTTCCACATCTTGCTCTTGCATCCATAAAACCGAATCTGATGCTGATCGTGACCGCAGCATACGGATTTATGCGCGGACCAAAAGAGGGGATGCTGATCGGATTTTTTTCCGGACTGATCATCGATATCCAGTTCGGAAATATTCTTGGATTCTACGCCCTGATTTATCTGTCGATCGGTTATGTGAACGGATTATTTGAGCAGATGTACTTTGACGAAGATATCAAACTGCCGCTGATCCTGATCTCAGCAAGTGAATTTGTGTATGGGCTTGTGATCTATCTTTTGATGTTCCTGCTTCGGAGTGAATTTGATTTTCTGCATTATTTAAGTCATATTATCATCCCGGAACTCATATATACAATAGCGGTGACACTGCCGTTATATCCGGTCATACTTTTTATCAACCATAAATTAGACGCAGAAGAAAAAAGGAGTGCAAGTAAATTTGTTTAATCGAATCTTAAGACGTATCAAAGACTTCGGAAACCGGATCCTGGAATCCCGGCTTTTTGTATTGATCCTGGTATTCTGCATCTTGTCCGCCATTTTGATCAGCCGTCTGTTTTATCTGCAGATCGTCAAAGGGGATTACTATCTGGAAAATTATAAGATGCAGATCCGCAAGACACGGGAGATCCCCGGAACCCGCGGCAATATCTACGACCGGAACGGAAATCTTCTCGCATACAACGAGCTTGCTTATTCCGTCACGTTTGAAGATACGCTTGCTTCCGGAAGTGAGAAAAATCAAACCTTAAACAAGATTTTAGAGCAGGTGATCGGGATCGTGGAATCTCACGGAGATTCTGTGATCAACAGTTTCGGGATCGTATTGGATTCTGCCGGGAATTACCAGTTTACGCAGACGAATGAAACACAGCGTCTTCGTTTTATTGCCGATGTATACGGTAAAAGTTATACCGATGATCTTACCGAAGCACAGAAGAACGCAACGCCGGACGAATTGATCCGTTATTTATGTACCGATGAGACTTACGGATACGATATTGACATAAAGAATCTGGATCCGGCTTATGTGTTGAAGCTGGTGAATATGCGTTATGCGATCGGTCTCAACAGTTTCCAGAAATTTATCCCGACCGTACTGGCTTCCGACGTCAGCGACGAAACCGCTGCCGCGATCATGGAGAATCTGGACAAGCTGGAAGGAATTGATATTGAGGAGGAATCGCTCCGCCGTTATACGGACAGCAAATATTTCGCATCCATCATCGGCTACACCGGAAAGATTTCTCAGGAAGAATACGACGCGTTGGACAAAGACGAAAAGAAGCGGTATTCTCTTTCGGACATTGTAGGAAAATCCGGACTGGAACAGACGATGGACAGTGTCCTGCAAGGAGAAAAAGGCGAGATGACCTTTTATGTGGACAGTGTCGGGAAAGTGACCGATACAGTCAGCTATACCGAGCAGGGCGCGGGAAACGATGTTTATCTGACGATCGACAAAGATCTGCAGGAGTACACCTACCAGATCCTGGAAGAAAAAATTGCAGGTATCGTACTGTCCAAATTACGGAATGTTATGAATTATGACCCAAGTGAAACGTCTGATGCCAGTCAGATCATCATACCGGCAGATGATGCTTACCACGCTTTTATCGCCAACGAGATCATTGACGAGGCACATTTCAATACGGAAGATGCGGGTGTGACCGAACAGGAGGTCTATGCGATCTTTTCCGCAAGGAAAGAGGCTGCGCTTGCAGAGATCATGGCGGAACTGAACGGGACAACACCTTACAACAGTCTGGGAGCGGAGATGCAGGCTTATCAGGACTACATTTCTATAAATGTACTGCAGGAAGCCACAAATATTCTTATGAGTGATAAGATCGATACTTCCGATGCGACTTATCAGGCTTGGACGACTGAGGAATCCATCAGCCTGAATCAGTTTTTGACGTATGCGATCTCCAAAAACTGGATCGATACTTCCCAATTGTCCGAATACATTTCTTCCGAACGATATTCTGATTCCGCGGAGGTTTATCAGGCGATTTTATCATTTTTGCAAGATTATTTGATTTCGGATATGAATTTCGACAAACTTCTCTACAAATATCTTATAAAATCAGGAGGAGTCACCGGTGCACAGATCTGTGCGATCACATATGAGCAGGGTGTTCTTCCGATGGATGAGGGACAATACAATGGTCTGCGTGACGGCAGTGTGGATCCGTTCACATGGCTGACTCAGAAGATTGCGAATCTGGAGATCACTCCGGGACAACTGGCATTGGAGCCTTGTACCGGTTCCGCTGTGGTCAGTGATCCGAATACGGGAGAAGTACTTGCATGCGTATCCTATCCGGGATACGACAATAACCGGCTTGCAAATACGATGGATTCCACCTATTATAATCAGCTTGTGACCGGTTTATCCCGTCCGTTTTATAACAACGCGACGCAGGAGAAAACAGCGCCCGGATCTACCTACAAGATGATCTCCGCTGTGGCAGCCCTGACAGAGGGGATCGTAACAGGAGACACAGCGCTCGTCTGTTCCGGAGAATTTGACAAAGTAACACCAAGCCCACGCTGCTGGATCTATCCGGGAGCACATGGCGCGCTGAACGTTGTATCCGCTCTGGACGTGTCCTGCAACAACTACTTCTACGAAGTGGGGTATCAGTTGGGGCTGGACGAAGAGGGCAACTACGACAGTGATAAGGGTGTCGAAACACTGGCAAAGTATACGGAGATGTTCGGGCTCGGTGAGACTACCGGTCTGGAGATCCCGGAATCCGAACCACAGATTTCGGATGAGTATTCCGTACAAAGTGCCATCGGACAGGGAACCAACAACTTTACAGTCAGCCAGCTCAACCGCTATGTTGCCGCTGTCGCCAACAAGGGAACGGTATACAAGCTTTCACTTTTGTCGAAGACAACGGATCCGGACGGAAAGATCATCAAGAATTACGAACCGACTGTGGTCAGCACGATCGATGAAGTATCGGATGAGACATGGAACCTGATCCATCAGGGTATGATCTCCATGATCAACAGCACCGCAAGTTTTTCCGGGCTCGGTATTCAGATGGCAGGTAAGACCGGTACTGCACAGCAAAGTGAGATTCATCCGGATCATGGACTGTTTGTCGGATTTGCACCGGCAGATGCACCGGAAATCGCAATCGCAGTCAGGATCGCAAATGGTTATAGTTCGTCGTATGCGGCGGAGATCGGTCGCGATATCGTAAAAGCAAAATACCAGCTTGGAGATATCAATGAGATCATCACCGGAACCGCTTCCGAACTTGGCGCTGCGGTCGCAGGAGATTAAAAAGGATGTGAGAGGATGGACAGGCTGGTTACAGTAAAAGGCAATCGCTATGGTATGGAAATTTATATGGATTCCGAAGTTTCTTTTGATATACTTATGAAAAGTATGGAAGAAAAATTCCGTAATTCCGCAAAATTCTTTCAGGGGGCGCAGATGGCCGTCCGTTTTTTGGGACGCCGTCTGACGTATCTGGAAGAACAGGCGGTACTGGATCTGATCAGTAACACAACCGGAATTGATGTGGTTTGTATCATAGATGGCGACCCAGCCAATGAAACTGCATACAAAAGTGTTGTAGAACGCACGCTTTCCAATGTTCGGAAACGGGACGGGCAGTTCTATAAAGGTACGCTTGGCAAAAAGCAGGTGGTAGAATCCGACACCAGTATTGTGATTCTTGGAGACGTAGAACTCGGAGCCAAGGTCATTTCCAAAGGAAGCGTCGTGATCCTTGGCGCGCTGCACGGCTTTGTACATGCCGGTGCCGCCGGAGACCGCGCGGCGTTCATCGCAGCGCTTTCCATGCAGCCCAAACAGCTGCGGATCGCGGATGTAGAGGCGAGAAGACAACTCATTTATCAGGAAAGTCTTCTGATCAAAGGGGCGAAAGTCGCGACACTGGACGGCAATCGGATCTATTTGGATCCACTTGCGGATTGGTCGAATGAATAAGAAGTTGCAGGAGGAAAGACAACATGGGAGAAGTAATAGTCATCACATCAGGAAAAGGCGGGGTTGGTAAGACGACAACGACAGCAAATATCGGAATCGGGCTGGCACAGTCCGGAAAGAAAGTTGTCGTGATCGATACCGATCTCGGGCTTCGGAATCTGGACGTTGTAATGGGATTGGAAAATCGGATCGTATATAATCTGGTTGACGTCATTGAAGGCAGCTGCCGTATGAAACAGGCGCTGATCCGTGATAAGCGTTTTCCGGATCTGTATCTGCTTCCGTCCGCACAGACGAAAGACAAGACGTCCGTATCACCGGAACAGATGCAGAAACTGGTTTCAGAACTCCGATCGGACTTTGATTACATTTTTCTCGACTGCCCGGCCGGCATCGAACAGGGATTCCAAAATGCGATCGCAGGAGCAGACCGTGCGATCGTCGTAACGACGCCGGAAGTTTCCGCGATCCGGGATGCCGACCGCATCATCGGGCTTTTAGAAACCAAAGGGATCAAAAAAAATGAGCTTCTGATCAACCGTCTTCGGATCGATATGGTACGCCGCGGAGATATGATGTCGGTGGAAGATGTGTCGGAGATTCTCGCTATTGACCTGCTCGGAGTCATTCCGGATGATGAACAAATCGTCATCGCAACAAATCAGGGGGAACCGATCGTCGGCAGCGACTGTATTGCCGGACGCGCATATTCCAATGTCTGCCGACGGATCTTAGGAGAGGAGATCCCGATCCCGGACTTTACAAAAAGCGATGGATTCTTTCATCGGTTCACACAGTTATTCCATAAGAATTAAGGAGGCTGTGAGAGAGTATGAGTACGGCATCGGTTCAGATTGCAAAAGACAGACTGAAGGCTCTGCTGGGCGCAGACCGGATGCAGTGTACCCCCGATATTACCGAAAAACTATCCGCCGATCTCTATCATATACTTTCCAAATATATGGAGATCAGCCGGGAACATTTTAACATACAGATAACAAGATCAGATATACATATCAAATATACAGGAGAAAACGATTGAAAGAACAATTGAAAGGTTATATTCAAAATCTGAAACAGCGGTATCATCTGAAAGATTACCGGTTCAGTCTGGTCATTCTTGTGACCGCTCTTTCCATCATCGGAGTTTTTATCGTGGGAAGCGCGCAGGCTGATCTGCAGTGGCGTCAGCTACAGGGAGTGATCCTTGGTCTGATCGCCATGTTTATCATTTCGCTGATCGATTATAATTGGATCTTAAAATTTTATTGGGTGATGTATGCAGTCAATCTTGTACTGCTCGCGGTCGTTCTTCTGTTTGGAGAAACCGTAAACGGTGCGACAAGATGGCTGAACCTCGGATTTATCCAGTTTCAGCCGTCCGACCTGACTAAACTGCTCATGATTTTATTTTTTGCCAAATTTCTGATGGACCGGGAACGGGACATCAACGATAAAAAAACGATCATACAGGGTATCGCGCTGATCCTGCCGTCCCTGATCCTGATCTACAAACAGCCGAATCTTTCCAATACGATCTGTCTGGCGCTTTTATTCTGCGTCCTGATGTTTATGGGCGGATTAAGCTATAAGTTCATCGGGACAGTCTTAGCCATAACGATCCCGACTGCAGTGATCCTGTTCGTGATCGTTATACAGCCGAACCAGCCGCTGATCCATCAATATCAGCAGAATCGTATTCTGGCATGGCTTGAGCCGGAAGAGTACGAATCCGAAGAGGCATATCAGCAGCTCAACTCGATCAAAGCGATCGGTTCCGGAAAATTAACCGGAAAAGGCTACAACAGTGACGCGACGACGTCTGTAAAAAACGGAAATTTCATTTCTGAGCCGCAGACAGACTTTATTTTTGCAATTATCGGAGAAGAATTGGGATTTGTGGGTTGTTGTGTCGTCATAATTTTGATATTATTAATTGTGATAGACTGCATTTTAATTGGCATGAAGGCAAAAGACACCGGAGGCAGGATCATCTGCGCCGGCATAGCCGCACTGATCGGAATCCAGAGTTTTATCAACATCAGTGTGGCGACCATGTTATTCCCGAATACCGGAATTTCTCTTCCGTTTGTCAGTTATGGACTGACTTCCCTTGTCTGTCTGTACATGGGCATCGGATTTGTATTGAATGTCGGTCTTCAGCCAAAGAAATATGAATCATAGAGGAGAGCAGAATATGAATATTGGATTAGTCGCACATGATGCCAAAAAAAAGCTGATGCAGAATTTCTGCATCGCCTATCGCGGGATCCTGAGCAAACATCATTTGTTTGCCACGGAAACTACCGGTCTTCTGATCGAAAGTGTCACCAATTTAAGTATCCACAAATATCTTCCGGGGCATCTCGGCGGAAAGCAGATGCTCGGAGCGCAGATCGAACACAACGATATGGATCTTCTTATTTTCTTCCGGGATCCGCTCGCTCCGAAATCACATGAACCGGACGTCAACGATATTGTGAAGCTTTGTGATATATACAATATCCCGATGGCGACGAACATTGCAACAGCAGAAGCACTGATACTTGCACTGGACAGAGGAGATTTAGACTGGCGTGAAATGTACAAATAAACTCAAAAAAACAGCAGGGATCAGCGGTCTGATCCTTGCTTCTTTCCTGTTATTCGGCGGATGTGCATCATCACCGACCGCTTATACGGAGGCTTATGAAGCTGGTCAGTATACAAAGGATCTGTATCGTGGAACTCTGTTTGCAGAAGATCTCTGCGTTGCAGCCGAAGACGTTGCTCTGGATGGTTACACCGAAGATCCAACCTTTCATGCAGCGGGATTGTTTGATCTGAAAGAAGAAAAAGTCCTTTATGCAGACCGGATCCATGACCGACTTTATCCGGCGAGTACAACCAAGCTTATGACGGCATATCTTGCGTTAAAATACGGAAATCCGGATGATGTCGTCACGGTTGGAGAGAACGCAACATCATTTGCACCGGACGAACAGGTATGCGGACTTCAGACCGGAGATCAGCTTACACTCGGGGATCTGCTCGCCGGTCTGATGCTTTATTCCGGCAATGACTGTGCCACCGCGATCGCCGAACACATTTCCGGATCCGTGGAGAAATTTGCGGAGCTGATGAATCAGGAAGCATGGAATCTGGGTGCTGTCAATTCCCACTTTGTCAATCCTCACGGGCTGCACAGCGAAGATCACTATACAACCGCATATGATCTGTATTTGATTTTTAATGCCTGCGCAAAAGACGAGCGTTTTATCGACTTGATCTCACAGAAAGAGTATACGGTTCACATTACAGGCGCAGACAAAACAGTGAGAACCGACGTCTGGGCAGCAACGAACTACTATTCGTCGGGAGAGGCTGCGATGCCGGAAGGTGTCACTGTATTAGGCGGGAAAACAGGAACAACCAATGAGGCGGGGAACTGTGTTATTTTATATGAGGAAGACGCAGAAAATAATCCTTATATTTCGGTGATCATGGGTGCCGGTGACAAGCCGACACTTTATACTTATATGTCCCAGCTTCTGACTGCCGGAATCCGGGATAAATAAATACAAATGAGGGGAAAAACTTCCCTGACAGAAAAACGCCCAGACTGTGAAGTCTGAGCGTTTTTCTTAATCAGAGACATTTACTTCCTCCTCATCATTCCTCCGGATGGCTGATCCGCCCGTAGAGACTGAGAAGATACAAACCGCACAGCCCTACGATCGTATAAATGATTCTGGAGAGCCAGCTTAAATTTCCAAACAGATATGCTACAAGATCAAAGCGGAATATTCCGACCAAAAGCCAGTTGACGGCTCCTATGATCACAATTGTCAGTGCAGTATTGTCGAACCATTTCATATGAATTCCTCCTTTTTGCCGCAGAAAAACTCTGTGGCGTTTTTCCGTTCGCTGCTTATATTGTTGCCATAAAAACTGGAAATATACCCATAAAAATGTTATACTTAATAAGTTATTGAAAACTTGTCGGAGGAATTACTATTTTGACAAAGCAAAGAAAGAAAACAAAAAATAAAAAACTGGTCAGTATGCGTCGCTTCAAAACAAGACGCGAGATGAACATCGGAATCTTGATCTTCGCTCTTGTATTCGTCTATCTGATCGTTACGATATGGATGTATGCGACATCCAAAAAGATTTCCGTCTATGAAGTACGGGAGGGGAGTATTGTAAAAGATAATTCCTACACCGGTCTGGTTTTGAGGGAAGAGATGGTCGTCCCTGCGGAAACGTCCGGATACGTCAGCTATTTTCAAAACGAGGGAAGCAAAGTAAAAGCCGGAAGCAGCGTGTATGCTCTCTCTCCGGATAAACTGACGCTGGAAAATGAAGAAGAAACTCCGGAGACTGCGCTAAACAATGAAGAACTACGTTCACTGACGTTAAGCATCCAAAATTTTAACGAGAATTTCAATTCTCAGAAATTTTCCTCAGTCTATTCGTTAAAAAATGAATACAGCACTTTGCTGCAGACTGCTTCGAACCGCAGCAAGACTGCGCAGATCAACGAACAGATCGCAGCGAGCGGGGGAGGAGCCGCCGCTTATCCGGCGCTGAGAGACGGGATCATCGTTCGTACATTTGACGGATATGAAGAAGTTACGGAGGATACGCTGAAAAGTTCCGATTTTGACCGAAGCCACTATGAATCCCACAGTCTCGAAGACCAGATGGAAGTTACAGCCGGCGAACCGGTCTATAAGCTGGTGACAGACGAGACCTGGAATGTTTATGTAGAATTAAGTGATACAACGGCAAAAGAACTTGCAGACACCGAACAGATCAAGACACGGATCGATAAAGACAGCGAAACGATCTGGGCTGACTTTTCAATCCTGCAGAAAGACGGAACGTATTTCGGAAAACTGACTTACACAGACTCGATGATCCGATATTGTGAAGACCGGTATCTTCACATCGAACTGATCATGGAAGACGAAAGCGGTCTGAAAATCCCCAAAAGCGCCGTTGTGGAAAAGCCGTTTTATATGATTCCAAAAGAATACCTTACATCCAGCGGTTCCGGTTCCTCCACCGGGATCATGATCCAAAAAGACGGAGAGATCACCTATCAGGATATTACGGTTTATGCAGAAAGTGAGGATGGATACGTCTATGTGAATCCAAACGAACTGGATAAGCATACGGTTCTTGTGAAACCGGAATCAACAGAAACATTCCGCCCAAATGAAAAACGGACGCTTCAGGGCGTATACAATATTAATAAGGGATATGCTGTTTTTGAACAGGTTCATATACTTTGTGAAAATGACGATTACTATATTGTAGAAGAAAATACGGCGTATGGTCTGAAAAATTATGATCATATCGTGCAGGATGGCACAACCGTAGAAGAAGATGAAGTTGTATTTCAATAAAATAACACCATTATATGTTACACGGAGAGGAGAGAAGAAAAGCAGTGATAAAAGAAAATTTAGAAGAAGTCGAACAGCGGATACAGGCGGCTTGCAGACGTGCCGGAAGAAAACGGGAAGAGGTGACTCTGATCGCAGTCAGCAAGACGAAACCGGTGGAAGATCTCAAGGAGGCATATCAGCTTGGCATCCGGACATTCGGAGAAAACAAAGTACAGGAACTGATCGAAAAATACGAAGTGCTTCCGAAAGATATCCACTGGCATATGATCGGACATCTGCAGACAAACAAAGTCAAATATATCGTTGACAAAGCAGAATTGATCCATTCGGTCGATTCACTCAAACTTGCCGAGACGATCGAGAAAGAAGCTGCAAAAAAGAATTGTATTGTCAGCATTTTGATCGAAGTGAATGTGGCTCAGGAAGAAAGTAAATTCGGTGTGCATACTGACGAGGTGATCCCGCTCATCGAAAAAATCGCCCGGTTTCCGCATGTTCGGATTCAGGGATTAATGACAATTGCACCTTTTGTTCAAAATTCAGAAGAAAATCGAACAATTTTCAGGACTTTACAAAAATTATCTGTTGACATTATGCAGAAAAACATTGATAATGTTAATGTGAGTATACTTTCGATGGGTATGACTAATGATTATGAAGTAGCCATTGAGGAGGGCGCTACGATGGTCCGGGTAGGGACGGGCATTTTCGGCGCGCGGGATTATTCGATCTAACGTCGATGAGATTCCATCCGAAAGAGAAAGTGATTCCACTAAAAAAATGTGTATCTCTGAGAGACACGAGATAGGAGTATAATTATGGGTGTGTTTGATAAGTTTCTTGATATTATGAAATTGAATGATGATGATTATGATGATGACGAATTCTACGATGATGACGATGAATTTTATGAAGACGATTATGACGAGAAACCACGTCGTTCTCTTTTTGGAAAGAAAAACCACACCAAGGACGAATATGATGATTTTGACGTAGAGGAAAATAATCAGTTTGCACCGGCGAACAGCAGCAAAGTGACGCCGATGCGACAGCCTGCATCCAGACGCGGCAACGCCAATATGGAAGTGTGCGTCGTAAAACCGACGTCTGTGGATGATTCCAGAGAGATCACGGAGACACTTCTTGCCGGACGTACTGTGATCCTGAATCTGGAGGGGATGGATTTAGAGATTGCCCAGCGGATCATTGATTTTATTTCCGGTGCGACATTTGCCATAAGCGGAAATCTGCAGAAGATTTCAAATTACATTTTCCTTGTAACCCCGACCAATGTTGATATTTCCGGAGATCTTCAGGATCTGCTCAGCGGTTCCATGGAACAGCCGACTGTACGCGGAAGATTCTAGGCTCAGGTTACAATGCAAAAAGAAGAACAATTACTGGAAAAGCGGCTGTTGGAATTATCACGGCTTGCCTATCACAGAGACATCATCACGTATTCAGATTTTCTGAATCCAAATGAATTACATATTTTACATTCACTGCCCAAAGACTCTCTCTATTCACAGTACAGAGTCTTTGGCGGATATGAACTCGCAGAGCGTCAGATGGTCGCATTTCTTCCTGATGCTCTTTCTTTGCGTACAGAAAATTTACAGGAATTATTTTTCCCGGATGAAATGTGTGTTTTGCGTATAGAACCGCTGCACAAAAAATACGCGGAAGAACTGACGCATCGGGATTATCTCGGCGCCATGTTAAACCTCGGAATTGACCGCAGCAAGACAGGAGATATTCTCGTAAACGAATCCGGAGCGCTTGTATTTGTCCGTCCGCAGATGAAAGAGTTTTTGAGAGAAGAATTGACCCGGATCCGGCATACAACAGTGCTGGTGACCGAAGAGCAACCGGAGACGTTCCACTATACGCCGCGCTTTGAAGAAATCCGTGGGACCGTAGCTTCCGTCCGTCTGGACAGCCTGCTTTCTCTCGCATTTGGCTCATCACGCAATAAATTAAGCGGTCTGATCGAGGGTGCAAAAGTCTTTGTCAACGGAAAACTCGTCACAAGTAACGGATATCAAGTCCACGAAAATGACATCATTTCTGTGCGGGGTATGGGAAAGTTTCGTTTTATCTCGGAACTGGCAGTCACCAAGAAAAAGCGGATTTCTGTTTTGATCCACAAATATATTTAGGAGGACATCCTGTTATGAAGCAAGAAACAACATCTTCAGCAAAACAATACCTGCCGGCACTGATCTGGTGTGCACTTGCAGTTCTTGCCGATCAGTTCACAAAATGGCTGGCAGTTACATTTCTAAAAGATCAAGAACCGTTTGTTCTGATACCGGGCGTTTTTGAATTCCGCTATCTCGAAAATCGCGGCGCAGCATTTGGTATTTTTCAGGGAAAACAATACTTATTTCTGATCGGCGGTGTCCTGGTTCTTTTACTGATCGGTTATATTTACGGGAAAATCCCTGCAAAAAAGCGTTTCGGACTTCTTCGTCTCTGCGCTGTGCTTGTAGTTTCCGGAGCAGTAGGAAATATGATCGACCGGATGGTTCAAAATTATGTTGTCGATTTTTTCTATTTCAGCCTGATCGATTTTCCAATTTTCAATGTCGCGGATTGTTATGTTGTGATCGGCTGCTTTTTGTTTGCTTTCCTGATCTTCTTTTATTACAAAGATGAGGAGCTGGATTTTATCTTCCCGGTAAAAGAAAACAAACAGAAGAAAAACTGATCAACAGGAGGATTTCATGGAAGAATTTGAATTTCAAAACACCGGATCCCCGGAGCGGATCGACAAATTTCTGACTTCATTCCTGCCGGATCTTTCCCGCTCCCATATTCAGAAGCTTGTCAAAGACGGTTATGTCACCGTCAATGGAAATACCGTCAAACCGAATTATAAAGTGGGAACCGACGAATCCGTACAGACAAAGATCCCGGAGCCGGAGACACTGCCTGAGATTATTCCGGAAGACCTCCCCCTTGACATTCTCTATGAGGATGCGGATATCCTTGTCGTAAACAAGCCGAAAGGAATGGTCGTACATCCGGCACCGGGACATTACAGTGGCACGCTGGTCAACGCGGTCATGTTTCACTGCCGGGAAAATCTTTCCGGAATCAACGGAGTACTCCGACCGGGGATCGTTCACAGAATCGATATGGATACGACCGGCTCTCTTTTGATCTGCAAAAATGACCGGGCACATAATTTCCTTGCCGGGCAATTAAAAGAACACTCGATCACCCGAAAGTATCATGCGATCGTCCACGGAAATCTCAAAGAGGATACCGGAACGATCAATGCTCCGATCGGACGCCACCCGGCAGACCGAAAAAAAATGAGCGTCCATGCTCCAAACGGCAGAAGAGCAGTGACACACTATCGTGTATTGGAACGATTTGGAAATTATACCTATGTTGAATGTACATTGGAAACCGGACGTACCCATCAGATTCGTGTACATATGGCAAGTATCGGGCATCCGATCCTCGGAGACAGTGTCTACGGTCCCGCAAAATGTCCGTTTCGTCTGCAGGGGCAGACTCTGCATGCCAAGATCCTCGGTATTGTACATCCGACAACCGGGGAGTATATGGAATTTGATGCGCCTCTTCCGGATTATTTTCAAAAATTACTTCAAAAATTGCATGAAATCCGTTATAATATGTAGTATACTATTTCGCATCACATATGCAGTTTATACCAAATCTGGTATATTGCAATATGAAAGTGCAGAGTAAAGGAGAGGATCGATATGAAAACAAACACGATTATCACGATAGGAAGACAGTACGGAAGTGCAGGACGGGAAATCGGTTATAAAATTGCAGAAGATTTCGGGATCAAGCTGTATGATAAAGAGATGCTTGCCCGCGCCGCGAAAGAAAGCGGTATCTGTGAGGAGATTTTTGAATCGCACGATGAAAAACCAACGAACAGTTTTCTCTACTCTTTAGTAATGGATACCTACTCCATGGGATATGCCGGCAATACATATACGGATATGCCGATCAATCATAAAGTATTCCTTGCACAGTTTGACGCGATCAAAAAGATCGCGGATGAAGGACCGTGTATCCTTGTCGGTCGATGTGCAGACTATGCGCTGGAAGAATATGATAACGTCGTAAGTGTTTTCATCCATGCAGATCTGAATGCGAGAATCCGCCGGATCGCCCGTCTTTATGATCTTCCGGACAATAAAGCAAAGGAAACGATCATCAAGACCGATAAAAAGCGAGCAAGTTACTACAATTATTATACGAACAAACGCTGGGCAGATGCAGAGTCTTATGAACTGTGCCTGAGCAGTTCGGAACTTGGAATTGACGGAACAGCGAAAGCGATCGAACAATATGTGCTTTTAAAAGAAAGTATCGAGAACAGTAAGATTTGATGATGTTACAATAAAAATCCCCTCCAAACCGGTAAGTCCGACTTATATCCGGCTGGAGGGGATTTTTATTTGGCAGAATCCGTGCCGGCATACAAAGAACAGACATCCCTTATACACCGACACTAAGACCGATTTAGAGTTTTAAATTCTTAAATAAATCACCGAGATTTGTTCCGATGTCTTCCGCTTTCGGAATCTCTACTTTTTCTTCCGGCTCTTCCTGCACTTCTTCCAGAGCTTTCATACTCAGGCTGATCTTGCCGTCCTTGATCCCGATCACTTTCACCTGAACTTCATCTCCGACATTCAGCACATCTGACGGGAATTTGACACGCTGTCTGGAAATCTGGGAGACATGTACCAATCCGGAAAGACCGTTCTCTAATTTGACAAATGCACCGTAATTCTGCAATGTCTCAACAGTTCCGCTCATCACGGTCCCTACCTTTACACTTGCGATCTGTCTTTCCCGTTCTTCTTTTTCCCGTTCTTTTAAAATCTCACGGGCGGAGAGTACGAGACGGTTATTCGCCTGATCTACGTCGATCACCCTTACCTCGATCTCTTTCAGAAGATACGTTTCTAAATCTTCGATATAGGATAAAGATAATTTTGATGCCGGGACAAATCCTCTGAGTCCCTCCACCATAACGATCACGCCGCCGTTCACAACGCCCTCTACTTTAACCGGGAGGATCGTGTTCTTTTCCATATATTCAGTCACACGGTTCCATGGATTCGCATCATCAAAATGATCTTCATAATCTGCCATTGTCTCTTCTTTTACATCTTCCTGTGTCATGTCGTCAATCTTCATTTCTTCACTCATTGCTGCACCTCGTTCTTATTCTTCTCGTCGTTATCGCAGACACCGTAACAACGACATTACCGCTCTGCGATCACATATATTCAGTATAGCATATATAGTTTAAAAAATACAGGCAAAATCACCGGAATCTTCAAATTTTGGGTTGACGAATTTCGTAAAAAATGGCAAGCTAATAGGAGAAAATTACGATCTATCAAGAAGGGAAACAGCTATGGAACAGCGTGTAATCAATGATAAAATCTATGTGGTCGGTCACAAAAATCCGGACACCGACTCGATTTGTTCTGCCATCGCATATGCCGACCTCCGAACCAAACTGACCGGGAAGATCCATAATGCAAGAAGAGCGGGACATTTAAATGAAGAAACACAGTACGTTCTGGATTTTTTTGATGTAAAACCGCCGGCACTACTTACCGATCTCCGCGTACAGGTCAAAGACGTCATGATGCGGGAGATCGAGGGCGTAAAAGGATCCGTTTCGATCAAGACAGCCTGGTCGAAAATGAAAGAAGAAAATATCAAAACGCTTCCGGTCACACGGGACAACAAACTGGAGGGACTGATCACGATCGGAGATATTGCAACCTCTTATATGGATGTATATGACAGTGCGATCTTATCGACAGCCCGTACCCAATACCGTAATATTGCCACAACGATCGACGGTACCGTCGTGATCGGAAATGAACACAGTTACCTGTTAAAGGGAAAAGTCGGGATCGCCGCATCCAGCAGAAAGCTGATGGCTGACTTTATTGACGAGGATGATCTTGTTATTTTAAGCAATCGGAAAGAAGCGCAGCAGCTTGCTGTTGATCTCAATGTCGGCTGTATGGTCATATGCGGAGAGAACGAGATCGCAGACGATATTTTAAAGCAGGCGCAGGAGAAACAGATCGTGATCATCACTTCACCTCATGACTCTTTTACCGTTGCCCGCCTGATCAACCAAAGCATCCCGGTTCGTCATTTTATGACAAAAAAAGAAAAATTGATCACGTTCCGTATGCGCGACTATGTGGATGATGTAAAAGAAGTGATGATGCGGAAGCGTTTTCGCGATTTTCCGGTTGTTGACAACCGCGGACATTTTCTTGGGTTTATTTCCAGACGCCGATTACTGAACTGCCGGAAAAAACAGGTGATCCTTGTCGACCATAATGAGAAAAATCAGGCGGTGGACGGTATCGAACAGGCTGATGTTTTGGAGATCATCGATCACCACCGTCTCAGCAGTATCGAAACACTCGGACCTGTTTTTTTCAGAAATCAGCCGGTCGGATGCACTGCCACGATCATTTTTCAGATGTATCAGGAAAACAACGTCAAAGTTCCGAAGACCATCGCAGGTCTTCTCTGTTCGGCGATCATCTCCGATACACTGATGTTCCGTTCGCCGACCTGCACGCCTTTGGATGAGACATCGGCGCGCCAGCTTGCGGAAATCGCCGAAGTTGATATTGAAATGCTGGCACAGGCGATGTTCCGCGCCGGAAGCAACTTGAGCGGAAAAACAGCAGAAGAGATCTGTTTCCTGGATTTCAAACAGTTTACAGTCAACGACACGGTATTTGGCGTCGGTCAGGTCAATTCGATGAGCGCAGAAGAGTTAAAAGAGATCAAAGAAAAAGTGCTGCCGCATCTGGAAAAGGCACGCAAAAATCACAGTCTGAACATGATCTTCTTTATGCTGACCAATATCATCACCGAATCTTCCGAATTGCTCTGTACCGGTCCGGAAGCAAGAGAGAAAGCGATCAGCGCCTTTGATCTGCGCACTGAAATGGACGATCTGCATTTGAAAGGTGTCGTTTCAAGGAAGAAGCAGCTGGTCCCTGCGCTGGTGGAAGCGCTTCAGCAATAAAAAACAGCTGTACATCAACCGATGCCGATCGGCAATAAAGAGAACAGGAGTTTTAATCAAAATGGCAAAGCAACTATGGAAACCCGGCAACATGCTGTATCCGCTTCCGGCGGTTATGGTCAGTGTCGGAGACAAAAACGGGAATAAGAACATACTGACGATTGCATGGACCGGAACGATCTGCACCAATCCGGCGATGGTTTATATTTCCGTAAGACCGGAGCGTTACTCCTATGAGATGATCCGGCAGACGAATGAATTTGTGATCAACCTGACTACCGAAAAACTGATCCGCGCAACCGATTACTGCGGCGTGCGTTCCGGAAGAGACGTGGATAAATGGAAAGAAATGCATTTGACTCCGGAAATTGCGTCCACGCTTTCTTACGCACCAATGATCGCGGAATCTCCGGTCAATATTGAATGTCAGGTTACAGAGATCAAAGAACTTGGAAGTCATCATATGTTCCTTGCAAAGGTAACTGCGGTTCATGCTGACGAGGCATATCTCAATGAAAAAAACCGATTTGAACTGAATAAGACAGGGCTGATCGCATATTCCCATGGAGAATACCTGTCGCTTGGAAAACAGCTTGGTACATTTGGATACAGCGTCAGAAAGAAGAGTAAGAGCCCTGCCGGCTCATCCAAAAAGAAAGCGGCTCATCCGTCAAAAAGCGAAAAGAAGAAGCCAAAAGTAAAAAAATGATCTGTTTCGAATGAAAACAGAAGAAAGAAAAAGCAGCGGTCGCCCCTATCAAAATAGGAACTTATCGCTGCTTTTTCTAAATGCCGAACCATTTATCTCGTCTGTAAAATCCGCTCCGGCCATCCTTTTATATCTCCGTTCAGGATCGCGCGGAACATACGTTCTTTCGCCCCCGGGTGCTCTGTGTTAAGCTGGCGCACCAGTTCTTTTGCATATTGACGTTTGGTATATCCATCTACCGGACATTTACTCTTTACAACCGGAAGATCATATTTATTCTTAAAACCGATCACATCCATCTCATCTACAAACATCATTGGACGGATCACGGTCAGATCCATACGATCCAGATAAGTCCGCGGGGAAAAAGAATGGAAACGACCCTCAAAGAGGAGCGAGAGCAGCATCGTCTCTACTATGTCGTCTTTATGGTGTGCATATGCAACTTTATTGCATCCGGCTGCCTTGATCGCCTCATTCAAAGCCCCTTTTCTCATTTTGGCACAGAGGGAACATGGGTTCGATTCTTTACGGATGTTAAAAAGTATATTATATATGTCAGATTTTACGATCGTATATGGAATTTCCATTTCCTTGCAAAGTTCCCGGATCGGCGTAAGGTCAAAGTCTTCAAAACCAAGATCGACGGTGATGGCGCTGAGTTCAAATTTCTTCGGATAGAAACGTTTCAGACCATGAAGCGCATAGAGTAGTGTCAGGCTGTCTTTTCCGCCCGAAATTCCAACTGCAATGTGATCCCCGTCCTCGATCATCTGATATTCATCCACGGCTTTTCTCGTATAGCTCAATAAACGCTGTAACTGCATTGTCGTAAGTCCTTTCTGATATTCTTCTGAATTACATGTTGCTTAATTCGCATGTTTTTATTTGCTTTTCCCATTATAAAAGCTGTTCTTTGAAAATACAATCTATTTTTAAAGTTCTTATATCTATTATTATTCTTTGATATGATCTCGGAATCATGATCTACGGCTCTCGAAGCTTTACAGCTCCGGCGGCGAGCCGTCTTCGGTTCTCATCGATTGCCGCATAATGCTTCTTTGTCGTATTTACATCTTTGTGTCCCAGAACATCCGCTACCAGATAAATATCTCCGGTTTCTTTATACAGCGCTGTTCCATAAGTGCTGCGCAATTTATGCGGTGTGATCTTTTTATTCGGCGTCACCTGACGGGCATATTTTTTGACCATATTTTCCACTGCCTGAACACCCATGCGCTTTCTCTGCGTGGACAGAAAAAAGGCGTTCTCATGTCCGGCCAGCGGAACAGTTGCTTTTCTTGTTGTATACAGATATTGTTTCAGAGCGGTTTCCACTTCCTCACCGAAATAGACAACCATTTCATTGCCGCCTTTTCGGGTCACTTTGATTCCATTGTTTTTGAAATCTACATCTTGAATATCAAGTCCGACACATTCTGATACACGGATCCCCGTACCAAGCAGGAGAGTGATGATCGCCAAATCCCGGTTCTTTGTCTTCTCATAATAGACTTTCTTCTGCCCGGTCAACATATCTCCGCCGTGCTCTACAAAATCAAGAAGAGATGCGACTTCATCTGTATCCAACCGTATGATCGCTTTTTCATGCAGCTTCGGCATATCAACCAAAAGAGTTGGATTTTTTGTAATGATCTGCCGCTTAAAAAAATATCCGTAAAAGCTACGAAGCGCGGACATCTTGCGGGAGAGTCCTTTTTCCGTGTTTGTAATTTGTTTTTCATCCTCATTTTTATAGACTTTCAGATATTCCTGATATTCTTCAATATCCACAGGCTCGATCCGTTCCAGATCTGCAGTTGTAAAATCAGAAATATCATAATTCTTATATACCGGATTGCATTCCATCAAAAAATGAAAAAATACCCGGATATCATACGCATAAGAAATCCTTGTTTTTGCGGAAGTTGTCGGTTCCACCGCGCGGAAATAATCTTTGGCAAACGCCGGAAGCGTCTTTAAAATCTCCCGAAGCCGTAATGTATTGTCAATGTAGGTCTGTTCGTGATATGTTTTTGATTGATTTTGTTCCATAATAAAATAAATCCTCATTTATCATTTTTCTATAACTTTCTAAAGAAATTCTACCACAATCCCGTTTTTCTGTCCATATCTTTTGGAAAAATCAGTATTTGTCGTATAGATGTATTTAAGGAATAATGGCGGTATCTACTCTGCTTCAAGCCGATACCGCCACATAGGGGTGAGTTTGTTTCTATATATCAATACATACCCAAAGCGAACACTTTTAAACCAGTCTCAAAAATCGTGTGCAGACCTTTTACTGCGTCAGTATCATTTGGCGTACGTCCTGTACGCCTCAATCTACTTCCTTGTAAAATAATACTGCACACGATTTTGAGACCCTGCGGCATGAAATCTTTCAGAAAAAGTGATTTTCAAGGCAGACAAGTGAGCGGTACTGGACGTACCGCGATTGCGGATAACGCAGAAAATCGCTTTATATGGAAGATTTCATGTGTATTGAAAGTGTTCGCTTTGGGTAGGGATGTATATTGATACCTCTTTTCTGTTCGTCCGGTTTATTCATGATATCCAGAAGAATCATCCGGCAAGTTCATAAGCAACAATTAAATGCTGTCCGGAAATGATCGTATCATCCGTCAGATGATTCATACGTTTCAAATCCTGCACATACTCCTGAACAGATAGATAATCGTCTGTCATGTATTCTTCAGCAAGTTCCCAGAGTGTGTCTCCTTGTTCGATCTCAATACTTTTATAACAGGTGGATCCGACTGTTTTATTCTCCGGTTCTTCGTGTGCTGAAGCCAGCACACCGTTAAAAATAACACCTCCGAGAATAAATACCGTTGTTAATGCGATAAGAACACCTAGCGAAGATCCAATATTGCGGTTACGTCTGCTTCTTGCGGCTTCCCCGTGATGCCCGTACTGTCTGATCTGCAATCCTGCTGTTCTATGATCCTTTTCTCCTCTTCTGTATACTTCCCTCATCTCAATATCCTCCTTTGTCTTTACATCTATATTCTTCCTGATTATATATCCGTTCTTATCTGAAGCTTCTTTCGAATCGAACATTTGTTTTCTTTACGAGTTTATTATATAACCAGAACAAATGTTTGTCAATAGATGAACACGAATTTTTCGAACATATTTTCGGGTAGTCAATATTAAGTTTTGAGCGTATTGGAAGAACATATTTTCGTAAACAAATGTTTGCTTTTTGGAATATGCTATGCTAAAATAAAAAGAAATACAGAAGATATACGACATACATTGTATGAGGAGGATATAGCACATGTCATACGGCAAGATCAGTAAGAAGCAGGAAGAGATTTTAAATTATATCAAATCTCAGATATTAGAACGTGGATTCCCTCCGGCTGTCCGCGAGATTTGTGAAGCAGTCAACTTGAAGTCGACCTCTTCCGTCCATTCACATCTGGAGACGCTGGAACGCAACGGTTACATTCATCGCGATCCTACGAAGCCGCGTGCCATTGAGATCCTTGATGATTCTTTTAACTTGACCAGACGTGAGATGACGAATGTTCCGATTCTCGGACATGTGGCAGCCGGAGAGCCTATTCTGGCGCAGGAACATATCGAAGATTACTTCCCGATCCCAGTGGAAAAGCTTCCGAACAAGCCTACGTTCCTTTTGAAAGTCCATGGAGAGAGTATGGTGAATGCCGGTATTTTGAACGGAGATTATGTACTGGTACAGGAACAGCCTGTTGCAGATAACGGCGACATGGTTGTCGCATTGATCGAGGATAGCGCGACGGTGAAGACATTTTACAGGGAAGAAGGGATCATCCGTCTGCAGCCGGAGAATGATTATATGGAACCGATCATCGTACATGATGTTATGATCCTCGGAAAAGTGATCGGTGTATTCCGTTTCTTTAGATAAAACATCCGCAGAACCCGTGTGTAGACCACTTGTGTTCTGCGGATGTTTTATTGTTAGTATTTTATTTTGCCAAAATTTTTATAAATGCCAGATATCTCTATTATACTCTGAGATGGTTCTGTCAGATGAAAAGAACCCTGCTTTTGCAATATTAATAAGCATCTTTTTCTCCCATGCTTTCTCATCCTCGTAATCTTCAAGCATTTGCTCTTTTGTCCTGATGTAATCTTTCACATCTAGTAATGTCATAAACCAGTCTTTTTCGATAATTTCCTTATACAAACGACCTAAATTTACCGGATCACCGATTCGAATTAATTCCTTACTGATAATAAAATCGACTAATCCTTCTACCATCGGATCGTTATCGTAAATATCCGTAGGTGAATATTCACCTGTTGCATACAAATCGATGACTTTTTCGGATTTTTCTCCAAAAATATAGATATTCTCGTCACCGACGAGTTGATGAATCTCCACATTGGCGCCATCTTCCGTTCCAAGCGTTACCGCACCATTCAACATAAATTTCATATTTCCAGTTCCGGACGCTTCTTTGGAAGCTAATGAAATCTGTTCGGAGATATCACAAGCCGGGATCAGTTTTTCTGCTTTTGTCACGTTATAGTTTTCTACCATGACAATCTTCATATACGGACTGACCTCTGGATCATTATTGATCAACTGCTGTAAGCACAAGATCAAATGGATGATATCTTTTGCAATCGTATACGCAGGCGCTGCCTTTGCACCGAAGATCATTGTAAGCGGACGCTTAGGTAGATTACCTTTCTTGATTTCTTTGTATTTATAGATTGCATACAGTGCATTCATTTGCTGTCTCTTATACTCATGGAGACGTTTGATCTGAATATCAAATACCGAATTTTCATCAATATCTACATTCTGCGTCAGTTTCAAATATTTCTTTAATTTTAACTTGGCTTCTTTTTTAATTTCTCTTAACTTTGCCAATACCGTCTCATCTTCCTGATAAGCCAGAAGTTTCTCCAATTCCCCGGCATTCTCCATATATCCCGATCCAATCAGTTCTTTTAAATATTCTGCCAGTCCATGATTGCAGTGTGTCAGCCATCTACGGAAAGTGATCCCGTTTGTTTTATTATTAAATTTTTGCGGATAAATATCATAAAATGGTTTTAACTCAGATTCTTTTAAAATCTCCGTATGCAGAGCCGCAACTCCGTTAACCGCATATCCAAAATGAATGTCAATATGAGCCATATGTACTCTATTTTGTTCGTCAATAACATATACCCTAGGATCTTGAAAATCTCTTTTTACTCTTATATCTAATTCACGGATAATCGGAAGCAGATGAGGCACTACTTTTTCCAAATAAACAATCGGCCATTTTTCTAATGCTTCAGCCAAAATCGTATGATTCGTATACGCACAGGTTTTACGTACTACATCAATTGCCGTATCTATATTAAAACCTTTTTGTTCTGTCAGAATACGAATCAACTCAGGAATTACCATAGTCGGATGTGTATCGTTAATCTGGATACATACATGTTCATATAAATGATACAGATCAACTCCACGTTCTTCTGCTTCTTTCAAGATCAGCTGTGCCGCATTACTCACCATGAAATACTGCTGATAAATGCGCAAGAGCTGCCCTGCTTCATCACTATCATCAGGATAAAGAAAAAGTGTCAGATTCTTTTGAATATCATTCTTATCAAAGGAAATTCCTTTTTGGATGATACTTTCATCTACGCTATCCAAATCAAACAAATGTAGTTTATTACATCCACTATTGTATCCCGGAATGTCAATATCATACATTGTAGAGCGTAATGTAAAATCTTTAAACGGTACAACAAAACTTGTCTCTGTTCTGTTCAGCCAGCTCTTTTCTGTAATCCATGGATTTTTCTCTTCCAGTTGTTTATTGTCAGCAAATTTCTGTTGAAACAAACCATCATGATAGTTCAGTCCAATACCGTCTCCATTTAATCCCAATGTGGCAATAGAATCTAAAAAACATGCTGCTAAACGCCCAAGACCACCGTTGCCTAAAGACGGCTCCAATTCAACCTCTTCAATCTCTGTGAGGTCATGTCCGTATTTTTTCAGAACTTCTCTTGTATCTTCAAATAATCCTAAATTGATCAGATTATTTGATAATAATTTTCCAATCAAAAACTCTGCGGAAATGTAATATAATTTTCTGTCTCCCTCATTATGCCTGATTCCATGCATTTTTTCTTTGGACAATACTAAAAGCGCTTCATAGATTTCCTCATTGGATGCATCCGCTATGCCTTTTCCAAATATATTGTTCAATATTTGCGTCAGTTCTTTTTCCATTATTACACTCCTTTTATAACTCTTCTATTTTTATGCTAAATCATCCTTTCACCGCTCCTGCCGCAACGCCTTTAATAATATGTTTCTGACAAGATAGATAGAATATGATAACCGGAATGACTGCAAGAATCAGAGCAGCCATGACAGCGCCCATATCCACTCTTCCATAACTTCCTTTCATATATTGGATCGCAATAGAAATTGTCTTATATTTATTCAGATCTAATACCAGATATGGAAGAAGAAAGTCGTTCCATATCCACATGGTTTCCAATATTCCCACAGAAATATACGTCGGCTTCATGATCGGAAGCACCACAGAAAAGAATGTACGAAGCGGATTGCACCCATCGATCATTGCCGCTTCTTCAATCTCCAGTGGAATAGATTTTACAAAACCGCAGAACATAAACACGGCAAGCCCGGCTCCAAAGCCCAGATAAATAATAATAATTCCCCATGGCGTATTCAATCCGGTACGGTCTGCAACCAGCGACAGGGTAAACATTACCATCTGAAACGGCACTACCATAGAAAATACACAAAGCAGATACAAGATTTTCGTAAATCCGGATTTTACACGAGTAATATACCATGCGCACATAGAGGTGCATACAAGAATTACCAGCACAGAACCTACTGTTATAAAAATCGTCCAGCCAACCGCTTCTAACAAATCATATTTCTCTATGGCCGTCAGATAATTTTCAAATCCATTCAATGTCTTAGAATCCGGCAATGTAAACGGCTGTTTATTGATATACACTTTCTTCTTAAATGAGTTCATCAGCACGATCAAGATCGGCGCGATATAAATCAGACCTAATACTGTAAATACGCCGGTTCCAATGGCGCTTAATCTCTGTTTTTTCTTCATTTACTGCTGCACCTCCTTGGAACGGGTTGCCCGTAACTGTATGATTCCGATTCCTACTACAAGGATAAAGAACAATACTGCTTTCGCCTGACCGACGCCTTCCCAGCCGGTTCTTCCGTAAAATGTATTGAAAATATTCAACGCCATCATTTCAGACATCTTTGCCGGCTCGCCTGCTGTCAGTGATAAGTTCTGGTCAAAGAGTTTAAATCCATTTGTAATAGACAAGAACATACAAATTGTAATAGAAGGCATCATCATTGGAATAGTTACTTTAAATAATCGCTGAATTCCAGAAGCGCCGTCAATCTGTGCCGCTTCCATTATATCTCCCGGAATAGACTGCAAACCGGCAATGTAAATAATCATCATATAACCAATCTGCTGCCAGCTTACCAAAATAATCATACCCCAAAATCCATACCATTCATTTAACATCAGCGCCGTATCGAACTTCGATAATATTCCATTGAAGATTAACTGCCAAATATATCCAAGTACAATACCGCCAATTAAGTTCGGCATAAAGAAAATCGTACGGAACACATTAGTTCCACGCATCTTTTGTGTCAATGCCATCGCTAATGCAAATGCGATGATATTAATCACAGCTAATGAAGTGATAGCAAACAATGCTGTATACCAAAAAGAATGCTGAAAAACAGTATCTTTAAACGCATCTATATAATTAGAAAATCCGACAAATTTCGCATCTGTTACCGTTGTGAATTTACAGAATGACAAACCGACCCCCATTACAAACGGGATGATAAATCCTAAAAGAAATGCACATAAAGTCGGCAATACAAATATCGGCATATAACGTTTTATGGCTTTTTCCATAAAATTTTCCCTCCTTCTTTAAAAAACGGCGGGTACACTTCCGTTTCCCGCCGTATCACATTTTTAACTTCTATTTTGCCGCTTCCATTTCTGTCTTCCAACCATCTACAAATGCATTTACAACTGCATCCCAATTTGCATCCGTCTGATCTGCCGCATATGCTGTCAAAGCAGATCCAACGCCATTTTTCCATTCCTCGGAAGGCATTGTGGAGAATACCCATGTTACAGGAGTTTTTCCTTCATCCAGATATTTATTCGCCTCATTTACAAGAACGTTCTCTGATTCCAGATTCGAACCGAATGGAATTACAAATCCCATATCTTTACACATAGCCTCTACGCCCGCTTCAGAAGTCACACACCAGTTCATGAAATCCAACGTTGCCTGAATATCTTCTTCAGAAGCTTTTGCATTCACACACCAGTAATTTTCTGTACCTGTACAAACGCCTTGTTCTTCTTCTCCCTCTACGCCAATATAAATCGGAAGAATACCAAGATTTTCTTCTCCAACATCTGCAATGTTGTTATATTCCCATGTACCATTCTGATAAAAGACTGCTTCTTCTGTTACAAAATCTGCTGTCGCATCATCCGCTGTCTTTGTAGAAATTTCAGTCGGCTCACATGTCGCATTATTGATATACAAATCCCAAACCTGACGATAGTTATCCAAATATGTACCTTTGATTGCATCCGTCTGGTCAATTCCGTCAGCTTTATATTCATAGTAAATTGGAAGATTAGCGAGATGTGTCTTAAATCTCCAATCAGAAGAAGAATCCATACCAGAAGAAGTAAACGCCGAGAAACCAAGTTCCTCTTTTCTTGCCGTAATATCTTCAACTACTTTCTTAAAGCTTTCAAAATCTGTAATATCCTCTGCGGAATATCCTGCTTTTTCTAATAGTGCTTTGTTATAAATAATACCGTAATTCTCAATTACATAGGCAATTCCTGCCATCTTGTCGCCATCCATCAACGCGAAACTGTCATCTGTCAGTTCTCCTGCAATATCTGACTTTGACAAATCGTAGCAATAATCTTTCCAGCTTGTTAATCCTACCGGTCCGTTTACTTGAAACAGCGTCGGCGCATCAGTTTTTGCCATTTCAGATTTCAATGTCTTCTCATATTCACCGGAAGCTGCTGTCAGTACCGTCACCGGAACTCCTGTTTCATCCGTATATGTTTCTGCCAATTCCTGCCATTGTTCATCTGCTTCCGGCTTAAAATTCAGATAATACACCTGCCCTTTTGCTTCATCTTTTGCTTCTTCTTTTCCATCTGTGCCATTAGAGCTTCCACATCCAGCTACCATACCAGTTAACATAGTTACTGCCAGCAAAACGGAAATCACTTTGCGCTTTTTCATAATCATTCACTCACCTTTCTGGAAATTTTGTATTTCCTTTGTTCTGTAAATATCATATCAGCATTTTGTAAAATCCTATAACAAAATAAAAACTTGAAATGCAAAAAAATAAACTCTTTATTGTTCGCTTAAAAACCGCTCAATACTTTCATCTTCCAATCGGGTAAACTCTTCCACGCTAATTTTCCCTTTTACAAGATTCGGCAGCGCTTCTCCTAATGTTTCTTCCTGCAAAATAGAATTCCACTTCACCTGATAATTCGGTACAAACTGTGGCTGTCCTTCATACGCTGCCAGATAATCTTGCTCCGCGGGAAGAAGCGAACTTCGATCTCCGGAAAACAATTTTTCTTTTTCTTCCATATTCATCTTAGTCCGAAATTTTAAAAACTCTATTGCTCCTTCTTTGACTTGTTCCTCGCAATCTTCGGTTAATGCCCAGCCAAAAGTCTCCGGAGAAGAAATCAACTTATTTTCCGGAAATGCCGAAAACCGCGTCTTTTCCTCCCATCCCTCCGGAATCTGATCGATCATCCAATATCCATTTGGAATCATAGCAGCCTTACCAGAAAAAAAATTCGCATATGCCGTATCAAAATCTGTATACAATGCATCCGCCGTTGTATATTGAAATAATCGTTCCAATGTCTCTGCCATTTGATATCCCTGCATATTTTGATAACTTTCCGGATACAATTTTTTCATAAAAGCTGCGCCATTTTCTGTATTGGCTAATTCTGCCGTTGCAAGCAACATAGGAGCCCAAGCTGTTCCTTCTGTATGAAGTGCAAGCGGCGTAATTCCATGAGATTGCAAGATATCGCAGCACTCCCAGAAATCTTCCCATGTCTTTGGGAATGTTTCAATTCCCGCTTGCGCAAATAATTCCTCATTCCAAAACACACCTGAGCAGGAAAATGCGGCTGTACTGAGCGGAGCCAGATACATCTTACCATCCGGCTCGCTGCAAGATTCCAAAACAACTGGTTCGATCATGGATTTCCACTCCTCATCTTGCCCGATATATTGCGAAAGTTCCTCCAAACGTCCGTCTTCGATCATTTTCTTATAAAAAGATGGTAACATCCGTATATCGGTCACGATCGCAGGAAGCGTATCTGTCACATTTTGTCTTTTCAGATTTTGCCGATAGTCTTCCTCCGTTTCCATACTCCATTCCACGTCGATCTCCCATCGTCCTTCATATTCTTTATTAAACGCCTCAATTAGTGCTTTTTCGTTTTTTTTCCCAGTAGACGGATTCACTGTGAGAATCATCGGGATTTTTACTTCCTCTTCTTTTATTTCTTCAACGACTTCCTGCCGTTCACATCCGAACAGACAAACGACAGAGAAGCAGCTTATGAATAAAGCAGTCATTATATTTTTCTTATGATTTCTATACTTCCCCATTCTCTTTTCTGCCTCCTCCCGGTATTTGGATTCTGCCGGTAGTCCCATCTTCATCGATTTCGTAATAATATCGTACTCTTTCACCGTATTTCAGCCGTAAACGAGTCATAATATTTACAACGCCATAGCCTCGTTCTCTATCTGGAAAGCATTCTCTAAACGCGGCAAAAGGACGCTGATTTAATGCGTTAATCTTCTCACACATTGCCGCATCCATCGGCTTTCCGTTATTGTAAACGCTCAGGCAAAGCATATCTTCTCTGTTCGCTACTTCAATGCGAATAATTCCACCCTCAAAAATATCACAGAATCCATATTTAATCGCATTTTCTACAAGAGGCTGTAAAATTAATTTTAATACCCAAGTCTCTGCTTCGTCAACTTCACAGTCGATTGTATAAGAAAATAAATTAGCATTGCGGATTTGTTGGATCTCCATATAACTTTTCACATTTTCCAACTCGTCCTCTATCGTCACGATATCATTTCCTTTGCTTAAAGAAAGCCGCAAATATTTTGATAAAGCCTGGATCATCTTCATTGTCGTTTCTTCTTTATTTATTCTAGCCAACATATAAATTGTATCCAACGTATTATACAAAAAATGGGGATTAATCTGACTCATCAGCATATTTAGTTCGCTTGTCCGCAGTTCTTTTTCCTGCGTTTTAATCTCTTTCAAGAGTAATTCAATATTTCGCAGCATTTCATTATAAGAATGTCCAATCTGATCTAATTCTGTATTGGTATGCAATTCCGCAATCCGCTGAAAATCATTTCCGTCAAAGCCTGTCATTGCCCTGGTGATCGTTTTGATCGGTTTTGTGAAACGATCTGAAAAATATAAACTCAAAAATACCGCCATGATCGCCACGACAACATAGATTCCTACAAGCGCCAGAAGCATCTGCGCCATATCTGCATTCAATTCACGTCCGGGTACAAAAGAAAAGACTGTCAGTCCGCTTTCTTCTTGGCGGTATGCGGATAAAATACCTCCATTTTTCCGCACCCCTTCCAGCAACATTCCGTTTCCTTTCTGCTGTCTAAGTTGCTGAAGCAGTTCTTTCTTTTTCGTATCTGCCTGTAATTCTTCTTCCTTATTAGCAAAACACAAAGCGCCCTCGGAATCAACGATTCCGATTGTTGCAGTTTCTGTCAGTTTTGAATCCATTTCCAGAATTTCACCCAGAAAATCAGGACGCATCATAAAAAATAGCATTCCCGGTTCATGTGCGTATTCCAAACTCCTTACATACCTGCCGATAAATAAAGCCTCCTGCTCAGTTCCAAACAATGTATCCTGCGTCCAAAACCATTTTGTTTTGCTGTAATCCGTTCCTAAAAACTTCTCAAATCCACTGTTCTTGACGTCTTCATAAGTAATCTTTGAATAAGAACGTCCATATACATTCCCTTTATTATCTACATAACAGTAATCCGCCACCTGATCCAGATCAATATAAGCAAAGTATTTCCCAAGCGCTATAACTTTCATATCTTCTAATCCGTTTGATTGCAGGCTTCTTTGTACGTCTTCATACAGGATACATTCCGTTGTGATCTCATCGCTTTTCTGATATAAATTATCCAATGCGATTCCCATTCGTTCTGTCATAAATTCATATTTGCCGCTGATATTTTTTGTCACGCTTGTACGGACATAAACCCAAATTCCAACGCAAGATAACGCAAGTGCAAGTACAAGAAGCGCTAATGTATATTTTAGATATTTTCCTCTGATACCGGATATCTCATATTTTCTTTTCATGTCTCAAATTCCTTTTTATATTCGCTTGGAAGCTTTCCCGTATACTGCTTGAACAAATGAGAAAAATAAGACGGATTATTGATGCCCACCTGATTGCAGATATCCCCGATACTTTCCTCTCCTTTTTCCAATAATCTTTTTGCCTTTTCCATTCTCTGTTTTAACAAATATTTCTTAAACGTCATATGAAACGTATTTTTAAATACCCTGCCAAAATACACCGGATTTAGGTATACATGAGACGCTACGGATACAATCGAAAGTTCTTCATTATCAAGATGCTCCTCTATATATGCTATTGCAACTGACATATATTCTTTAAAATATTTCATTTCTTCGCTCTGTACATTTTCTGTACGGCTCATAATAGCGCTGCACAGGATCTTATAACAGACATCCACTGTTTTTGCCGCATTCAGATTCGACATATTCGAATAATAATTTTGAAACTGTTCTTTTAAATTTTTTTCAATCCCATAGCTGTCATTCAACATTAACTCCACACGTAACATCACCCGGTGCATATACTGGCACTGCAGTTCTTCTTCACCCGGCAGCCCATATATAAACTGGATAAACGCTTCTTTCAACTCCTGTAAGTTATTCCTACGCACCGCGTTTACAATTAGAAGTTCTACATCTGACGACAGAACTCCTCCCGTCTTTTCCTCGATTTCGTTTGGAATCGTAAACGCGCTTGCCCCCGATGCGCTTGCCAGACTGAATAACTTTTGCGCCTCCTCGCAGCTTCTTTTGATCCCGCTAATTTCCTTATACGGTTTTGAAATAGATGCGACAACCGGGCTTTTTTCCGTTTTCTTCGCCTTTTCTAAAATAGTCTTTAATTCCCGTACAGTCGTATTCTCTGTTGTTTTGATAATAAAAATACAATTTCCATTTTCTCCCTCAAACCTCCAATAAACATATTTCTGTCCGATGGTCTCTTCCAGTTTTTTCAACACTGCGAACCGAGACGCTTCATAATCTAAAGAATTTGTAATTTTATAAGCTAAATCGATATCTACGCAGACTGTTATAAAACGATCGTTTATATCTAATACATTTCCAATCGTAGCAAACACCTCCCGAACCTTTTCCTCCGGAATTCGATTCTGCACATATTTTTGTACAACCATCTGTAAAAAACTGGTGGCGTCTTTCTTTAAAAGCTTCTCCCAACTTTCATATCGTTCTTCATTTTCCAACTGCTCCATGCAGGTCTCATAAGCTCCCTGCATCGTTTCCAGCAATTTTTCATCCTCTACCGGTTTCAACAAATACGCATATGCGCCAAGTTCACATGCCTGCTGCGCATATTCAAAGTCCCGATAAGCGCTTAATACGATAAACAGACAGTTCAATCCTGACTTATAAGTCTCTTCCATTACCATCAGCCCTGTGATCTGCTTCATACGAATATCAGTCAGCACTACATGCGGTTGAACCTCCTGTATCAGATCGATCGCCTGCTGTCCGCTTTGAGCCGTTCCGACTACTTCAAATCCCATCGCTTTCCAGTTATATGTATTCAACAATCCTTGTAATAAAATTGCTTCATCATCTACCAGCACCAATTTTAATAATCTCATTTTCTTTCATTCTCCCAAGTTTAAAACGTGGCATTTACCATTTCTGTCAATTCCGTTCCCCCATTTTCATACCATTCCTTAACAAATATATCAAAATACTCAATCGGCTGCTCACCCACGATAATCTGAAGATCTTTCGCTTTTTTCATACGCACTTCCCGGATATACCGATTGACTGTAATGCCTGTTTCTCGTTTAAATACTGTACATAAATATCCCGTTGATAATCCGGCATATTCGGCAAGCTGTTCTACGCCGATATTCTTTTCATCATAACGCGTATTAATATAACTTTTTACTCTTATCACATCATCACGTATCGAAGTATCATGTTCTTTAATATATCGTTCATACTCCATGATCGACTCATTTACTAAAGTAATGACATCATAGATTTTCCGGCTTTTATACAGACGATCCACTTTTTTTCGGAAATTCCGTTCATTCAGATCTGGCATATGTTCATATAATTCTTTTAAAATACTGGAAAATATAAATTTCACATACATCTCTGAATAGCGTTTCTTATCCCGGTATTTCTGCTCCAGCTGCCGAAACTCCTGCTTTAATCGGAATATATCTTTGCATTCGATATTCTTTGATATCTGCTCCACCAGTTCTTTATCTTGCAGCGAATCTAAATCGCTATACCGTTTCCTGTCTTCCAACATGAAAATATGTTGTTCCGGTTCATAAAATTGTTCGTCCAGCAAATCTTCCAACTGTTGAAATTCCATCGGTATATCACAGAAACTTTCAATCGATTTGCCAACTGCGAAATAGCATTCACATTCATATTGCTTCACAAAAAAACGATGCAGATCCTGAACCAACATTTCATAATCTGCATACTTATCGTTGAATACAAATAAAGACTCCTGTGAATTTAAATTCACATAAAATAGATTGATCTGTAATTGTTCTTTCAAATTAGCGATAAAATGTTCTTCTTCTGTTTCAAACATCCCGTCAGAATTCCCAACCAAAATAAGACGCGCGCACTTTTCAAAATCCGGCTCGTCATCCCGTATTAACTTTCTTAAGTTTTTCCTGCTTTCCTCATTGCTATTGTACAGATAATCAATAAAAAAATATTTCTTCAGATAATCTTCCTGACATTTCTGTTTCTGTTCTCTGCCGATACGCGCGTCAATATTGTCACATACCCGCAGAAGCGTTTTATGAAATATTGTCATACTTTTTATATATATTCTACCCCCCCCCCGAGATATCATGCAATATCAATTTCTTTCGGTTTCACATTAAATACATTAAAAAATGGGACCGCCGATTCACGACTGCCCCGTTTCACACGTTTCAAACTCTTTTTTCTCGCCAAAATCCATCAAGAAAGTTCTGTGATCTCGATATTTTTTCCATCTCGCCAGATTCTCTCCAGATCATAAAACAAACGATTTTCCTTGTCGAATACATGCACGATCACATCACCGAAATCCAGAAGCACCCAGTTTCCGCTTCCGTATCCCTCCCGCTGTTTCAGAGAATATCCCGCTTTATGCATCTCCTCTTCTACATTGTCTACCATCGCCTGTACCTGACTTTCACTGGAACCATTTGCAATAATAAAATAATCTGCAAGTACCGAGATTCCCGCAATATCAATGATGCGGATATCCTCTCCCTTTTTCTCATCCAACGCATGATATGCGATTTTTGCCATTTCTTTCGCCTGCACTGTTTCCACCTCCACGTTGTATGCCGTCTCAGAATGCGGCATCTTATTTTTTCTGTTCGCTGTAATATAAAAACGTTTCTCTTGTCATCGGGTCTATTGATCGCCCGCTTTTTTCCAGATAAGAAAGCGTCTGCTTCGAGCAAAGACAGACCGCCTGATCGATGTCTGTAAATGCCTGTCTGCGCACATCGGAAAGTCCGGGGATCATCTTTCGTCCCGGTTCGATATAGTCTGCCAGAAAGACGATTTTTTCCAGCATCGTCATATCCGGACGCCCTGTCGTGTGATACAGGATCGCGTTCAAGATCTCACCGTCACAGACTTTATAAGCCTCTTTTGCAAGATACGCTCCCAGTTTGGCATGGATCAGCGCGGGCATCTCCAATTCGGACTCCTTAAGCGGAAGCTCATATTTTTTGCAGAGACGGATCTGTTCTCCGGCAGGTGCAAATTTCCCACAGTCATGCAGAAGCCCCGCCGTCATCGCTTTCTCTATATCCTCCCCATATCGCATCGCCATCGATGCCGCCGTATACATCACGCCGATCGTATGGATATAACGTTCTTTTTTCAGTTGTTTTTTCAATTCGCACCGGATTTTTTCCAAATCTGCCATCTCTATTCTCCTTTACGGTAAAGCGCATGTTCCTGCATATATTCATCCACCGCCTGCGGGACCATATACGCCACACTTTTTCCCTGTGCCGCACGTTCCCGCAATGTTGTGGACGAGATTTCCAGAAGCGGCGCGCGCAAAAGAGAGATCTTTGCGCCATATGTTTCTTCCAGATACGCGATCTGACGCATCATATCTCCCACATCTTTATCATCCCGCATTGCCGCAAGGATCGTGCATGTCGGAAAAATTTCCCGAAAATATTTCCATTCTTCAATCGCAAAAAGCGAGTCGGCGCCCAGAATAAAATAGAACCTATGCTCCGGATAAAGCGCGCATAGTTCCCGCATCGTCTTGTATGTGTAGGAATGCTCTTTTTCCTTTGCTTCATGCAGGCAAAGCCGGAAATATGGCACATCGCTGATCGCACGGCGCACCATCTCGATCCGGTGTCCAAGCGCCTCTTCCCCCTCTTTAGTCTGCTTATGCGGCGGATTTCCGTTGGGCAGAAACCAGATCTCATCCAATCCAAAATCTTCATATGCAAACATGCCAAGCAGAAGATGTCCGATATGGATCGGATCAAATGTTCCGCCCATGATCCCGATCTTCATATCCTCACCTACGGTAATACGATTTTTTTCTTATTGTCTTTTCCCTCTTTGTACAGAACGATCTTCTTTCCGATCACCTGCACAACCTGGGAACGGGTACGTTCTGCCACAAGCTGCGCCAGCTCGGACGGATCGTCCGCACAGTTTTTCAGCACGCTGAGCTTGATCAGTTCCCGCGCTTCCAATGCCTCGGCGATCGCCTGGGTCAATCCCGGCGTCATACTGGATTTTCCGATCTGGAAGATCGGATCCATCGTCATTGCCAGACTCTTTAAATATGCTCTCTGTTTCGTTGTCATCTCATGTTCTCCTGTTTATTTATAATAATCGAACTGCAGTCCATACATTCTGACGGTATCGCCCTCCTGGATCCCCGCTGCTTCCAGATCGTCCAGAATTCCCGTTTCTTTTAAGAAACGCTGGAAGAACGCAAAACCTTTTTCGGAATCCAGATTGGTATATCCGAGCATTTTCTCGATCTTCGGACCTTCGATCACATACATATCGTCTTCTTTTGTCACGGTATACGGCAGTTCCTCATAGATCAGTTCGTCTTCCGGGAAGTATTCCTGTTCAAATACAACCGGCGTAGAATCCATCTTCTCCAATTCACTGCTCACAAAATACAAAAGTTCCGAAATTCCCTTTCCGGTTGCGCCTGATATCGGAAATACTTTGATGCCTTTCGGTTCAAATTCTGCTTTCAGTCTCTCAACCGGATCTTCATCCTCGGAATAGATCAGATCCGTCTTATTTGCCGCGATCACCTGCGGACGCGCTGCGATCTCCGGATTGTATTTTTCCAATTCCTGATTGATCTTGTAAATATCGTCAACCGGATCTCTTCCCTCAACTCCGGCTGCATCTACTACATGGATCATCAGTTTCGTACGCTCGACATGGCGCAAAAACTCATGTCCCAGCCCGATTCCCTCCGAAGCGCCTTCGATCAGCCCTGGAATATCCGCCATCACAAATCCCTTTCCGTGATCCAGATCCACAACCCCCAGATTCGGGTTCAGCGTTGTGAAATGGTAATTGGCAATTTTCGGTTGTGCATTTGTCACACGGGAAAGGAGCGTTGATTTTCCGACATTCGGAAATCCGATCAGACCGACGTCCGCGATCACTTTCAGCTCCAGAGAAACTTCCAGTTCCATCGCCGGCTGTCCCGGTTGCGCATACTTCGGCACCTGCATCGTCGCCGTCGCAAAATGCTGGTTTCCGAGACCGCCTCGTCCGCCCTTTAATACGACCTGACGGCGGTTTTCTCCCGACATATCTGCAATTACCTTACCGCTTTTTGATTCTTTGATGACCGTTCCCTCCGGCACTTTCAGCACAAGATCTTTTCCGTCTTTTCCGTGGCAGCGCCGTTTGCCGCCTTCCTCTCCGTCTCCGGCAGCATATTTCCGTTTGTGACGGTAATCTACCAGAGTGTTGAGTCCTTCATCTACTTCAAATATCAAATCTCCGCCACGTCCTCCGTCGCCGCCGTCCGGTCCGCCGTTGGCAACGTACAGCTCTCTGCGGAAACTACAATGTCCGTCTCCGCCTTTACCGGAACGGATCCATATTTTTGCTCTGTCTGCAAACATATACAGTCTCCTTTTGATTTATCTTAAAAAAAGGCAGGAATAGATATTCCTGCCTTCTTCATTAACGGTCGATTATTCAGCTACCGGATAGATAGAAACCTGTTTCTTATCTCTTCCTTTTCTTTCAAATCTTACAACACCGTCAACCAGTGCGAATAAAGTATCATCACCGCCGCGTCCAACGTTCACGCCCGGATGGATCTTTGTTCCACGCTGTCTGTACAGGATGTTGCCAGCCTTTACAAACTGTCCGTCTGCTCTCTTGGCACCTAATCTCTTTGCTTCGGAGTCACGTCCGTTACGAGTGGAACCAACTCCTTTTTTATGAGCGAAAAACTGAAGGTTCAAATTCATCATGGTAGTTACACCTCCTCGAAAATAATATCAATGTATGGTTCATATTCGCTGTTGTCCGACATGCTCTCAAGTCCGAGTAGCATCGTCTTTACCAACAGCTGCGCATCATGCGAGGGTTCCCGGTCGAAACGGAATGAAATCATACCGTTCTCCTCATCCGTCACACAGTTCATCTGATCTTCTGTATACATCTCAACCGCGTTGATCGTATTGATCACAAGAACAGATACCGCCGCACAGACAATGTCCGTGCCTGCTTCTGAATAGCCGGCATGTCCTTCCAGATCAAATCCCATATATGCATGTCTGCTGTTCACATAAATTGTTGCATTAATCATATTCGATTACGCATTGATCTTTTCGATCTTTACTGCAGTGTACTGCTGTCTGTGACCATTTTTCTTATGGTATCCAGATTTTCTCTTATACTTGTAAACGATGACTTTTTTTGCTTTTCCGTCTCCGATTACAGATGCAGTAACAGTTGCTCCGTCAACAGTCGGGTTTCCAACAACCAGTTTGTCGTTGTTTACTGCAAGCACCTGATCAAACGTATAAGTCTCTCCAGCTTCCACACCAAGCTTTTCTACTTTAATGATATCGCCTTCGGCTACTTTGTACTGTTTACCACCTGTTGCTATAATCGCGTACATATGGCACCTCCTATTATCATTACTCGCCAATTACGGTGTCTGCTTTTGGGCAGAACTTAGAAACCTCATTGCGCGGCATACCACTATAAATTAGCACAATCGCATATTGAAGTCAATAGTTTTCTTGCATTTTCCGATAAAATTTCCGGATTTTCCGGATCACTCGCTCTCCATCTCCTGCATCCGCTCATAACAGTACTCAATGATCGTCTTTCTTGTAATGATCCCGATAAATTTCTTCTGGTCATCGACCACAGGAACAAAATTCTGGTTCATCGCTTTTCTCAGGAGATCTTCCATATCTGCATCTGCGGAAACCGCTTCATAATCTGCTTTTCTCGGGAAATCCTGGATAAAAATGTTCTCGGCTCTTTTCAGATCCATATTCTGATAGCTTTTGATCCCCCACAGCAGATCGCCCTCCGTGATCGTGCCGACATACTCGCCCTCCCGGTTCAGCATCGGGATCGACGCGTATTTGTGGTATTCCATCGTCTCAAGCACCTGACGAAGCGTGCAGTAATCATAAATAAATGCCACTTCGCTTTTCGGCTTCAAAAAGAATAATATATTCATAGCATTTTTCTCCGTCGTTTAAATCTGTGTCACAACAAAAATCTCATACAATGCGCGGATCGCATTTTTGAAATCATCATGCCGTACGCCGATAATGATGTTCAGCTCGCTGGATCCCTGATCGATCATCTTGACATTGATATGGGCATGTGCAAGCGCAGAAAAGATTCTTCCCGCTGTTCCGCGTGTCGCACGCATACCGCGTCCCACGACGGCGATCAGCGCCAGATCGGATTCCAGTTCGATATGATCCGGTTTCACCGTCTTATGGATCGCAGAAAGTACCTGCTGTTCTTTTTCCTCAAATTCATCTTTATGTACAAAAATCGTCATCGTATCGATACCTGACGGCATATGTTCGATCGAAATATCGTGCTCCTCAAATACCTGAAGCACTTTCCGGCAGAATCCGATCTCTGAATTCATCATCGCTTTCTCGATCGTGATCGACGCAAATCCGTCGGTTCCTGCAATCCCTGTGATCGTATATTTCGGCTGACGGCAGGTTCCCTCCACGATCAAGGTTCCTTTGTCCTCCGGCGCATTTGTATTGCGGATATTGATCGGAATTCCGGCTTTTCTTACCGGGAAGATCGCATCCTCATGGAGAACGCTTGCTCCCATATAGGACAGCTCCCGCAGTTCTTTATATGTGATCGTCTCGATCGAACGCGGATTTTTGACGATCCGGGGATCTGCGATCAAAAATCCGGACACATCCGTCCAGTTCTCATAAAGATCCGCTCCAACCGCCAAAGCGACAAGCGAACCTGATACGTCGGAGCCGCCTCTTGAAAATGTCACGATCGTTCCGTCTGCTTTTGCCCCGTAGAACCCCGGGATCACCGCTCCTTTGGAATCTTCCAGCCGTTTCGCGAGCAGCTGGTTTGTTGTCTCTTCATCAAAGGAACCGTCTTCGCCAAAGCGGATCACATCCGCCGCGTCGATAAATTCATATCCGAGATATGCCGCCATGATCTTACCGTTCAAATATTCTCCTCTGGACGCCGCATAATCTCTTCCGATCTTCTTCCCGAAATTTTCCCGGATCTTTTCAAAGTCCTGATCCAATGAAAAATCCAGTCCGAGTCCATCTATGATTTCCTGATATCTGCCCCGGATTTCCTGGAGCTGATCCGCAAATTTCTTCTCACGAATTGCCGCACCATAGCAGCTGTACAACATATCGGTTACTTTCGTATCGCCGGAGAACCGTTTTCCGGGTGCGGACGGCACGACAAACTTCCGGGATGCATCCGCGCGGATGATCTTTCCGACTTTTTTAAACTGTTCCGCACTTGCAAGGGAACTTCCTCCGAACTTTACTACTTTTTTCATCTCTCGTTATCCTCCATTTTCGGTGCATTTCGGTTTTCTATTATAACGCGTCTTTTTTTACTTTTCAAGAAAATTACATCGTAATCTCACCGTATACCGCCCCTGCGGCTCTGCACAGATCATCCGGTTTTAATTTCAGCTGCATCCCCAGTTTTCCGCCGCTTATGTAAATCTGTTCCTTCTCCTCTGCACTTTGATCCACCACGGTAGGGAACTGTTTTTTCATTCCGATGGCAGTGCACCCTCCCCGGACATACCCGGTCACTTTTGTGATCTCTTTGACCGGAAGCATTTCCACTGATTTCTCATTCACGGCACGGGCAGCCTTTTTTAGATCCAGTTCCGCCTCGATCGGAATCACAAAGACGTAATGCGCCCCGGTTTTTCCGGTTGTCACGAGCGTCTTGTACACCAGTTCATGCGGAAGCCCGGTCTGATCGGCGGTAAAAATCCCGCTCACAAACTCTTCACATTCATACGTCTTATATTCATATGGGATCTTTTGTCGTTCCAGCATCCGCATCGCGTTTGTTTTTAATTCTTTCTTACTCATTTTTTGCTTCCCAACATTCATACAATGGTTTTCTGACTTTTTTCCTTGTCACTTCCACCAACTGCAGTTCCGTCACATCCACAAGCGTTGCCTGGATCGGATCGCGTGACAACAGTTTACGGAATTCTTTCAGCAATATCTGCATTTTATCGGGATCGTCCAGATTGATAAAATCGATCACGATGATCCCGGACAGATTCCGAAGCCGGAGCTGCCTTGCAATCTCCTTTGCCGCTTCCAGATTGATCTTTAACGCTGCGTCTTCCTGATTCTTTTTTGAAACACATTTCCCGGAATTAACGTCGATCACAGTCAGCGCTTCTGTTGGCTGGATCACAAGATAGCCTCCGTGTTTGAGCCAGACTTTCTCATGCAGCGCGCTTCCGAGCACATGTTTTAAGCTGTACAGTCCCGAAAGGGAAAGCATCGGGTCGTTATAATGTGTCAGAAGTCTGGTATACTCCGGCTGCTCTTTTTCAAAAAAATCATGCACTTCTTTATACAGTTCGTCGTCTTCCACGATGATTTCTTCCAAACCGTCTGTATAAACATTTTTCAGATCGGTCAAATACGGTTTCGCTGCACATTCCAGACAGGAAAAACAGGTCCGGTATGCCGCCGTCTCTTTTAAATGATGATATTTTTCACGAAGTGCTTCGATCTCCCCGGTAATCTCTTCAAAAGATGCTTCTTTCGCATTGGTCCGGACGATGATCCCATACTCTTCATTTTTCATCGGGGAAAGCTGCTCTTTCAGTTCCTCACGCAGCGCTTTTGGAATCTTCGATGACACGCCGATCCTTGTGTTCCCCGATGTCAGGACGGCAAATCGTCCGGTAAAGCTGATATTGCTTGTCACCGTCGGCGCCTTTGTCTTCACTGCTTCACGGCTGATCTGTACAACAAGCTCATCTCCGATGCAGAGCGCTTTTTTTTCACTTTGTTTTCTTGCAAAGATCGCATGCTTTGCCTGACTGATGTCATAATAGCAATTGACGCCGCCGATATCGATAAATGCCGCTCCGATATTCGCCGCAATGTTCTGTACTTTTCCGATGTAGACATTTCCGAGGACCGGACCGCTGTGCTCGTCCTGTCTGCTGCAGTGAATTTCAGCCGCTTCTCCGTTTTCCAGAAGCCAGGTCCAGACACAGCCCTTTTCTTTTGTCATCAGCACTTTTCGCTGCATATTTCTTCCCCCAATGATTCCAACGTCACAAACCGTTCTGCACTCTCCGCTTTGTTTTCCGATGATTCTGCATACATTTCCAGCCGATGATAAGAAAATATGACCGTCTCTTCCTGTATACCACAGAATTTACAGAACGCTTCCATCACAAGATCCGGTTTCAGATTCTGTACGCTCCCGGCTGCCAGATGGAGATAGATCTGCTCCCCGCGGATTTCCGCCTGATAGATCCACGGACGGATATCCACTTCCTGTTCGCTCCGCTTTGTCTGTTTTACGATACGGATCTCTTTCTGAGAAAGGAATTCCGTAAACTGTTCTTTCCATTGATCCGGCATCGTTCCTTTCCGCACCGACACAAGATAATCCGCCGCTGCAACGATCGCCATCCCGGTTGCTTTCTTTTCTTCCGAAATCTGCCGGAAACTTAAGATCTCAATGCCCTCGGCAGTCACCGCATTCATCCGGCGCACGGCCGTTTCACTGTCGATCGGCTCCGTCAATTCGATGTCTACATACTCACCGTCGCTGGTCAGCCCGATCCCGAGCGGGCTGGCAAACGACATGATCATATGCGGGCTGTATCCGCCGGTAAATGCGATCGGGATTTCCGCCCGGCGCATCATTTTCTGGAAAAACCGCATCACGTCCAGATGCCCGATAAACTTCAGCACACCGTATTTTCTGAATTTAATTCTTACTTTCATAACAGACACCTCCTCCGAATGTTGCCGCTCCGCAGCCGGAACAGCCCTCTCTGCAGTTCGGTGTCACAACACCGTCTTTTGCCCGCTGCCATTCACGTTCCAAAAACTTCTTCGTCACGCCGATCTCGATGAAATCCCACGGCAGCAGTTCCGACGTTTCCCGCTCACGCAATGTATAGAATTCCGGATCGATCCCGGTATTTTCAAACGCCTGCATCCATTTCTCATTGTCAAACGTCTCCGTCCAGGAGTCATACAGACATCCCAGCCGGTATGCTTCCTCGATCACTTGTCCGATCCGGCGGTCTCCTCTCGCAAATACGCCCTCCAACACGGTCACTTCCGCATCATGCCAGTTGTATTTCAGACTCTTTCTGTTCAGCTGTTCCTGAAATTCATGTTTTACGATCGCCGCTCTTCTGACATACTCTTCCGCCGTGCACATCGGCGCCCACTGGAACGGTGTGAACGGTTTCGGAACAAAGAACGACGAACTTGCGGTGATCTGACATTTGCCATGCCGCTGTTCTTTCGGAATCTCATAATATCTGCGCGCCACCCGGTCGGAAAGCCGCGCGATCTCTTTCATATCCTCTTCCTCTTCCCACGGGAGTCCGAGCATAAAATACAATTTTACTTTGGACCAGCCGCCTTCAAACGCTTCTCCGGCTCCGGTCAGGATGTCTTCCTCGGTCAGACCTTTGTTGATCACATTTCGCATCCGCTGGGAACCGGCTTCCGGTGCAAACGTCAGACTGCTCTTTTTCACATCCTGCACTTTGCTCATCACGTCCAGTGAAAAGGCGTCGATCCGCAGAGACGGCAGCGATATATTGACACCTTTTCCGTGATATTCCTCGATCAAAAATGTCACCAGTTCCTGCAGTTTGGAATAATCGCTGGAACTCAATGAACTCAATGAAATCTCCTCATGTCCGGTATTTTTCAGCATGGTTTTTGCATAACGCTTCAGTTCTTCTACATCCCGCTCCCGTGTCGGGCGGTACAACATTCCCGCCTGACAGAACCGGCATCCGCGTATACATCCCCTCTGGATCTCAAGCACAACACGATCCTGGGTCGCTTTGATATAAGGTACAACCGGACTCATCGGATATACCGCGTCGGTCACATCCATCACAACCTGTTTTTTTACCGTTTCCGGCGCATGTGGATTGACTGCGCGAAAATCACGAAGCGTTCCGTCCTCTTCATAAGAAGCTTCGTAGAATTGCGGCACATAAATACCCTCCACGCCTGCTGCCATTTCCAGAAATTCCAAGCGGCTCTTTTTTTCTTTTTTACACTGCTTATAGAGATCCAAGAGTTCATCGTATACGGTCTCGCCCTCGCCGATATAGAACAGATCGAAAAATTCTGCCAACGGTTCCGGATTGTACGCGCACGGACCGCCACCGATCACGATCGGATCTTCCTCGGTTCTCTCTTTGGCATGCAGTGGGATCTGGCTCAATTCCAACACCTGTAAAATATTCGTGTAACACATTTCATACTGGATCGTGATCCCGAGAAAATCAAATGTTTTGATCGGATCCTGAGATTCCAGTGCGAAAAGCGGGATATGCTGTTCCCGCATCACCTTGTCCAAATCCGTCCACGGGGAATACACACGTTCGCACCACACATCCTCCCTGCGGTTGAACATATCATAAAGGATCTGGATACCGAGATGGGACATGCCAATCTCGTATACGTCCGGAAAGCACATCGCGAAACGGATATCCACCTCGCTTTTGTCTTTCATCACCGAGTTGACCTCGCCGCCGATATAACGGGCCGGCTTCTCGATATTTAGTAAAATATCATCACTTAAAGCTAATGTTCTCATTCATTTCTCCTATTTTTTGTATGATTCTTGCTAAATTATATGAAAAATAGGAAATTATGTCAATGGATGAGACGTTTCAATCTCATATCTGCTTTTTGTATCGAACATGGATACATTCCAAAAATTCATTGACGAACGAACACTATATTATTACATAATACATCAAAAGAATTTTATCGGAGATATCTAAAAGAAAATCCCAGACTTCTGTCCGGGACTTTATCTACAGTCTGAGTGGTGCTGAAAATAGCTCTCAGCACCAACTCTGTCTATGGATCTTTCTCTCTGATTCGAATATCCTATTAAATATATTCTTTCAACTCTGATAAATCCGTTTTTCCATTTTTTTCTACTAATACCGCTCTTGATTTTTTTCCATGGACCATTATTTTGCCCTTTAAATACATTGCCTTTACCAAGCCACCGTTTACATGATATGCGACTACATCTTCGCCTTTTGTTACCAGATCCCCTAAGATGTTTAATTCTTCAAGAATGCCCCCGTCTAATACACTTATTGCATCAGCTTTCAACACTTTTATAATCCCTTTGACTAATGTTTCTCCACTCGATCCCTCTGTTATCACACTTTCTTGAATCGTGATTCTGCCCACCGGTTTAGAAAACTGCATTCCTATTGAACCATCTCCAACTGTTTTTATACTCTTAAAAGTTGCATCTTGTATGGTTCCATCATATTGATTAAATCCTCTTGCCCCCATTCCATATGTTTCAATGCTGTCTTCCGCCTTAAAAGTTTTAACATGACCAAAATTTACAAATCCTATACCACTTGAGCCAAAACTCATGATCTTCTTTTTAGTGATCCAATGATCAACTGTTCCCCACACATCTAGGACCATATCATTTGTACCATATGTTGTAATCGCACCGTTGGAAATTATTTCTTTTGCATAAACTCCATACACGATAAAAACAGCGCCTGTTATGAGATTAGGTTGTCCCGTCGGAATCATGCCATTTGAATAAATCTCATTTGTCGTTAATTTTTCTACGATAATCTTTCCAGCTTCATCGTTAAATCCTGATATAAATATCCCACTGCCTATGACCGGGGCATGTTTTCTGCCCAATGATATATTTTGAGCGTAAACTTTTATTTCGCTGCCTTCTTCAGGATTAAAATTATAGATCGTCAAAGCCCCTTGATATACAATTACCCCATATTTCATAGGTCTTTCCGGATAGTTTCGCGAATCTGCAGATACTATATCCAATCCATTTATATTGACAGTCATCGTTTTATTATTGCCTCGTGTCAGTAACTGAACCATCCCTGTTACCGTCAAATTTTTCAGTGTAATCTCTTTCAAATCTTCCAAATTAGAATCAATATAGATTGCTCTTTTGTCCGGAGATGTTTGAATGGAGATATTCGATATTTCATTGTCACCTGTTAATTCTATTCAAACTCGGCAAATCCAAAGATATTCTTAAATATATTTGTTTAAGTTTTATATCTTTTTTGCCGTTATTTCATTTCTGTTGCATATATTATTTTGGCTCGCTGATTTTCTGTTGCCAATTTGTTGCCACGACTGTATTATAACAAATCAGCTTTAAAAAGCAAACCTCTTTTTATAGAACATCAATTGTTTAATTTCTCCATCCTCCTGAATGATCTATATATTGATCGCCCGGTCTTCTCCACGCTCCGCTTTCATCAATATAATCGTCATTGGGTGCTCTCCATGCACCAGATGCATCCATATACTCTTCTCTTTTCCACCTTGGCATTTTCTATTCCTCTCTCGAAACGAAATACATATTGATTGATTTTTTCCCCTTATCATCTACACATATTGCAAATCCATATAATTTCAATTCTGAATGCCGTTTTATAAATTCATCTATTGAATCAGATAACGAAAAACCATATTGACTTCCAAAATACTTTCTAACAAGACGTAAAATAGATAAATTATACTCATCCATTTTCAGATAAATTTTGTATTTACTTTTATAATCCGGGAAATAATCTATTGCCATAAGCCATAAATGCATCTTTCCCAAATTAATTGCATCGCCATAATCTTCTTGAATAAAATTAATCAATTCACTAAATTGAGGGGATTCCAAATTTAAAATATAATCCTTATAATATCTATCATTATATACATATATTTTTCTTTCATCATCTAAATAATCTCTCAACAGCCATTCCATATTTATCGCCGTTCCATATTTATTATTATTCTTAACTCCCAAAATATGAATTGGCAAATACTTTTTTTCTTTTTCTGGTATTAATGCTGGTATCTTACCTATATCTTCTTGTAAATCAGGAAATATTTTTTTAATTTTTTCAGAAAATCCCTTCATATTCAAATATGTTTGATTGTCAAGCACAACATAATTTCTTTGTAGCTCAGTCCCCTTTACAACACACCTGTATTTTACCATTTTTTTGTCAAACACAAATTGAATAAGTTCGGGATCATTCTCCTTTTTTTCTATATCCTCTTCCGGCTGATAATATACTTTCAATTCGAATGGAAAATCATTTTGATACTCAGATACATTTATTCCCAAAGAATCGATATTCGAAATATCTTTCTCTATACCATTATCGTTTAATAATTTATTATATATCTGTTCTAACTTAATTACCATATCTGAAGCAATCAAATAATTCAACCTCCATTCCAGACAATAATTCCTCAATATAATACATTTAGTTCCTCTTGTAATTCACTTTGAATGTCTACATCCGAATCTAAACAATAATAGTTAGCAGTAATATGTGGAATCATTTTTTTTACACTCTTTTTTAATCCTTTACTCGCTAATAACGCTACAAAACGGTTAAAATAAACTCCATTTATAATACATGCCATATCATATAAATATTCCTGTTCTTTAGTATTTAAATTTCGGTTATTAAGATACGAGCTAAAAAATATTTTTCTATTTTCAATTCGTTCCTTCAAAGATAATATTAATGCAATGTCAAATGAATATACCGAACTATACCATGTTATCAGCATATCATTTAACAATACTTCATCTCCTGAAAGATTAAAATCTATAATACCATATTGATTATTATAAATAGTTACATTGCTTAGTAATCCCAAATCTCCATGAACTGCATAAATAGGCAAGTCTGTCCACATATTTTTAATTTTGTTAATTGACATTTCATGAATAGCTTTGACTTTTTTGTATAAATTGGCTTTAAGTAGAATACTTTTGTTTTCTCCCCATATTCTATCTATACCTACTCTTCCAGAAAATAATGCACAATATGTTGAGCCCTTTTTCAAATGATATTCATGGTTTATTGATATTTTATGCATATCTGCCAGTAATCTTCCAAGAGTTTTTATGTTTCCAAATGATACTGTTTTAAGATTCTCTCCAAAATAATCTTCTATTGTAACCTTAAACTCTACCTCCCCAAAACAAAAACATCCTATATATCTATTTTTCACCTTATATTTTTGAGGTACAGGCAGTCCATTAACCCGTAAAAGTTCCGAAAATTCCGAGCGTTTTTCTTCTTCTTCAACACAAATCCATTTATCAGACAATAATTTCATAACGTATCTTACATGAAGAATAGTTTCTATCAAAATAACTATACATATTTTTTCATCTACCTGATAATATTGTAATATTTCAATAGCTACAGCCTTTCCGCTGTTTCCTAATTCATACTTCTCGAGTATATTATTTACATCTTTTATACTGATCACATACATGTCCTACAACACCATTCAAACGGCTTTGATTATCAGAGATTTCTTCCTGTATAACGCTTATTGCCTTAAGAATTAATTTATCATCCTCTGTCAGTTCCGTCTTTTTATTCTTTATCCTTCTAAATTGAATTTTAGCACTCGCAAGAATGCATAATCTATATGAATAACAAAGATTAACATCCACAAGGTGACAGCACCCTGTAGTAACCAAATTAGCACTATAACAATTTGCACATAAAAAAAAGAATTTACAATCATAACAAGGATTTTCTTTTATAAGATCAAATTTAGATGCATCATAATTTTTAAAATTTTCTGCTTGTTCGCCTATAGATACCGGGGCAAATCCTTGACATGGATACACATTTCCATCTATGTCATAGCACGCTGTCATTTCTCCAGCTCCGCAGAATCGCAATTTTTTATTTAGCTTTGAAAATACTAATCTTAAATCATAATCCAACATTGTACAAAGCTTAATATCAGGATTATCTGTATAATAATCAACTAATTTTTCAAGCTCTCTTACAAAAAGTTCTTCATTCTTTGAATAATTCCAATCAACACCTGTTGAAAGAGTTGCATCTGCAAAAAAGCCCAATTTATATAGATTAATGATTCCCTCTGCAAGCGAAGGAAGGGTATATTCTGACATCGTTAATTTTGCTTGACATTCAGGCCATGTAGTAACAAAAAAATCTATATCAATATTTTCATAACTACCTTTTCCAGATAAAAAAGGACGATTCTTATTTTGCATAGTCTCTGTACCATCAAGGCTTAATGATACCATATATCGTTCTTTTCTCTCTTTTAACCACTCCTGAACTTCTCCATGTACAAGAGTCCCATTCGTTGTGGTTTCAAAAAAAGTATTTCGATCTCCATACATTATCATGACATAATCATCGATTTGCTTTATAAGTTCAAAATTAGTAAATGGTTCTCCACCAAATACCTCTATCAAAACAGTATCTCCTGGTTTAGAAGAACTGTAAAAATTGTCTAAAATACTTCTCGCTGTGTCAAAACTCATTTTTCTTTTACTCTTAAAATGTTCATAACAATATACACAATTTAAATTACATTCTTCCGTTAACAGAAGCATGATTTTTTTTTGATCTTTATCCACGCTTAACCTCCTCTATAAGATACAGCGGGAATTTAACCATAATCTATAGCTAAACTCCCGCTGTTTCACATGTACTTGTATGCGTTAGAAATCAATCCCAACCACAAGACTTTTTATGAGCTGTACAGCTACAGGAATATGTGGCAAAACCAGGATCAAAACTATATCCTTCAGTGCCATATTTCTTTTCTGCCTTTTCAATCATCTCAGTCAGTTCGTTTTTTTCTGCACTGTTAAGAAATAACTCAGCCATATATCTCGCCCTCCCTTCAATTATTAATACATTTCCAATAACAATAATCGACCTACTCCATATTAATCATTGGAACATGTATCGCAGCATGTAGTGCAAGAACCAGATGCTACATGCTCAAATACAACTTTGAGCATTTCTTCTGAATATCCTTCTCTGATAACTGTCATATTTTCACCTCCCTTCTTTACATTTTTTTACTCATTTCTTTATAATAAAGATTAACAAGTTCTTTTTGTATTTGGCGAATTCGATGGCATTTTTGCTTATTTCCATACAATATTCTCTGCGATTTACATCCTCCCTGACAAATTGGTAGCAGATTGCATTTTTTACATTCTTCGTCCTCTATAGTAGTATTTCTAAAAATTCGATATATACTATTATCTTCTGATATACCATCAAATACCGTTCCACATGCGAATTCTTTTTTTCCGGATAAACGATGACATTTATATAATGTACCATCCGCATCAATTGATATTCTATTTTTAGTAGTCATTCCACAAGAAAATGCATTAGGCATTAATCCAAATGCACCTATCAATCCCATATCTCCATCATAACGTGGTTTATATAGTGGAAATCCTTCACTAAATTGCGTTTTTACAGCTTGAAGAAATGGATGTTCCATATCCCCATGAAAATCGCTTATTATCTCATTATCACTATCCAAGGTAAGCGGTGCAAAATAAATATATAAAGAAGAATTATCATGTCCTTCAAATTCTTTTTTCAATTGTATATAAATTTCCTTCGCTCTCTCTATTTTACTTGCCGCAAAGTTCAATCTAACATTTGTTGTAACATGATGATCCAATAACATACATACATTATTGATTACACGCTTATAAGCATCTTTCGCATCAATGTCAACATATCTTTTTATTTTTCCATATTTTTCTCCAATTTCATCAATTGTTATCTGAAATGAAAGATCTGAATATTCTTTTTGAAAATACTCAAGCATTTCTTCCGTTAAAAGAGAGCCATTTGTTGTTATGTGTGCTATTAAGTCATAACCAGCTTTTTTCAACTCTTCTGTTATATACTTCATTATTTCAAAGTTCATCAGTGGCTCTCCACCAAACCAATTGATAGCAAATTGTGGTTCTGGATAATTTTTTTTAATATATTGAATCGTTGCGTCTGCAACTTTTCTTGTCATTGGATATTGTTTAATTCCATTTTCAAAGCAATAATAACACCTTGCATTACACTCTGTTGTGGTAAGCAACGTTACATTTTGAACTGGATCACTCATTCCTTTTATACGCAATTCTTCTAAAGCCGCCAACTCATCGAAATCATCATCTACGAGAAATCCCATTTTATGAAGTTGTTGTACACAATCCTCTTTAAAATCCTTTTCTATAAAAATTTTATTATATTTTTCTCTCTCCATCACAACAAACGCCGTTGTATGGGTATTATATAGTAAATATGTATTTGGATTATCATCCTGCTCTGTTGCAATAATAAATTGTGATATTTTCATGTTATTTTTCAAGGAATTACCCCTGATATTCCCCCTTTATAATATTATTTTTATTTCATCAATAGCAATATTTATTATAAACATACTATGCTAAAATGGATTTCTAAGATAACCTTGATAGTCTCGTTTGACATCATCTAACATTTTTTCTATACGTGCCTTTCCACCTGGCATTCCATTGTTAATCAATTGATTAATTCTCTGTAAAGCTATATTACTTTCTTTTTCAGCTTGATCACCATGCAAATATGCACAAACCAATAAAAAAACCACGTCATTCATTGTGTACTTCGATTTCTTTGCTAGGATTATCATATCTGCTAATTCTACTTGAGACGCTGCATCTCCCTGTTCAGCAGCCATTTCAAAATATTTCATAGCCTTCTGTTCTCTTCCCCAAAATCCTATCTCTCCCCTTTTATACATAGACGCTAATAAATATTGTCCAAATGCAGCTCCACCATCAGCTGCTATTTTCAAATACTTTGTTCCCATTTTTTTATCTTTAGATGTACCAATTCCATCTAATAAAGCTATTGCTACCATTAGACTAGCCTGTATATGTCCCTTATCCGCAGCCATTTTATAATATCGATGTGCTTCTTGATCATTCTTTTCTGTATGCAATCCTCTATTATAGCAATCTCCAACCATAACCATTGCATCCACATCCCCTTGTTCAGCTTTTGTCACTAAATTTTTCAATCCATCATCCATACTCTGTCTCCTTTAGTAGAAATTTTTAAAAAGTGTACTTTTTTGAATGGATAATTTAATATGGATTATTTGTAGTGTTTGTTAATAATTCATATTTAAATATTGAAAAGCTGTATATTTCGTTATATAATATATTCAATATTTTATTGGTTAAAGAAGAAGAGAAATTGCAAAAAAGTACACCTTTTTGTAATCTCTCTTCTTTCTTATTTTTCAATATTCTCGTAAGACTTCGCCTTATACAAAAACGTAGAAATCGGCATATTACAAGCATTTGCAGCAACTACACCTGATATTTTTCCATCTTTCCATTTCTTATATATCTTATGAAAATCTTTTGGTAATGGCTTCGGTGGACGCCCAAAACGTACACCTTTGGCTTTGGCAACAGCAATTCCTTCTGCCTGACGCTGTTTTATGTTACTTCTTTCATTTTCAGCTACAAAAGACAATACCTGTAAAACAATATCACTCAGAAATGTCCCCATAAGATCTTTGCCTCTTCTTGTATCCAATAACGGCATATCCAAAACAATAATATCAACTTTCTTTTCTTTTGTAAGGATTCTCCATTGTTCTAAAATCTCTTCGTAGTTTCTTCCCAACCTATCAATACTTTTTATATAAAGCAAATCATCTGCTCTCAATTTTTTTACCAGTTTTTGATATACTGGTCTATTAAAATCCTTTCCTGATATTTTTTCCACATAAATATTTTTCTCCAAAATTTCTAATTGCTTCATCGCCTCCAATTGTCGATCTTCATTCTGATCCTTTGTGCTTACTCGAACATATCCATATTTGTTTATCATTTCGTACCTCACTTTCTTTTGACGCATTCAATAAAATATCATAGAATGCTCAATCGAATCTATCTATACAAAATGCTCTTATATATAATCTCCTCCGCACAAGCCCAAATATTATTCATTCCCCTAACCCATGCCATCTGATTCTGCATCTTCAGTTCTTCCGTCACTCCCTGCTTTTCTTTCATCTGCTCCACCAGTCTGTCCATCATCTGATTACATTCCTTGTCAATCTGATGCAGATGCTCATTTAACTTCCCGGCAAGTACCAACTCCAGATATAGTCCCTTCCGATGCTCCTGCAAATATGACTTTCTCAGCATTCCATACTTTCCAATTGAATACTCTGTCTCTTCCTGGAGGTACAGGTCTGGATAATACAGACCGTCCTCTCCTAAAGTATAACTGATTCCATTTTCTCCCATAATGTGTTTCTCCATGATTGTCCTCCTATCTTGCTCCCCGATCTTTGTTCTGACTCCGGGTATGCTGTTTATTTTTCTGTTCATTCTGTATTTCTTGTTTCTTTTCTGCCAGCTTCGCCCTAATACTATGTGCTACTGGCTCTTTTCCTGTTTCTTTCTTCCATTTTTCTATTGCAGTTCGATACTGACTATACTCAGTTTGAGAAACCTTAAAATCCTTTAAAAAATCCTGTACACTTCTATATTCGATTTTCTGCACAATCCTTGGAAGATAATCTTTCATATCTCTAATCTGACTTTTCAATTCATCAATTTCATTCTGCAATTCTTTTTTCTTTCTTCCTTTAAACCATCCCTTTACCTCTGACAGTTCTTTCTTCTTTGCAGAAAGCTGTTTTTGTTTCTGTTGAATTGCACCGTTTTGATC
>OBXC01000185.1_pt1 | contig 64147 bp, 48 predicted proteins | sample 1538111 | NCBI WGS metagenome assembly OBXC01 (sample SAMEA2580137, study PRJEB22360) | human gut metagenome | biome: human gut; feature: human-associated habitat; material: faeces | place: Denmark | collected 2008/2010
TCTCCATTTTTCGGATCAACGAAAAACTCCAATGGGCGAAACAGACTAAAGTCCACAATAAAAACCCCTTACGCTTTCATTGCGTAAGGGGTTCTGTTATCAAAACTAATGAAGTTCCTGTACCTATTCTCTACAGTGTATTACTTGTTATTGATTGCAGCCTGTGCAGCAGCTAATCTTGCGATCGGCACACGGAATGGTGAGCAAGATACATAGTCTAATCCAATCTTATGGCAGAATTCTACGGAACTTGGATCTCCACCGTGCTCTCCACAAATACCTACATGTAAATCTGGATTTGCCGGTCTTCCTAATTTCACAGCTGTCTCCATTAATTTACCAACACCGATCTGGTCTAATTTAGCAAATGGATCGTTCTCGAAGATTTTTGCATCGTAGTATCCTTCTAAGAATTTACCAGCATCATCACGAGAGAATCCGAATGTCATCTGTGTTAAGTCGTTTGTACCGAAGCAGAAGAAATCAGCTTCTTTTGCAATCTCATCAGCTGTAAGAGCAGCTCTTGGAATCTCGATCATTGTACCTACATGGTATTTTAATTCAACACCAGCAGCTTCAATCTCAGCATCTGCTGTCTCTACAACAACTTTCTTCACATATTTTAATTCTTTGATATCTCCGATTAACGGAATCATAATCTCTGGGCAAACATCCCAGTCAGCATGTGCTTTCTGTACATTGATTGCTGCACGGATCACAGCTCTTGTCTGCATTCTTGCGATTTCTGGATAAGTAACTGCAAGACGGCATCCACGATGTCCCATCATTGGGTTGAATTCATGTAAAGAATCAATGATTGCTTTGATCTGTTCAACTGTTTTTCCCTGAGTATCAGCAAGTTTCTTAATATCTTCCTCTGTTGTAGGAACGAATTCGTGTAACGGTGGATCTAAGAAACGGATTGTTACCGGATTACCTTCTAATGCTTCATATAAAGCTTCGAAGTCTCCCTGCTGTTCTGGAAGAATCTTCTCAAGAGCAGCTTCTCTTTCTTCTAATGTCTCAGAACAGATCATTTCACGGAATGCATCAATTCTGTTTCCTTCGAAGAACATATGCTCTGTACGGCAAAGTCCGATACCTTCAGCGCCAAGCTCACGAGCTTTTCTTGCATCTGCCGGAGTATCCGCATTTGTTCTTACTCCTAATGTTCTATATTTATCAGCCCATCCCATGATTCTTCCGAATTCACCAGCGATTGTAGCGTCTACTGTCGGGATGATTCCGTCGTAGATGTTACCTGTAGAACCGTCAAGAGAGATTGGATCTCCTTCATGGTATTCTTTTCCAGCTAATGTAAATTTCTTGTTTGCTTCATCCATTGTGATGTCACCACATCCAGATACACAGCATGTACCCATACCACGAGCAACAACGGCAGCGTGAGATGTCATACCACCACGAACTGTTAAGATACCCTGAGCAGCTTTCATACCTTCAATATCTTCCGGTGATGTCTCAAGACGAACAAGAACAACTTTTTCTCCTCTTGCAGCCCACTCTTTTGCATCTTCTGCTGTGAAGACGATCTTACCGCAAGCAGCTCCTGGAGATGCTCCTAAAGCTTTTCCAACTGGTACAGCTTTCTTTAATTCTGCAGCATCAAACTGTGGGTGAAGTAATGTATCTAAGTTACGAGGATCGATCATTGCAACAGCTTTCTCTTCTGTGATCATTCCTTCGTCTACTAAATCACAAGCGATCTTTAAAGCAGCCTGAGCTGTTCTCTTACCGTTACGTGTCTGTAACATGTAGAGTTTCTTATCTTCGATTGTGAATTCCATATCCTGCATATCTCTGTAGTGATCTTCCAAAGTCTTGCAGATTCCTACGAACTGTTCGTAAACTTCCGGCATAACTTCTTTTAACTGGTCAATCTTCTGTGGTGTACGAACACCTGCAACAACGTCTTCACCCTGAGCGTTCATTAAGAACTCACCCATTAAGTGTTTCTCTCCTGTTGCTGGGTCACGAGTAAATGCAACACCTGTACCAGATGTCTCTCCCATGTTACCGAATGCCATCATCTGTACGTTTACAGCTGTTCCCCAAGAATATGGGATATCGTTGTCACGACGGTAAACGTTAGCACGTGGGTTATCCCAAGAACGGAATACAGCTTTTACAGCACCCATTAACTGTTCTTTTGGATCTGTAGGGAATTCTTCCCCAATCTTTTCTTTATATTCAGCTTTGAACTGTTCAGCAAGTTTCTGTAAATCTTCTGCTGTGAGGTCAACGTCCTGAGTTACACCTTTTTCAGCTTTCATCTCGTCGATCAGTTCTTCAAAATATTTTTTACCGACTTCCATAACTACGTCAGAGTACATCTGGATAAATCTTCTGTAGCAATCCCATGCCCAACGTGGATTTCCTGATTTTTCAGCTAATACTTTGACAACTTCTTCATTTAATCCGAGGTTTAAGATTGTATCCATCATACCTGGCATAGAAGCTCTTGCTCCAGAACGAACAGATACAAGAAGTGGATTTTCTTTGTCACCGAATTTCTTTCCAGTAACTTCTTCCATTTTAACAATTGCGTCCATGATCTGTTCCATGATCTCATCGTTAATTTTTCTTCCATCTTCATAATATTGTGTACAAGCATCTGTTGTGATTGTGAATCCCTGTGGCACTGGAAGACCTAACTTTGTCATCTCTGCAAGGTTAGCACCTTTACCGCCAAGAGTGTTTCTCATGCTTGCGTCACCTTCGGTGAACATATAAACCCATTTTGCCATGTCTAAACGACCTCCTAAAAATATTTTGCTTTAGTATAAAACATGAAAAATACGACTTTTTGCCATGAAGTCGTTCATCTTTTATATATCCAATAACGGTTTCCCCCGCTATCTGTATATCATTTTATCTGTTTTACTTCGGATAGTCAAGGACTTTCTTGGTAAAAACTACTGTTTTGTTACTTTTTTATCAAAGAATCTTCTATCTGTTCTTACTCTCACCCTCGAAGTGTTGCAATCAACCGTTTGGTATATAAAAGCAGGTCCAATCCATCTGTAATATTTCTCACACAGATATCTGCTTTTGCCCCAAGTTTCCCACACATTCCTTCTTCTCCCATCACAGCAACAGACAGCCCTGCAATTTGGCACATTTCCAGATCATTTCTTCCGTTTCCTATGCAGACACAGTAATCAGCGCCAAGCGTTTCCACAATCTTTCGCTTTTCCTCTGCCGCTTCACTTGTCGGAAATGTATGTATTTGTACCGGAAGTTGCTGACACAATTTCCTCACAGTCCCATGTGTATCTGCAGTCACAATGTAGATTTTCAACTGTTCCGAAAGCTGTTGCAAACGCTCAGCAACCCCTTTTTGCAATGTCCCATCCAATGCAATTGTTCCATTATAATCCAGGATCAAATACCTCATCTGCAGTTTCTGATATCCCGGGATTTCCACTGTAATTCCTCGCTGCTGTTTTGGCATAGTTTCTTTCTCTGCCTGCTTTGTCTCTCTCATCGTTTCCTTCCCTCTCCCATTCCCTCTTGCAAGAGATTTAGTCTATCACCTTCACGGATGTCATGACCGGCTGCTCTTCTGTCGGAATCGTGCCGTTATTGTCTGTCGGTTCTGCATCTTCACAGATTCTATCTACAACATCCATGCCTTCTGTCACATATCCAAATGCCGCATAACTTCCGTCCAGATGTTTGCTGTCCTCATGGACGATAAAGAACTGGGAACTTGCGCTGTCGTTTGCGCGAGAACGCGCCATGGAAATCGCACCCCTCGTATGTAAAAGATTGTTTTCCACTCCGTTTTGAGAAAATTCACCTTTGATCGTCTGATCAGATCCTCCGGTGCCATCGCCTCTTGGATCTCCGCCTTGGATCATAAATCCACTCATAATTCTGTGAAAAGTCAGTCCGTCATAAAAACCTTTCTTTGCAAGATTTACAAAATTTGTCACTGTGATCGGCGCTGCATCTGCATCCAGTTCCACTTTAATCGTCCCATAATCCTTCACCTGTATTTCTACATGATGCTTTCCGGTAAGAAGATTCTCTTCACCGCCTTCTGTTTCCTTTTCTGTCTTCGTTGTATCTTTTGAGGCTTCTTCCTTCCCTTTTCCACATCCTGCAAATATACTCATTCCTAAAAGGATTGCAAGCAAGATCGATACTGTCTTCTTCATCTTAATTTTTCTCCTGTCACTCATATTTTTTAAGTTTCCCCTATCATAGCATAGTTTTGCCAGAATGTAATCTCATTTTATCTTCTATCCTTATTATTCTCTGTTACAATTTTTTGTATAATGCTTTCAATATCCTGTCCCGTAATAGAAATATCTACAATCTCTCCATATTTTCCAAGTTCTACCATGATCTCCATTGGATTCTTTTCCTCCGGACGATATATGATTTCTAAATGGTAATCATCTACAACCTTAACATTCATCCCTGCCGCTTTTGAACTTCTAGCCATTTCCACTGCATTTTTCTTTACTTCCACTGTAATCCGCTTAAATTCTGTAAACTCTTTGCGGATGTGCTCCATATCCGAATCCACAACAATTTTTCCTTTATTAATCAGGATAATTCTCTTACAGAGTGCTTCTATATCTTGGAAATCATGAGAAGTAACGATAAACGTTGTCTTTTTTTCCTCATTCATCTGTTTGATAAATGCACGTATCCGCTGTTTTGACTCCGCATCCAATCCAATTGTCGGTTCATCTAAATACACAATTTTAGGATTATGCAAAAATGCTGCCGTAATATTGCAACGCATTCTTTGTCCTAAGGATAATTGCCTCTCCGGCACATTCAAAAGTTTCTCCAGTCCTAAAATATCTCGAAATTTTTCAATATTCTCTTCAAATATCGGTTTCGGAATTTCATAGAGTCTTTGCAGCACACGAAAAGACTCTATAATAGGAACATCCCACCATAACTGGGAACGATTTCCGAACACCACCCCGATCTGCTTATTATTCTGGATCCGCTTCTTGATCGGTTCTATCCCATCTACAATGATTTTTCCGGACGTAGGGGTAAGTACACCTGAAAGCATCTTGATTGTTGTTGATTTTCCACTTCCATTCGGACCTACATATCCCACTGATTCTCCACGTTCTATCTGGAAATTAATATCATCCACCGCACAAAAATTATCAAACTGTGGAGTCAAAAAACCTTTCACTCCGCCAATCAACCCCGGCTGTACGATTTTTCTTTTATATTCCTTACATAAATGCTGCACTTCTATCATCTTCACCGTTCTTAATTCCTCTCATTTATATCACATTTGTATTATAAGCACTGATTCCAATGCTATTCCTTTTAAGTACCTGTACTATCATATTTTTTCATTCCACAACACCAAATGAGCACTGAGGCCAGCGCAAAGAGCAATGTCACTGCCAAAAGCCACATCGGTACACACATCTTTGTTTTCCCAAGTAAATACATTGCCGGATAATATCCAATAAAGCCGAACGGTATCACTACGGTAAAAAGCACTTGAAAAACTGCCGGAAATATATTAATCGGATATTTTGCAAATTCACGAAAAGTCTGTATAAGATCTGCAATCTCATTTCCCTGGACAAGCCAGAAATTAAGCGCATTAAAAATCAAATAGAGGGAAGAATTCAAAATTGTGCCCATCACGAGAAACTCGATTAAAAATGCGATCAAACTAATCGAACACTCTACCCCTGATTTTGCGAGTGACCAAATCATCAAAGAACACGGCAGAAAAAAACTGACTAACGACGCAAATTCCATTCGAAATGTCAGCATTTGAAACAAAACAGAAGCCGGACGTATCAAAAAAATATCCAACTTTCCTTTCCTAACAAAACTCCCAATGCTCCATACATTATCTAAAAGTCCCCGGCTAATAGCCTCCGTCATTGCACCTAGGGAAAATATCAAGCAAACACCATATATACTCCACTCCCCAAGATTACCAACTACATTTGCGATTGCAAATACGCCAAGAAATCCTGCTGCTTCCCTCGCAACAATAGAGATCAAGCGAATAGTACTATCCATCGGATATTGTACAAGGCATAACATCCCTATTCTTAAAAATGCCTGATACAGTCGAAAATAATATTTCAATCTTTTCACTCTTCTATCCTCCTTGGACAATCACTTTCCGAATCACCATATGATACAACAAATGCGCTAATGCTCCCATTACAATACACCAAAATATCTGAAGTCCCATATATCCCATACATTCTTCCAATCCATATTTCCCAAGAAAAATATTTAACGGAACTGATACCATACCCGCAAATGGAAGAAGTCCAAATACCCTTGCAACTCCTTCCGGAAATAGAGCTAATGGTACAACCCCGCCAGATAATATGGACAATACTGCCGTCTTTGTAAATGCCATGCCAAACATACTGAGTGTATAAAAAGAAGCTAGTCCAACCATAAATTCCACATAAAATAAAATTACCAGCGCCAGCAACACACTAATTAGAAACAAAAGAAATTCCCCGGCTCCTGCCGGACCTACTCCTCTCAGTATAAAAAAAGAAATGAAAGAAACCGGAATTCCCTTCCATAAAATAAAATATGCAAACTCTCCACTGCGCCGTGCAAATAATGTATAAAACAAAGTCACCGGACGTAAAAGTTCTGTCCCAATCGTTCCTTCATATACCCACTCTGCAAATTGCATATTAATTCCACCTGCAAACTGTGACGACAAAACCTTGGACAAAATGACATACGTTATCATCTCCCCCATCGTAAATCCAACAAGTTCATTCTCTCCCATAAACACAATTTTCCATAAAAAATAGTAACTGAAAATAGACACAAGTGTACCAATCGTATTAAACCACACTGCTTTCGTGTATGCCATCTTTTCCAAAAATGTCATTCTCACAAGATAATAAAATTTTTTCATTGACATCTCCCCCACTTGGCTTTTTATACTGTTTTTTTGTACAAAAAATGCACGATTATAGAACCGTGCATTTTTTACTTTTCGTCTTCTGATATTTCTATTACATATTCGATTAAATTTTTAGCCTTTGATACCAGACTGTGCAACACCTTCGATAAACTGTTTCTGGAAGATGAAGAACAGTACGATCATCGGAATAACTGCCATTACGGCACCTGCCATCTGTGCCGGGTAGTTTGTAGCATATTGTCCTTTCAGTGTAGAAAGTGCTGGAGCTAATGTCATCTTAGCCGGATCTGTGTTAACGATCAATGGCCACATGAAGTCATTCCATGCAAATTTTGCTGTAAAGATTACCAGCGCTACGATACCTGGCTGTACTAACGGAAGCATGATCTTTCCAAAAATCTGGAATCTGTTACATCCGTCAAGCAATGCTGCTTCTTCCAATTCCTTTGGCAGTGACATAAAGAACTGTCTCAATAAGAACGTACCAAATGCACTGAACAAGTTCGGGAGGAAGAGACCCGGTAAGGTATTGATCAATCCTAAATTCTGAATGATCAAGTACTGTGGGATTAAGAAAATCTGTCCCGGTACCATTAAGATAGATAACAAGATCATGAAAATCGCATTTTTAAATGGAAAATCAATTCTTGCAAATCCATAAGCTGCCATTGTACAAAATGCAACCTGTACCAATACCGTAATGATGGTTACCACAATCGTATTGATATATACTTTTCCGAACGGCAGAATCTCAAGTACATATTTATAAGAGTCTAACTGCCAATGTTCCGGTAAAATTGACGGCGGTATCTGCATAGATTCCGGCAATGTCTTAAATGATGTAAACACCATCCAGAGGAATGGGAATACTGTGACTGCAATACCTGCGATCAAAAGAATGTGTATAAGCAAATGATTTCTTGTAGATGTCTTTTTCATCGTATTTCCTCCTTTCCTCTAATCGTAGTTTACCCATTTCTTCTGTCCAACCAGCTGGATCACTGTGATGATCATGATCACTGCGAACATAAAGATAGAAATTGCTGCTGCATAACCTTTTTCTCCATACATAAACGCATTCTGATAGAACAAAACGTTCATGGTCTTTACTTTGTTGAACGCCGGGTTCGTTACTGGATCGACCATCATATAGATGCTGTCGAATACCTGGAACGCACCGATCAGACCTGTGATCATTACGAAAAAGATCGTTGGAGAAAGTAACGGGATTGTAATCTTAAAGAACTGTTTTACTGGTCCTGCTCCGTCGATTGCCGCTGCTTCATAGTAAGATCTTGAAATTCCCTGCATACCCGCAAGAAGAATGATCATATTATAACCAACACTTCCCCAGATTGCCACGATCATTACGCAGAACAATGCGGTATGCGGGTTTGTAAGCCAGCTCTGCCCTTCGATTCCAAAAATTCCAAGAACCGTATTTAAAATACCGAAATCTCCGTGGAAGATCAGTTTCCATACAAGTGCTACTGCTACTGACATCGTTACTGATGGCAGGAAGTAGATTGTCCGATAAAAGGAAGTTCCTTTGATCTTGGAATTTAAGAGGGATGCCACTAACAGTGACAGCGCCAGCCCGATCGGCACTGTCACAACGGCATATAAAAGTGTATTTTTCATGGCGAGCATCAGATCTGGTTCTTGGAACAGACGTTGATAGTTGCTGATTCCGCAGAAGGTTGCCATGTTAAATTTGTTTACATCATTAAAACTGAACCAGAAGTTCTGGATAAACGGAAATACATAGAAGATCAGAAGTCCGATCGTAACCGGCGCAATAAATACGTAGCCTGCTACCCAGTCTTTCTTCTCACGTCTGCTCGCTTTCCGCCTTACTTTTTTCTTTCCTTCGCCCATTTGTATCTACCTACTTTACTTTGCGTTCATTTCATCAAGAATTGCATCTGCCTCTGGCTTAATGTTCTTACAAGCCTCTTCTAATGTGATTTCTCCCTGCCAAGCCTGCTCTAAGTAAGTTTTTTCAACCTGAGAAAGTTTTGCAGTCACTTTACAGTGAGGAAGTAATTCTGTGTTCGGTACATTGTCAAGGAATACCTGAAGATTTAAGTCTTTATGTGTATCTAAGAATAATTCCTGGCAGTCATTTCTAGCAGAGATAACTGTACCTGATTTTCCTTGGATTTCCTGAGCTTCTTTGCTTCCTAACCATAATGCGAAGTCTTTTGCTTCTTCTGGATGTTTTGTATTTGCAGATACAGAGAATGCAAGACCATTGATGATATCTTTATCTACACCATTGAAAGAAGGTCTTTTTACGATTCCGTATTTTCCTTCTAATGTCTTATTATAAGAAGGAATCATGTAGTTTCCTGAGAAGTACATTGCTAACTGTCCACCCTGGAACATACTGTCTGGATCTGTATCTGTCATCTGCTGTAATGTCGGTGAAAGTCCGTCTAATACAAGATCTAACCATGGCTGGATACCTTCGATTGTCTCTTTCTTATCCCATCCTGTTTCTGTGTTATCTTCATTTAAGAAATATCCACCGTTTGCGAATACAGCTGCATCATATGTAGTCTGTCCGGAGTTACGGTTAATTGCTGTCGGATAAACTCCGTCCGGAAGCCCTGCTGCTTGTAAGTCTTCACAAGTTTTTCTGAAATCTTCAAATGTCCATCCATCTGTTGGATAAGCAACTCCTGCCTGATCAAAGATTTCTTTGTTGTAGAATACGGCATTTGTATCGAAATCTTTCGGGATTCCGTATAATTTACCTTCTACTGTATATCCATCTACCAGTGGTGCCGGGAAATTATCATGCACCTTTAAGTCTGACTCTTTCTCTGCATCTGTTAAATCCATTAAAATTCCTGCGTCTGCATATTCTTCTACATGAAGCACGTTCATAGTGATGATATCCGGAGCAGATCCACCTGTTGCGCTCGCCTCTAATTTTGTCCAGTACTCATTCCATGTTGTAAGCTGTGTCTTCACTGTTACATTTGGATTTTCTTTTGAGTATGCCTCTGCCATCTGTTTCATAACCGGCTCTTGGTCAGAATCCCACACACTCATCACAAGCTCAACTTTTCCATCTTTGCTTCCGCCTTTGTCGCTTCCACCACATCCAGCTAACAATGTAGTTCCTGTTGTCGCAACTAATCCTAAAGCTACTAATTTTTTCAGATTCTTTTTCATTGAAATCATCCTCCTTTTGGTTTATATCATGCGGCAGTTATTTGCCGCCTGGTAACAAATTTGTATTATATACTATCTTCTATAAGTATCCAGTTCGATTACTGCTCCACCATTTAATCTGGACTCCTCAGCAGCCAATGCACAATAATGACTCTCCACAGATTGTTCCACAGAAGTTGTGCTCTTTGTCGGGCCTGACTCATTGATCAACATATCAAGAAATTCTTCAATCATCCGGTTGTCGCCGCCGCCGTGTCCTGAAAAATCAGTTGCCAATGTGCGTACATCTATCACTTCCGGTTCTTTTCCAAACACATTGACTTGAATGGTATTTTCTCCCATATCGGCGATAATCTCACCTAAAGTTCCCATAATCTTCGCATATCGATTTCCGGCAGCTGTATATGCCGTAAACGCACACATTGTATGGCTGATCGTCGATCCATCTGTCATATTTAAATTAACAACTTGATGGTCTACTACATTATTGTCACAGTGATATACACATCGTCCATACGGTCCCGTCTGAAGTGCTTCGCGTACACTTTCCACTGTTGGGTGAAGTGCCACCACATTGACCGGCCAGTCTGTATTTCCATTTTGAACACCTGTCACAGGATCTGTAATATAAATTTTCTCTGCATCATACGGACACTGATCTTTCACTTTACATCCGTCCATGCATCTGTGCGTCGCTCCTTCTGGTGCTTTATCTTCCCGGAACAAATAGGTATTTCCGAAAGAAGATACCGATTTACAAGTCTTTCCTGTCAGCCATAATAAAATATCCATATCATGACAGCACTTCTGAAGAATCATTGGACTTGTCGTATTAGAATTTCTCCAGTTTCCTCTGACAAAGCTGTGTGCCTGATGCCAATACCCTACATTTTCTACCGAATTCACAGATACTATTTCACCAATCGTTCCTTCATCGATCAGATCTTTGATCTTCGTATAAAATGGAGTATATCTGAGAACGTGACAGACAATTACTTTTCTATCACATTCCTGTGCAACCTTCACAATCTCTCTGCATTCATCCAGATCCGGCGAAATCGGTTTTTCCAGTAATAGGTGATATCCTTTTCTCAATGCCGGAATTGCCTGTCCCACATGTTGTCTGTCCTGTGTTGTAATAAACATCACATCTGCAAGTTTTTCTCTGGCGATCATCTCCTCCGCACTCTGAAAGCACATCTCATCCGGAATCTGATATTCTGCTGCAACCGCTTTTACTTTCTCTGGATCAATATCTGCAATTGCCACAATCTCCATCTTTTCTGGAAACAGCTTTGCCGTTGGTGCATATGTATCTTTCCCTCGGCTTCCAAGCCCTGCCAGCGCAACTTTTATTCTCTTACTCATCTTTCTTCTCCTCTGTTATAAGTTTGTTTGAATACTCGATTCTTGGTTGTCTGTTGTCTATATTTGTTCTTTATTTATTCTTATTATATATTTTATTGCACATAAATGCTTACAAGATAATCTCCTAAACTTGTCTTATTGTCCTGTATTTGTCATTTAGGACATTTTATATTCCTTTTTCTGTTCTCCTCTGTCCATTTTGACGAGAAATGTTTTCAAAATCCGTCTTACTTTTCTCTGCTCCTGCTCATCCTTAGTCTTTCCTGCATTCGTCAAATTCAACAGACAGATTTTTCTCCGCACAGCAAAGCAGCCTTTTTGTAAAAATTGAATCAAAAAAGACAAGGAATCCCTTCGATCTTTTTTGATCTATTTCCTTGTCTTTTCTCATTTTGTACTTATCTGTCTCTGCTTTTATCGAATCTGGTATGTCTGTGCCTGGAAATCTACCGTAACAACTGTTCCGTCAGCAAATGTTGTTCTCTGTACTTCTGGATTTCCATCTACCATCTCATGGCGCACCATCTCACATTTCGCAACTTTCTCATGCAGATCTGATACGACTTTACATCTCTTAATCTGATCTTCGATGCTAATTTCCACTCCTCCTGCGAAAGAACCGTCTGTATTCTGATATGCACCATCTCTCACAAGATATGGAGCACCTCCATTTAATACTGCATACAGCATGTAGTCTTCTTCCTCACTTACCTTGTCCATCATCCATGGCTCGATCAGACAGTCATGATAAACAAGATTAAATAACGGCACCGGAATTCCTTTCTTTGGACTTCCCGGTCGATCCAGCATGAAGTCATATGGCGCATAATGGCAAAATACGAGACTTGGGATTGCCCAGTCGTTCACTTCCTCAGAACTTGGAAGAATTCCTTTTGACAGAAGATACTCAAAGCATGCATTTCTGTATTCGTAACATTCTCTTCTTGTCATCTTATGCCATGGATGAGAACACTCATCCCCTTCATTACATGTGAATACATCCAGGTAAGCACAATCCAGTTTAATTCCATTGTCCATGATCTCTGTAAAGTTTCGTTTCACGTAAAACGGAGCCTGTGTCGCACAGAGATATGTCTGCGGACCTCCTGCCCAGCGCGCATGACTTGGAATTGTCCCATCTGCGAGACGTGTCGCAAAATTCTCATCAAATGTTTTTGCTGCGTAGTAGTAATCTCTGTACTGGTCGTGGATTCCAAATAAATATCCGCATTCATGCATCGTGTCGGACAGTTCTTTCATCGCTTTCCATCCGCCTGCTTTCTCACATGCTGGAAGGTAATCCGGGTGCTGATTATCATATCCTGGTTCTGCCCATCCATCTAGATGCAGGTATAATTTTTCCACACCAAGTTCATGGAATTTTTTAATCTCTTCTGTTCTCACGGAAAATGGCGTCAGATGATTGTTCTTATCCGGATTCTCTGCATCATAGAAATCAGAGTTTGTCATTACCTGTGTCTTAATTCCCTTATGTAAAAATGCAGATCCGATCAGTTGATCAATAGAAGGAGTCTTCACTGCCTTCTCTGCCAGAGATTTGAATCTTCCCTTTTCGATCACATAGTTTCTGTAAATCTTGCAGAGATCATTGTAATCACAATCCTTGACAAAGCTGTATTTCATCACGCGGCGGTAATCCATCTTGCCCAGACTTGGCTCCCAGCGGATTCCCACATGAGTGTATGGTCCTTCTGCCGGATGTTCTGTATAATATGCTGCATTCCACGGCTGTTCACAAATTGCAATATATCCTGCGTGATCCTTCACCTGTCCAAACCATGGCATATATGCACCTGCAGTTCCCATAAAACCATCAAATACAACTTTATCCACTGCTGTTTTCCATGTATTTGGCACCAGCAATCCCTGTTGCCAGTTCAAAAGTGTATACCAGCTGTCTTTCTTCTCATCAAACTCCATGTATCCCGGCCAGTACACGGATTTTACTTTAACTGTCTCTGTGGAAAGTGGCACCCACTCAAAAAATACATCTCCTGACACCTCTTCGATCCATACGATTGTGTCAAATGCGATGCCTGCATCTGCTCCATTTAACTCAAATCCCTCAAAATGGCTTAAGATTCCATGTCCGATTCCCGTCTTCCACTCCTCATGTGAAATCTTCTTCGCATCTGCAAAATAGATTGTTCCTTCCTCACATTCCATGCGTGGACGGAATCCTTCTCCCCAGTTCCAGCTATCTCCTTCATGTGTGATCGTAAATGACAATCTGCTCTCGTCAAAGCGGATCTCCGTTCCTTTTGTATAAATGTTCTCCAACTTTTATACCCTCTCTTTCTTTATGATTCCTGCTGCCGTTCACACAGCGAACAATAACAACATCTCTTCTATCTATTATATATTGTTCTGTGGAAAACCGCTTATTTTATCATCTATGCTTATTGTCTTATTATCCAATTTCTGATAGAATACCAAGTAAAAAACAGAACCTATTTCAAAAAAACAATCACTGAGAATCATTTGCAACCGGCAAATGATCACACTGGAGGAAAGATACAATGGGATATGTCAGTACACGCATGAAAAAAGAAATCAATATCGAGAGCATTGTCACCATACACTATTTTGAATATATGAAAAATTTCGTCTTTCAAGGAGAATCTCACGATTTTTGGGAACTACTCTATGTAGATAAAGGAGAAGTATCTGTTCGCGCAGAAAATGAATGGCTCACACTCCACGCAGGGGATATTATCTTTCATCGACCAAATGAATTTCATGCCTTTGAGTCCATTGGCGAAAAAGCTCCAAACCTTGTCGCGATCTCCTTCTACTGCTTTTCACCCGCCATGCACTTGTTCCAGAAACTACACACCACTCTGACTTTAGAAGAACGTACGATCATCTCACAGATCATTGCTGAGGCAAGACTTGCATTTTCTACCCCGCTTCATGAGCCGCGCATCGAACAAGTTCATATTTCCGAGGAAGCTCCTTTTGGCGCACAGCAATTGATCACCCTTTACCTCGAACTGTTTCTGATCACAATCCAGCGAAACAGATCCTCCTCCGGTCAGTTAGAACATTCTCCTGAACCACCGCTCATGGAATCTCCCGCCAATATTACGGCAAAACAGAACCAGTTTCAACAGATTTCAACTTATATGGAAGAACATATCTGCGACCACCTGACAGTTCCACTAATCTGCTCCCAATTCTCGATCAGCCGTTCTGCCTTACAGGCACTGTTCCACAAAGAAAAAAACTGCGGTGCGATCGAATATTTCAGTCAGATGAAGATTGAATACGCAAAAGAAATCATTCGGATCGGAACAATGAACTTCACAGAGATTGCTCATTACCTGTCTTATAGTTCCCTCCAGTATTTCTCCAAACAATTCAAGAAAGCAACCGGGATGTCCCCACTGGAATATTCTTCTTCGGTAAAAGGAATCTCCAATGCATTCTCGCATTCAACAAAAGAAAAGCTGCATCCATAAGTTCTTCGCCTAATGTAAAATCCCCCCTTTTTAGAATTTACCACTTTCACAGTGCTTCTAAAAAGAGGGGATTTCTATTTTCTATTCTATTTTAGCAATCTCTGCCTTTGCTTCCTGATCTTATGCATCTTTTAAGAATGCTTTGTATCCTTTTACAGCTTCGTATACGTCTACCTTACTTGTAATCTCCCATGGAGCGTGCATGCAAAGTACAGCCACACCACTATCGATCACGTTCATGACATGTCTTGCAAGAACGTATGCGATTGTTCCGCCGCCTCCGACGTCTACTGCACCGAGTTCTGCTGTCTGGAATGCAACGTTATTATCATCCATGATCTTGCGAAGTTCTGCAACATATTCTGCGTTGGCATCGTTAGATCCACCTTTTCCGCCGCTTCCTGTATATTTGTTAAACACAAGACCGTGTGCAAAGAATGCAGAATTTTTCTTCTCGAAGCTTGCTGCATATAACGGATCAAATGCAGCACTTACATCTGAAGAAAGCATCTTAGAATTTGCCATTGCACGGCGGAACTTCACTTCTGAGTATCCTTCCACAACATCCATCAGTTCTACGACTGCATTCTCAAAGAATTTAGATGTCATACCAGTTGCTCCGACACTCCCGATTTCTTCTTTGTCCACAAGGATACAGCATGCTGTTCTCTTCACATCTTTTGTCTCTAACATTGCGAGTAAAGATGTAAATGCACAAACTCTGTCATCCTGTCCGTATGCCATAATCATACTTCTGTCAATTCCACATTCTCTTGCCTTTCCAGCCGGAACGATCTCAAGCTCTGCTGAGAGGAAATCTTCTTCTTCGATGTTATAGTTCTCTTTTAATAACTTTAATACGCCTGCTTTGACAGCGTCTTTTTCTTCTCCTTCTAATGGCTTGTTGGCAATCAAAAGATCTAATTTTTCACCTTCGATCACAGTTCTTGCCGGTTTATCCAGCTGTTCTCTTGATAAATGTACAAGAAGATCTGTAATCACAAGTACCGGATCATCTTCTTTTTCACCGATTACGATCTCAACTTTTGTTCCATCTTTTCTCACTACGACTCCGTGAAGTGCAAGTGGTGTTGCTACCCACTGGTATTTTTTGATTCCGCCATAGTAATGTGTATCTAAATAAGCAAACTCATTGTCTTCACATAATGGGTTCTGTTTTACATCAATACGTGGAGAGTCGATATGTGCTCCTAAAATATTCATACCTTTTTCTAAAGGCTCTTCTCCGAGCTGGAACAATACGATAGATTTTCCCATGCACTGGCTGTAAACTTTTGAGCCTTTCTGTAATTTTACTCCGCTTGCAATCGCAGATTCAAGACTCTGATATCCAGCTTCTTCTGCAAGGCGGATACACTCTGTCACACATTCTCTCTCTGTCTTTCCTGCATCAAGGTATTCTCTGTATGCAGCATTCACTTTTTCAAGCACTTCTAATTCAGCTGCATCATAGTTATTCCACTGATTTTCTCTTTTCATTTTGTCGTCGCTCCTTTTTGTTTTCTCTATATGCAATGTATGGTAAAATTTACTTTTCACCATACATCTCATAGCATTCTGAGTATCGCGTACTCCTATTAAAATTCAAATTTCTTTTCAAAATATGCTTTCAGATCTTCGATCTTGATTCGCTCCTGTTCCATCGTATCACGATCTCTGACTGTAACCGCTCCGTCTTCTTCAGACTCAAAGTCGTATGTAACACAGAACGGAGTTCCGATCTCATCTTGACGGCGATAGCGCTTTCCGATATTTCCACGGTCATCAAACTCACAATTGTAAGTCTTTGACAGCTCTGCAAATACTTTCTCTGCGCCTTCATTTAATTTCTTAGAAAGCGGAAGCACACCAATCTTGATCGGTGCAAGCGCCGGATGGAAATGCATCACTGTACGGGTATCTCCACCTTCCAACTCTTCTTCATCATATGCGCTGCAAAGGAATGCAAGAACCATACGGTCTGCTCCCAGTGACGGCTCGATGACATACGGAATATATTTTTCTTTCTTCTCATCATCAAAGTAAGTCAGATCCTGTTTGGAGACTTCCTGATGCTGTGACAAGTCATAGTCCGTTCTGTCTGCGATTCCCCAGAGTTCTCCCCATCCAAATGGGAATAAGAATTCGACGTCGGATGTCGCCTTACTATAGAAGCATAACTCTTCCGGCGAATGGTCTCTGACTCTGATCTCCTCCTCTTTCAATCCAAGAGAGCTCAACCAGTCAAGACAGAATTTCTTCCAATATGCAAACCACTCTAAATCTGTACCCGGCTCACAGAAGAATTCTAATTCCATCTGTTCAAATTCTCTTGTACGGAATGTGAAGTTCCCTGGTGTGATCTCATTTCGGAAAGATTTCCCAACTTGTGCAATTCCAAACGGAATTTTCTTTCTGGATGTACGCTGTACATTTTTAAAGTTTACAAAGATTCCCTGCGCAGTCTCCGGTCTTAAATATACTGTGTTTTTCGCATCCTCTGTCACTCCCTGGAAGGTCTTGAACATCAGGTTAAACTGTCTGATATCTGTAAAATTATGTTTTCCGCAGGACGGACATGGTACGTTATGTTCTTCAATCCATGCTGCCATCTCTTCCTGTGACCATGCATCTACACTGTCTTTTAATTCAATCCCATGCTCCTGAGCGAAATCTTCGATCAGCTTATCTGCACGGAATCTTTCTTTACATTCTTTACAATCCATAAGCGGATCACTGAATCCCCCGAGATGTCCGGATGCCACCCATGTCTGAGGGTTCATCAGAATCGCACAGTCTACACCAACATTATATTTTGATTCCTGAACAAATTTTTTCCACCAGGCTCTTTTTACATTGTTCTTAAGTTCTACACCGAGATTTCCATAATCCCATGTATTCGCAAGCCCACCGTAGATCTCAGATCCCGGATATACAAAACCTCTTGATTTTGCTAAGGCCACGATTTTGTCCATTGTCTTCTCCATAACTATCTACCTCACTCTCTTCTCTTCATCCATGACAGTTTCCACCCACAGATAAATAAGATATTAATGTCTGTTATTATACCCTTTCCCGTTTGTTTTTTCAAGCAATCCGGGATAGTTTTTCCTAATGGCAGTATGAAATAGCATTCCTTTTATCGAATACAGACTTCCAGTACTTCCAGTGATTTAAAATTCTTGTCAATATGATGCCGGATATACTGCTTCATCAGCTGTTTCAGTTCTTTCTGCACCTGAGCACTTACCGTAAAGGTATAAAGCTTCTCGATACTGCTGCTGATTATATACTGCATCGCATAAACTGTGGATGGATGCAGTCTTTTCCCATCCTTGACCTCGTGGCAGCACTCGCTGCACAGCATCCCCTGCCCAGACTCACTGAACACTTCCAGTTCCTCCGTCGAGCCACAGGACACACATGCAAACACTTCCGGCGCCTCCCCATTGATACTGATCGACTTCAGTTCAAATATGTAACGGATCAATTCATAAGGTATGGTTTTTCTTACAAGCGCACGCAGCGACTGGTACAGAAGTTTCAGCATTTCCCGCTCATCATTATTCTCTTTTGTATAATAATCCGCAAATTCCATGAAATAAAACCCATAGTAGGCTCCCTCCATATCTGTGCGCAGCTCTGAAAAATAATTAGAAATATCTGCCTGCACCAGATTGTAGGAGCTTTTCCCTTCATACAACGTCATCTCCCCGAAAGCAAACGGCGTTGTCACACCTACAAGGGAGCTGTTTGGACGTCTTGCTCCCCTTGCAAATGCAGAAATCTTGCCTCGTTCTTTTGTCAGGATCACAACTCTCTTATCGTAGTCCCCCACCGGGGCCGCCGATAAAATCATCCCTGTCACTGTCACTGCCTGATTCACTTGTCTGTTCTCCTGCCCATCCTAAACTTTTTTCTCTGTCTTTATACAATTCCATTGTCTGCTGACAAATCTCCATCCCTTTGTAACAGAGATAATCTTCTACTTTTCCCGTCTCCACAAAATGATCCCAATATGCATTCTTCATCTAATCATCCCTTCGTATTTCTTTACTTTTAGGATGTCCATTCCGAATGAAACTATACAACTGGTCTTGTACCTCATGTTGTGTTCTTGTTTAATCTTCCTTTGTATATCCAAAGTTCCTGATCAGGAAATCACTGTCTCTCCAGTCTTTTTTGACTTTCACCCAAAGCTGCAGGTTCACTTTGCACTCCAGCATCTGCTCAATCTCATAGCGCGCCGTACTTCCGATTTTCTTTAACATCGCCCCCTGCTTTCCAATGATGATCCCTTTGTGAGAATCCCGCTCACAGATGATCGTCGCATCGATATCTACAATCTTCTTACGCATCTTCATCCTGTCGATCGCCACTGCAATCCCATGTGGAATCTCTTCGTTCAGACTATGAAGCGCTTTCTCACGGATAATTTCCGCTACAATCTGGCGCTGTGGCTGATCTGTGATCGTATCTTCATCATAGAACTGAGGTCCGTACGGAAGATGCTGCATGATCACACGGATCAATTCATCTGTATTTTCTCCGCTTCGCGCCGAAACCGGAACAATCGCCGCGAAGTCATAGATATTCTTGTAGGCATCAATAAATGTAAACACTTCTTCTTTCTTAACTTTATCTGTCTTATTGATTACAAGGATCACCGGTGTCTTTACCTTTTTCAGCTGTTCTGCAATATGCCGTTCTCCCGCTCCGATAAATGTCGACGGCTCTACGAGCCAGAGCACCACATCTACTTCATTCAGTGTGCGCTCTGCCACATTTACCATATATTCTCCAAGCTTATTTTTCGCCTTGTGGATTCCCGGGGTGTCTACGAAAACAATCTGTCCTTCCTCTGTTGTCAGAACTGTCTGGATCCGGTTCCTCGTCGTCTGTGGCTTGTTCGATGTGATCGCTATCTTCTGTCCGATCAGATAATTCATCAGTGTTGATTTTCCCACATTCGGTCTCCCGATCAATGTGACAAAACCTGATCTGTAATCCGCTCTCATTCGTTCTCCTTCCTATGCAAGATTTTTAATCTCCATAAATAATTCTTTCTGTGCTTCGATCTTCTCTTCACTTCCGACTACGCACAAATCTCCTGCCTTCAATACTGCCTCCACAATATCGGCAAGTGCACGGATGTCTGATACTTTTGCATCTAATACTTCTTTTCTCTCCTGCTCGATCATCTCTTTTGACACATGATTCATATAGAGGTTCATAGATCGTTCTCCCTTTGTAGCAGGCGTCATCGGCACATCCATATTACTGATCGTTCCGATGATGTATTTTTTCATATCTCTGTCATCGACGTCAAAGTTTCTGAGGTATTCTGTAATTCCCTCATATACCTCATTAGTCTTCTCCAGATTCGGATCCCGATAAGAAACAAAATATCCATCTCCAATCCGGTTAAAGTTACTCATACATCCGTATGCGCCGCCTTTTACACGGATATTCTGCCAGAGATAATCATAGCTTAAAATTACTTTCAAAATCTGCAGCGCTCCGGTGTAATCAAGACCTTCCTCCATAAAATTTCCGGTACGGGCTACATACTGCACTTTTGATGCTGTCTGAAACCCTTCGTTCTTCTTCTCACAGTGAAGAATGCACGGAGTATGGTCTGCTGTCCCCTGATAAATTCCGTTCTTCAGCTCTCTGATCAATTTCTCCAATTCTTCCAATCCTTCTTTTCTGGATGTACAACTGATGATCATGTTATCTGCGCGGAAGATTTGTTCGGATAATTTCTTCAAATTCGTGATCAGTGCTGTCTTCTCTTCCTTAAAATGATCTGCAATCTGGCACACTTTTTCGTAGAATGCGATTCCATTTGTCAAATCTTTGAATTGTGACATCGGCGAGCGGTAGGACATCGCACGCAGCACTGCGGTCATATGTCCGGAAGATTGGAATTTCATCTGAAGTCTTGATTTCAATAATGCCAAAATTTCTTCCAAACGCTTCTCATCTTCGAATTTTGACTCCATCAAAAGCTCACGGATCATCTGGAATGCAACTGGAAATTTATCATAGAGTGCTTTTGTCTTCACCTCAAAAGTAGCCTTAAATTCCTTCTCAGAAACTTTCGTCACATTCGGATACACTTCAAGGCTTGTCCCGATTCCCCCAGTGCTCATATTGATCTCATTGAACAATTCTCCATAGGCATAGTTGTTCGTGTCGATCATTCCAATTACAGACTGTAAAATTCCCACGTACGGGAGCTGTTCTTCCGGCACATCTGACAGATCAAACATCAATGACAGATAGCTGATTCCGTTTGTCTCTACATCATGATGTACGACAAGTGTATCTGCCAGATGCAGTTCCTCATTATAAATCGGTGCAATTTCCTTTGAAATATCCTCAATCTCCAGCACCGGAATTGCTTCCAGTTCTTCTTTCGTCGATGGCTCTTCCTGATATGCGATCAGCTCTTTCGTATCTGCCACAATCTTCTCCACTTCTGCTTCCGAAAGACTCTTCTTATATTCCTGAAGACGTTCTGCCAATTCTTTGTCTAACCGTGCGGTACGCCCTTTCTCCGGCTTGATCACGACAATTGCTCCGTGCGGATTGTCCAAAATGTACTTCTGAATCAATTCTTCAAAATACCCTGAACCGATCTGTTCTTTTAAGAATGCAAATGTTTTCAGCTCTTCCACATGGATAAATGGTTTTTCATCGTCATAAAGCCAGCTGTCAAACATCTGCAGTCCATACATCAATCCTTTCGGGAAATTTCCAAAATCGGCTTCCCGGTAGCGGAACTCATGATAATTGATTCCTGCTTCCAGCGCTTTCTGATCCATTCCATTTTTCACGATTTCTTTCAACGTATCTTCTACGACCTGAATAAATGCTTCCTTCTGTTCCAGATTGGCATTCTTTGCAATGATCGAGAAAATCGGCTGATAAATCCCATTGTCGTAAGATCCCATAATATCTTTTCCGATGCCCGCATCCACAAGTGCCTTCTTCAACGGCGCACCTGGTGCAGACAGAAGTGCATAGTCAAGAATCTGAAATGCGAGATACAACTTCTCATCCAGACTTGTCCCGATCACCTTGTTGTAGGATAGATATGTGTTATCTTCCTCTGACTCACTGCTTGTGATCGAATATGCCATCTCTACTTCCTTCATCTGCTCAAACGGCTTTTGGAAACGAATCTCTGAGTCGATTGCAAGATAATCAAACTTACTTAAGTATTCCTGATCCAGCCAGTTTAATTTTTCCTCCATGTCCATATCCCCATACAGATAGATGTAACTGTTGGACGGATGATAATACTTCTTGTGGAAGTTTAAAAATTGTTCGTACGTCAGTTCCGGGATTACATCCGGATCCCCTCCGGACTCATTGCGGTAAGAAGTATCCGGGAACAGCGTGTTTAAGATGACACGATCCAAAACACCTTCCGGTGAGGAGAATGCTCCCTTCATCTCATTGTATACTACTCCGTTATACTCCAGATCACTTTCCTTTTCATCCAGCTTATAACTCCAGCCTTCCTGCCGGAAAATCTCATCTCGCTCATAGATATTTGGATAAAAAACCGCATCCATATAAACATGCATCAGATTCTGGAAATCCTTGTCATTGCAGCTTGCGATCGGATACAATGTCTTGTCCGGATATGTCATCGCATTCAAAAATGTATTCAAAGAGCCCTTCACCAGCTCCACAAATGGATCTTTTGCCGGAAATTTCTTCGATCCACAGAGAACAGAATGCTCCAGAATATGCGGAAGTCCTGTGCTGTCTTCCGGCGGTGTACGAAAACCGATCGTAAATACCTTATTCTCATCGTCGTTCTCTAAAAGGAGCACCCGCGCTCCCGTCTTTTTATGTCTGAATAAATAGCCGACAGACTGTAAATCTGATACGTCCTGTTTCTGTACAAGTTCGTATGCAGATAATTGTGTATGCTTCATACTATCACTCTCCACTCTGTATTTTCCTATCATAGCAGCGGATCAAACAGACCGCTCCGATTTATACATTATATCATTATTTTCTATATTAAGAAAGTAAAAAGAATCTGATCTCTTTGATTTCATAAACAATGTGTTCTTGCAAACGCAAATAGGAGACCGTATTTTTACGATCTCCCGTTTGTTTTCTTTTTATTCTTGATTTTCTGTTTTCTTCTTGATCACCATCAATGTCACGATCATCAATCCGATTCCAACCGGGAGTGCTATCCATGCACTCTGTACAAATCCGGCAATGATATACGTCACAAAAGAGACAAGTGCCGCCGTAATGACATATGGAAGCTGTGTCGATACATGGGTAACATGATCACACTGCGCACCGGCAGATGCCATGATCGTCGTATCTGAAATCGGAGAACAGTGATCCCCGCATACCGCTCCTGCCATACATGCAGAGATGGAAATGATCATCAAAGTCTCGTTTGTCTCTGCAAAAATCGCAACGACAATCGGAATCAAAATTCCAAAAGTGCCCCAGGAAGTTCCCGTAGCAAATGCCAAAAAGCATCCGATCAGGAAAATGATCGCCGGAAGGAAGTTCATCAATCCTTCCGCAAACTGATTCACACCCATTGCAACAAACGCTGCCGCTCCGAGACTGTCTGTCATCGCTTTCAAGGTCCATGCAAATGTCAGGATCATAATTGCCGGAACCATCGCCTTAAATCCTTCCGGAATGCATTCCATACACTCTTTAAAAGTCAAAACCTTCCGGACACAGTACAGCCCAATCGTAAGAACGAGGCCAAAGAAGCTTCCGAGGACAAGTCCCACCGACGCGTCACTGTTCGAGAACGCTGTTACAAAATCAACCCCGTCAAAAAATCCTCCGGTATAGATCATGCCGATTACACAGCAAACGATCAGAGATGCAATCGGAATCAGAAGATCTGTCACTTTCCCATTTTCATTGACAGGAATTTCCTCCCCACTCTCGTAAGGTCTGTTCGCAGTTGTAAAGATATCTCCTTTTACTGCATTTTTCTCATGTGTCCGCATTGTCCCAAAATCAAATTTCATCACAACAATCGCAATCATCATCAGAATCGTCAATAGTGCATAAAAATTGTACGGAATTGCCCTCATAAAGATGGAAAAACCATCTTCTCCCTCTACAAATCCCGTCACTGCTGCTGCCCAGGAAGAAATCGGAGCAATAATACAGATCGGAGCTGCAGTTGCATCAATCAGATAAGATAACTTTGCTCTCGACACCTGATGTCTGTCTGTCACAGGCCGCATCACGCTTCCGACTGTAAGACAATTAAAATAATCATCGATAAATATCAACATTCCCAGCGCAATTGTTGCAAGTTGTGCACCGACACGAGTTTTTATTCTCTTTCCAGCCCACTTTCCAAATGCCGCAGATCCTCCTGCCCGGTTCATCAGGCTGACCATCGCTCCCAGTATGATCAGGAATACAAGAATTCCTACATTATAACTGTTCGACAGCACACTGATGATTCCTCCCTTGAAAATGTGGACAATAGTTCCCTCAAATGAAAAGTCTGAAGAAAACATCGCCCCCACAAGAATTCCTACAAACAGTGAACTATAAACTTCTTTCGTGATCAAAGCCAATGCAATGGCCACCACCGGGGGAATCAATGCCCAAAATGTTGCATACATCTTCGGCTGTGCCGCCTCCCCATCCGCTGCAAATACCGTCATTGACAGCAATAGTGTAAACATAAGCACAAATGCCGCCGCACTCCATATTTTTTTCTTTGAAACGTGCATAAAAGTTCTCCTTTCTCTCTAATCCTTTAAAATAATTTCGAATTTGTTTTTAGAAAAAGAAAACCATGAACGACAACTTGCTAAAGCGCGTTCATGGCAAAAAACTTCTAACTCATCTCTGTTTTATTTCAGCCAACGATAGCACTCCACATGTCTGTGACAGTCCACTGCATATTCTGCAGTGACCCAGATCCTGCTCCCCGGACGAAAGAACAGTTCTTCGGCAATTCATCCTTTCCGGTACATCGGTCGTCCACCGTGTTCTCATGTACCGTACTGATAATCCTTGCACCTCTATCTCTTGTCATTCAATTCTCTTTTCAAACAGCATTTAGTATACCACAATTTTCCCAAAATAGGAATTGCTACTTTTACTATTTTTTCTTCTGTCCTTTTTCTTTTTTTGTATACTTTCTGCAAAAAGGGATACTCCATTTCTGAAGTATCCCTTTTCCATGACTTTATTCTCTTTCGAAAAACATTATTGTCTGTTCTATTCAGCGTCGCTTCCATAGAGAGTTACAAGTTTGTTCAAGTATGCATATCTCTCTTTTGCTGCTTCTTCTGATTTCGCAAATAATTCTTCTGCTCTTTCTGGGTTCATTCTTGCCAATGCATTGTAACGAACTTCTCCATTTAAGAATTCTCTGTAATCTTCTGTTGGAGCCTTGCTGTCGAGAGTGAATTTATTTCCTTCTGCAGCTGGGTTGAAGCGGAAGTTGTGCCAGTATCCTGATTTTACTGCTAACTCTTCTTCTGTCTGAGCTTTGTTCATACCCTTCTTAATACCATGGTTGATACATGGAGCGTAAGCAATAATTAAAGATGGTCCTGGATAAGCTTCTGCTTCTGCAATCGCTTTTACAGTCTGATTGAAATCAGCTCCCATAGCAATCTGTGCTACATATACATATCCGTAGCTCATTGCAATGCTTGCCATATCTTTCTTCTTCACTTCTTTACCGCCTGCTGCGAACTGAGCAATCGCACCTGTCGGTGTAGATTTTGAAGATTGTCCACCTGTATTAGAGTAAACTTCTGTATCGAATACCATAATGTTGATATCCTGTCCGGAAGCTAATACATGGTCAACTCCACCGAATCCGATATCGTAAGCCCATCCGTCTCCACCGAAGATCCACTGTGATTTCTTAGCTAAGAAGTCTTTGTTCTGTAAGATTTCTTTTCTCAATTCACATCCACAGTCACAAGCTTCTAATGCTGCAACAAGGTTATCTGTTGCTGTTCCGTTTGTAGCTCCACAGTTAAATGTCTCTAACCATTCTTTTCCTGCTGCAACAACTGCTTCATTGTCTCCGCTCTCTACTAACTTTTCAACTTTTGCTTTTAAGCCGTTTCTTAAAGCTTTCTGAGCTAATAACATACCGTAACCGAACTCTGCATTATCCTCAAATAAAGAGTTAGACCATGCAGGACCCTGTCCTTTTTCGTTTACTGTGTATGGTGTAGACGGTGAAGAGTTACCCCAGATTGAAGAACATCCAGTTGCATTTGCGATGTACATTCTGTCACCGAATAACTGTGTGATTAATTTTGCATAAGGAGTCTCTCCACAACCTGCACAAGCTCCTGAGAACTCAAGTAATGGCTGTTTGAACTGGCTTCCTTTTACTGTTGTTTCTTTAAATTTAGCAACTACTTCTGGTTTTACCGGAATCTCTCTTCCGAAATCGAAGTATTCCTGTTTTCCAGCATTTGCTTCCATGTTTTCCATTACAAGAGCTTTCTCACCCTTCTTACCTGGACATACATTTGCACAAGAGCCACATCCTGTACAGTCATAAGCAGATACTGTCATTGTAAATTTCATTCCCGGCATACCGATCATATCGATTGTCTCGATTCCTTCCGGAGCTTTTGAAAGTTCCTCTTCTGTAAGAGCAACCGGACGGATAACTGCATGTGGACATACATATGCACAACGGTTACACTGGATACAGTTTTCTGGTTTCCATACCGGAATATCTACTGCAATACCACGTTTCTCGTATGCAGAAGAACCTGATGGTGTAGAACCATCTACGTATTCTGTGAATGCAGATACCGGAAGTGTATTTCCTTCCTGAGCATTTACTTTTGCCTGGATATTCTTAACGAAGTCAACAACTTCTTTTCTTCCACCTTTTACTTCTGGTGTAAATAAGCCTTCGTCCTCTGCGTTCTTCCAGCTTTCTGGAACCTGAACTTCTACAACCTGTTTTGCACCTGCATCGATCGCATCGTAGTTCATCTGTACGATCTTGTCACCTTTCTTACCGTAAGATGCTTTTGCAGCTGCTTTCATTAATTCGATTGCATGTTCTTCCGGAATGATATTAGCAAGTTTGAAGAATGCTGACTGGAGAACTGTGTTGATACGTCCGCCAAGTCCGATTTCTTTACCAATCTTGATACCATCGATCACATAGAACTTAATGTTGTGATTTGCGATAAATGCTTTCACCTGTCCTGGAAGATGTTTCTCAAGTCCTTCCATATCCCATGGACAGTTCAGTAAGAATGTACCACCGTCAACTAATTCCTGTACCATGTTGTACTTATTCACATAAGATGGATTGTGACATGCTACAAAGTTAGCCTGTTTGATCAGGTATGTAGATTTGATCGGGCTCTTACCAAAACGTAAGTGAGACATTGTCACACCGCCTGATTTCTTAGAGTCGTAATCAAAATATGCCTGTGCGTACATATCTGTGTTGTCACCGATGATCTTGATAGAGTTTTTATTTGCTCCAACAGTACCATCTGCTCCAAGTCCCCAGAACTTACAGTTGATTGTTCCTTCTGGTGTTGTAACTAATGGAGCACCTACTTCTAATGATAAGTTTGTAACGTCATCCACGATACCGATTGTGAATTTCTGTTTTTCTGTGTTGTCATATACAGCAACGATCTGAGCAGGTGTTGTATCTTTGGAACCTAATCCATAACGTCCTGTAAATACAGGTACTGCATCAAATTTTGTTCCTTTTAAAGATGCAACTACGTCTAAGTATAATGGTTCTCCAAGCGCTCCCGGCTCTTTGGTTCTATCTAATACTGTGATCTGTTTTACAGATTCTGGAATTGCATTGATCAGAGCTTCTGCAGAGAATGGTCTGTAAAGACGAACTTTTACAACACCAACTTTTCTTCCTGCTGCTAATAAGTAATCAACTGTCTCATCGATTGTATCACATACAGATCCCATAGCGATGATTACATGTTCTGCATCTTCTGCTCCATGGTAGTTGAATAATTTGTAGTTTGTACCAATCTTCTCATTGACTTTGTCCATGTATTCCTGAACGATTGCCGGCATAGCATCGTAGAATGGGTTACATGCCTCTCTTGCCTGGAAGAAGATATCCGGGTTCTGAGCAGAACCTCTCTGGCATGGGTGATTTGGGTTCAGTGCATGTGCTCTGAATTCAGCAATTGCATCCATGTCTGCCATATCTTTTAAGTCTTCATAATCCCATGTCTCAATCTTCTGAATCTCGTGAGATGTTCTAAATCCATCGAAGAAGTTGATAAACGGAATCTTTCCTTTGATTGCTGCAAGGTGAGCAACCGGTGTCAAGTCCATAACTTCCTGTACACTTGATTCACAAAGCATCGCACATCCTGTCTGACGACATGCATAAACGTCTGAGTGATCACCAAAGATTGATAATGCATGGCTTGCTAAAGCACGGGCAGAAACATTGAATACACCCGGTAACTGCTCACCAGCGATTTTGTATAAGTTAGGAATCATAAGTAATAATCCCTGAGATGCTGTGTATGTAGTTGTCAAAGCACCTGCTGCGAGGGAACCGTGTACTGTACCTGCTGCACCTGCCTCTGATTGCATTTCTGTTACCTGAACTGTCTGTCCAAAAATATTCGTTCTACCTTGAGTAGCCCATTCATCTGTAGCTTCCGCCATAACTGATGAAGGCGTGATAGGATAAATAGCTGCAACATCTGTAAATGCATAAGAAGCATGAGCTGCTGCGTGATTACCATCCATGGTCTTCATTTTTCTTGCCATTGGTTTTTTCCTCCTTCAAATTCTAGGTTTTTTCCTATTTATTCATATTATATTCCTCTTGTATACAAAAGTCCAGTAGGAATTTGTTCCTTTTAAAATACAAGAGAATTTTCCCAAAAAACTCCCCACCTTCCACAGCTTTTCTTTGCCGTTTCCGGTGAGGAGTTTTTCTCTCACAATCTATTCTGTTAATGTCTCTCTGTCTCACACTCTCTGCGGAGCTGTCTTCTTTTTTCCATCTGTTTCTTTCGCTCGACTTCTTTTCTAAAATGTATGATCAGCACAATGCTTACCGCCGCTGAAACAACTGCAAAAATCAGTGAAACCGGAAGATTTCCAAAAGGAAGATGGAGTTTGTCCACACGGAGTGCCTCAATCCATGTACGCCCGATTCCATATAATGCTATGTAGATTAAAAACAGTTCCCCTTCAAACATTTTTTGCTTATAATAGAGTAGCACGAGTACAAGAATCAGAAAGTTCCATACCATCTCATACAAAAATGCAGGATGTACCTGAATATAAGAAATCCCTTCCAGTTCTACGATATGTTCCCGCATCTTTTCTGTAATATCTGCAGTCCGCACAGCATCGACCGGAAGCTGCATTGCAAAAAGTCCATCTGTATATCCGCCAAAAGATTCTCTGTTAAAGAAATTACCGAATCGCCCGATAATCTGTCCTGCAATCAGACCAACAGTTGCCGTATCTAACAGACGCATCGGTTTTTCCCGCTTCCGTTTCGCATAGAAAACTGTAAAAAGTACCGCTGCCATCAAGGCACCATAAAATGCAAGTCCTCCCTGCCTCAAATTGAAAATACGAAAGAAATGTCCTTGATACCTGTCCCACGAAAACAGAACATAATAGAGTCTTGCCCCGACAACACCCCAAAGCACCGTCCCAATCACAAGATCTAAATAATGCTCAATATTTTGTCTGCTCTTTACTGCAAAATAAATCGTAATAAAAATCCCCGCGACAAGCGCCAGACCTATCAGCATTCCATAGTATGTAATATGAAACCCCAAAATGGATATGGACCGACCCACATGTTCCAGTTCGATTCCCAAATGCGGAAAATTGATATTCATATTCATACTACCTCTCCCTTCTCTGGCTTTCTACACGTTGAAACGGAATAAAATAATGTCACCGTCCTGAACAACATATTCTTTTCCTTCCAGACGGACAAGCCCTTTCTCTTTCGCGTTCGTATAAGTACCACATGCCATCAGATCATCATAGCTTACGATCTCCGCACGGATGAATCCACGTTCAAAATCTGAATGAATCTTTCCTGCTGCTTGTGGAGCTTTGGTTCCTTTTGTGATCGTCCATGCTTTGACTTCCTGTTCTCCAGCTGTCAGGTAACTTAAAAGTCCAAGGAGGCTATAGCTTGCACGAATTAATTTTTCCAAACCTGATTCGCTCAGTCCAAGATCTTCTAAAAACATTTTCTTCTCATCGTCATCCAACTCTGCGATTTCCTGCTCGATCTGTGCACATACAACAAACACTTCACAGTGCTCTTTCTCTGCATATGCTCTGACCTCTGCCACACCGGAATTGTCTGCACCGTCATTTGCAAGATCATCTTCTGTCACATTTGCCGCAAAAATTACTGGTTTATAAGTCAACAGATTATAACTTTCCAGCCATTCCTGCTCTTCCTCATCTTCAGTCGTAAAGCTGCGTGCCATATTTCCTTCTTCGAGATATCCTTTCAGCCGCTCTAACAATACAAGTTCTTTTGCCGCTGACTTGTCATTTCTCGCAACTTTTGTCGTCTTTGCGATACGTCTCTCTAAAATCTCAATGTCTGAGAAAATCAACTCTAGATTGATCGTCTCAATATCTCGAAGCGGAGCAATACTTCCATCTACATGTACAATATTCTCGTCTTCAAAACATCTCACAACATGAACGATTGCATCTACCTCACGGATATTTGCAAGAAACTGATTTCCAAGACCTTCTCCTTTGGAAGCTCCCTTCACCAAACCTGCAATGTCTACAAATTCAATCGTTGCCGGAACAATCTTCTTTGTATGGTACATCTCCCCAAGCACTTCTAGACGCTCATCCGGCACTGCAACAACGCCGACATTCGGATCGATCGTGCAGAATGGGTAGTTTGCTGACTCTGCCCCTGCCTTTGTCAATGAGTTAAATAATGTACTTTTCCCTACGTTCGGCAATCCAACGATACCTAATTTCATTTCTGTCCTTCCCTATTCAGAAATCTTCGTCTGATAAAGATTTCTGCCTTTCTCTATTTTCTTTCACAGAGTTGCATCTCTTTTCTGCTGTCAGATGCAGTTCTGTGAACATGCATTCTTACATCTTAGTCTATCATATCTGTGCAGGTTTGCCAATAGACACCCTGCGTTCCTTTTTCTTTTTTTCTTCTTTTTGTGACTTTTTACTTTTTCACTTATTGATACATTTCTTCCCTTGTTTCCATTAAAATGACCATCCCTTCACCAAAAGCAATGACCGCTTCCTCCCCGTCAATCTGATTACTCACACAAAGGCTGTCGTAAGGAACAAGAGTGTGATCTGTCAATGGGTATTTTGCTCCACGAATATAGAGATGTCGGACTTCTCCTCCGAGTGGAAATAAAGAGAAATATTCCCCATAGGTCTCTGATTTTTTCAACCGTACTTCTCGTTCCACGACCCGGATCCGATTGTGTCCGTCAATGATCTCTGCCGGAATTCCTGCCCGTGCAGGAATTGAAAGAACCTGAATGTTCGCCATCACATGATCCAGCCTCGTTCCGGTTCCTCCGAGAATCGTAATATTTCCGTATCCACTCTCCACTGCATATCGCACGGCAATCTCTGTATCTGACGCATCCTTGACCGGATTAAACTCCCGGATCGGAATCTCTGTCCACTCCTTGTACCAGACAATAATCTCAGGTGCAATACTGTCAAAATCTCCTACAATATAATCCGGCTTGATTTTGTGCTTATAAAAAAATTCCAGTCCCCGGTCAACCGCGATCAGAAATGCAGACGATTGTTTTTTTAAAATGTCCAGTGCAAGATTTTCTTCCACTGTGCCGCCGCTGATGATCACAACATGTTGTCTATTCATAAGCTCTTAAGATCTCCATCATATTTTTTGTATTTTCTGCAGCATCTCCACGGAAAACAGCAGAACCTGCCACAATCACATTTGCCCCTGCTTCCAGCACTTCTCTTACATTCGTTGTATAGATTCCACCATCCACTTCAATATCTGCGGTTGAGTTGACACGATCAAGCAGTGCTCTCGTCTCTCGAATCTTCTCCAGAGAAGATGGGATGAAAGACTGACCTCCAAATCCAGGATGTACACTCATGATCAATACCATATCTACCAATTCCACATATGGCTCCAGTTCTGCCACCGGTGTGTCCGGGCAGATTGAGATTGCCGCTTTCGCCCCACATGCTTTGATTTTCTCCAGTGTCGCTTTCACATCACTGCACGCCTCCAGGTGAACGGTGATAATATCTGCCCCTGCTTTCTGAAATTCTTCTACATAGCGAATTGGCTCTTCAATCATCAAATGCACATCAAAAATCTGATCCACTGCGTTTCTGATGGATGCCAGTACCGGCATTCCAAAAGAAATACTTGGCACAAACTTTCCGTCCATCACATCAAAATGAATGTACTGTGCTCCTTCCCGCTCTGTCTCTTTCATCTGTTCCCCTAATTTCGTAAAATCTGCCGCCAATATAGACGGAGCCAAAATCATTTCCATGTTAGTATCTCCTCTTCTCCTGTAATTCCTTATACATCTCTAAATAATTCTGATACCGCACTTTGTGGATCTCTCCAGCTTCCACCGCTTCCTTGACCGCACACTTCGGCTCATGAATATGGTCACATCCCTGGAATTTGCACATTCCTTCATAATATGTAAATTCCGGAAAATAATATTTCAATTCTTCTTTTTCAAATTCATTCACATACAGCGAACTAAATCCCGGAGTATCCATAATATAGGAATCCTCATCAATCGGAATCAGTTCCGAATGTCTTGTCGTATGCTTTCCGCGGGCAATCTTCTTGCTGATTTCCCCTGTCTCCATCTTCGCCTCCGGCTGAAGAATATTGATCAAGGAAGACTTGCCCACTCCGGAAGGTCCTGCTACCGTTGTTGTCTTTCCTTTTAAAACCTCTTTTACAAGCGCAATATTTTCCTCTTTTTTTGCACTCGTAAAAAGTATCTGATAGCCACACCTTCTGTAAATTTCCTGCAATTCCTGAATCTCTTTTTCTGTTGCAATATCCTGCTTATTGAAACATAACACCGCCGGAATCCCTTTTGTCTCCATCATGATCAAAAATCTGTCTAACAGATTGAAGTGTGGCTTTGGATCCGTCACTGCAAAGACAACAAGTGCTTGATCGATATTTGCTACTGCCGGACGGATCAATTCGTTTTTCCTTGGAAAAATCTGAATAATATTTCCCGTCTTCTCTTCCTCACTCAGGCAGTCGATCTCTACATTATCTCCGACGAGTGGTTTTCTCTTCTCTTTTCTGAAACTTCCTTTTGCCTTACATTCATAAATACCGAATCCTACTACATGAACGTAGTAGAATCCGGCAATTCCTTTTACAATCTTTCCCTGCATGAATTTTCCCTTATCCATTTATTTGTCTGGCTTCCGGGCACAAATACACAGTACTGTGCCGCTTTTGTTCCTTCAAACTAATGCCCGGAATTTCCTTCCTGACCAGTGGTATTTCCATCCGTGCTGCCGCTATTGTTATCTCCGCTGCCATTATGATCTGTGTTTCCATTGTTATTTCCATCGGTAGGCGGCTGTTCTGCCGGACCGTCACTGATCCAGATTTCAACCGTTGCTCCTTTTTCCAGTTCATCTCCGGTATTTGCACTGGCATAAAATACAGATCCTTTTTGATTTTCATTTGCCTCATGATAGATGACCGGTGTCAATCCGGCTGCCTGAAGTTGTGCCTTTGCATCCGCCTCTGAAAGACCGATCACTGCCGGCATTTTTGCTTTTTCTTTTCCTTTGCTGACTGTATAACCGACACTTCCTCCGACTTCAATCTTATTTCCACCTGCAATATCCTGGGAGATCACAGTCCCTGCCGGTTCATCGCTGTACTCTTCCTTCCTGTCCCCGGCATATAATCCAACTGCTTCTAAAGCTGCAATCGCATCGACTTCTGTCTTTCCTGTAATTTCCGGTACAGCCACTTTTTCAATTGGCTCTTCTCCCTTACTTACCTGCATGCCTACTTCTGTACCTTTTGCCACCTTGGTGCCTGGCTCGTAAGTTGTGGAAATAACCTCTCCCTCGGTATACATCGAACTATACTCATAAGTGACAGAAACTTTCAGTCCCAGCTTTTCCAGTTCTTTCTGTGCTTTATCCTGATTCAGTCCCTTCACATCCGGCATGGTCACTTCTTCTTTTTTCTTCCCACTGCTTACGACAATCTTGACTCTTGTATTTTTCGCTATTTTGGTACCCGCTTTTGTCCCCTGTTCCATGACATAGCCCTTTTCGTATTTATCAGACTCTCCGCCATCCACAAGTTCATATCCAAGATTTACTTTGTTCAGAGCCTCAATGGCATCTGCCTGTGTCTTACCAACAACATTTGGTACTTTTACTTTATCTTTTGAATCTTCTGTGACAAATCCCAGACCGGATCCAAAGATTCCTGCCGCCTTTCCCGCCATCATGATCACGAAAAATGCGATCAGAACTGCAACGACAATCATCAGAATCTTGATCAGCTTGTTCATCCGCGGATTGACATCTCCATTTCTTTTCCGAGATGTTCCTCTTCCATAGTCATCCTCGTCATAATCATCGTCCTGATCATACTCATCATCGTAGTCATCGTCATAGTCATCATCATAGTCATTGTCATAATCATCATACTGCTCTTCATCATAATCATCATCGTCATAATCGTCATATCGTCTTGCAGATATATTATTCATCTGAAGTTGCTGAAGTTCTCCTTCTGATAACATGACCGTATCGGAACCCGGTACTCTTCTGATCCGCACAAAGTCTCCTTCCGGATCCACGAGCGAACGTTTTAAATCAAGTACCAGTGATGCCACATCCGGATAACGGAATTCGGGCCGCTTCTGTGTACATTTCAAGATAATCTGCTCCAAACTGTACGGCAGCTCTGGCACATACTCCGCCGGAGATACAATCTCTTCCTGAAGATGCTTTACCGCAACTGCAACTGCAGTATCCCCGTCAAACGGAAGTCGACCCGTCACCATCTCATACATCGTAATACCAAGTGAATAAATGTCACTTCTTGCATCGCTTGCAGCTCCTCTTGCCTGTTCCGGCGATGTATAGTGCACCGATCCAAGTACGGTAGAACTCATGGTGTTTGAGTTCGCTGCTTTTGCAATACCAAAGTCAGTCACTTTCACTTTGCCTTCTTTGGAAATGATCACATTCTGCGGCTTAATATCTCTGTGGATGATATTCTTATTATGTGCCGCCTGAATTCCATTTGCCATCTGAATTGTAATGCTGATTGCCTCTTTTGCGGAAAGTCGTCCCTTTTTCTGAATGTACTGTTTCAGTGTAATTCCTTCCACAAGTTCCATGACCATATAATTGGCACCTTGATCTTCCCCAACATCGTACACATTTACTACATTTGGATGCATAAGACCGCCTGCCGCCTGCGCTTCACTTGTAAATTTCTGAATAAATGAATCATCCTCATGAAATTCTTTCTTTAACACTTTTATCGCAATAAAGCGATTCAATTTATGGTCTTTTCCTTTATAAACATCTGCCATTCCCCCGGCGCCGATCTTGCCGAGGATCTCATACCTGCCATTTAACATGGTTCCTTCATTTAACATATACTCACCTCATCTGCCAATGGCTCAATCACAACAACCCCTATATTATCTTTTCCGCCATTTTCATTTGCTGTTTCGATCAGATCCTCTGTAATCTCCACAACATCTCTTCCACTCTTTACAATCTGGAATATTTCTTCATCTTCTATCATATTGCTGAGTCCATCTGAGCACATCAAAATGATGTCCCCTTTTTTCAGACTGTGTTCGAAAAAATCTGGTTCCACTCCCTCTTTTGCTCCGATTGCACGCGTAATAATATTCTTATCCGGATGATTCCTTGCCTCCTCCGGCTTGATTCCCCCAAGGCGCACCATCTCTTCTACAAGGGAGTGATCTTTAGTCAACTGTGTGATCGTATGATTGATCAGATAAAGTCGACTGTCCCCCACATTTGCGAAATAAATCATGTTATGTACGATTGTGGCAACAACAAGCGTCGTCCCCATTCCTTCTAACTTGCTGTCACGTTCTGCCATCTCAATGATCTTCTCGTTTGCTTTATATATTGCCTGTCGGATAATGTCCTTGATGTTGGTCTCCGTGCTCTCCTCTATTTCACGTTCCAATATCTCAACGGTACACTTGGATGCAAGATCTCCGGCATTATGTCCCCCCATACCATCAGCCACTGCAAATAAATTTGGAAGTTTCCCTACCGGTTTCGTTCTGGCATAGACATAATCCTGGTTCGTCTCCCTTTTTCTCCCCACGTCTGTCTTAGAAAATGTTTTCATGATGTTCTCCTTTACTTCCATTTGTTTCAACATAACGCTTTCTTAGTTGTCCACAGGCTCCATCAATGTCAGAACCCATTTCTCTTCTTATAGTAACATTTATTCCGCTTTTTTCAAGTTTATTTTTAAATTTCTCAGCCGCCTCCCTTGTCGGTCGCTCAAAATCACGTTCTTTGATCGGGTTGACCGGAATCAGATTGATATGGCAGTTTTTATGAGAAAGAAGTGCACTTAATTCTTTTGCATCTTCCTCGGTATCATTCACTCCATGAACAAGACTATACTCGAAAGTCATTCTTCTTCCTGTCTTCGCAAAATATATATCACACGCTTCCAGCACTTCAGAAAGTTCATACTTATTCGCCACAGGCATCAATTTCTTTCTTTTTTCCTGTGTGGATCCATGAAGGGATAATGCCAATGTAATCTGCAAATGCTCTTCTGCCAGCTCCAGCATCTTTGGCACAATTCCACAAGTAGAAACCGTCACATTTCTCTGACTGATATGAAGTCCGTGCTCATCAGTCAGCATCTGAATAAACTTTAATAAATTTTCATAATTATCCAACGGTTCCCCAGTTCCCATCACTACAACATTTGCAACACGCTCACCGGAAATTCTCTGAATCTGATAGATCTGTCCAAGCATTTCTGACGGCGTGAGATTTCGCTCAAGTCCTCCGATCGTCGAGGCACAAAACCGACATCCCATCCTGCAGCCAACCTGGGAGGAGATACAAACAGAATTGCCATGCTTATATTTCATGAGCACGCTCTCTACCACATGTCCATCACTTAATCGGAACAAAAACTTATTTGTCCCATCCATTGCGGACACCTGTCTGTCAAGCATCTCCACCTCCCGGATCTCATACTGGCGTGCAAGCTTTTCTCTGAGTGGTTTGGATAGGTTTGTCATCTCATCGAAAGACCGCACAAGCTTTACATGCAACCATTCATAAACCTGTTTTGCGCGAAATGCTTTCTCTCCAATCGATGTCATCTCTTCCTTCAACTCTTCAAACCGGAAAGATCCGATATCCTTTTTCTCCTGTTTCATAACTACCTCTTACTTTCTCTTCCTTCTGAACTTTGCAATAAAAAATCCGTCACTGTCATGGACTCCTGGAAGAAGCTGAAGACATCCTTCTTTGACATCCTTTTGAAGTTCTCCACAGAGAAATGGTGTAATATCCTCTGCTTCAAATTCTGGACTATTGTCAAGAAACCATCTCACATTTTCCAGATTCTCTGCCGGATTGATCGTACATGTACTATATACGAGCGCTCCGCCCTCCTTCACATAATTTTTCACTACTCCAAGAATCTCCCTCTGGAGCTTTGCAAGACTTTCTGTCCCTTCCTTTGTCATCTTATATTTCAGATCTGTCTTTTTTGCCAGAACCCCTAATCCAGAACATGGAAGATCTGCGATTACAATATCCGCTATCCGCTCAGAATCTTTATCAAAAACGGTAGCGTCCTTCTGCTCTGCCCTTATATTTTGGAATCCAGTCCGGCAGATGTTTTCCTCGATGAGTCCTACTTTATATTCTGTAAGATCTCTCGCTGCTACCATCCCACTGCCATCAAGCAAATCTGCAATGTGCATAGACTTCCCTCCCGGAGCCGCACAGACATCTATCACCTGATCGCCTCTCTGTGGAGCTGCAATCTCTGCAACAAGCATAGAACTGATATCCTGCACCTGAAATGCTCCGTCCCGGAAACTCTCCAGCCCGCCAAGATGATCATATCCGCTAATTTTCTTTGCATAGGAAAGATATGGATGTGCTTCCACCTTCACACCTTCTTTCCGGAGTCTCTCTGTCAGCTCCTTTTCGGACTGTTTCCGAAGATTGCAGCGGATCACTGTCGGATGTTCCTCCAGAAATCCTTTCAGCATCTTCTCAACAGTCTCCGCACCATACTCGGAAAGCCACAGTTTTACCATCCATTCCGGTATAGAATAATGAATGGAAAGCCATGATACAGGATTTTTTTCTTTCTCCGGATAACGGATCTGATCCATATTTCTTGCAATTGTGCGCAACACCCCATTGACAAATCCCTTTAGGCTACGAAACCCTTTTTTCTCCGCCAGCTTGACTGCCTCATTGCAGACAGCAGAATCAGGAACGCCGTCCATATATTTTAATTGATAGACTGCGCTCCTAAGAATCGTCCGGATGACCGGCTTCATTTTATTTACTTTCACATTTGAGAACTGATTGATAATATAATCGATCTCAATCATTCTCTCCAGCGTTCCTTCCACAACTCTCGTGATAAAGGCACGCTCTTTTTTATCTAAATACTGGTATTTCTCCAGCACATTTCGAATGGCGATATGGCTGTACACTCCATCCCTCGTAATTTCAAGAAGAACACCGAGTATCAATTCCCTATCATCTGTCATTTTCGCCATTTCCTCTTCCTCCTGTGATCAATATGATACGGATCAGCTGTAAGATTGCTGACGCAGCACTCGCGACATACGTCAAAGCTGCTGCACCAAGTACTCTCTTTGTACCGCTGATCTCATCCGGATAGAGCATTCCGCTCTCTCCTAAAATCCGAATTGCCCTGCCAGATGCATTAAACTCCACCGGCAGTGTAACAATCTGAAACAATACGGATAATGAAAATGCCAAAATTCCGATCTGGATCAGAAGACTAGAAGAATTTCCGGAAATAAAAAGTCCAAGAACGATCAACGGCCATGCGATAGTCGATCCAAAGTTTGCCACTGGAACAAGTGCACTTCGGATGTTAAGAGGTGCATATCCGACCGCGTGCTGGATGGCATGTCCGCACTCGTGCGCTGCCACACCAACTGCAGCAACCGATGCTGAACTATACGTACTGTCCGACAGCCGTAACACTTTATTCCTCGGATCATAGTGATCCGTCAGATGCCCGCTTACCCGCTCAATTCGTACATCAAAAATTCCTGCTCCCCTTAAAATCCTTTCTGCCGCATCTCTCCCGGTCATCCCGGAATGATTTCTCACCCGCTCATATTTGGCGTAAGTTGTCCGCACCCTTGCAGATGCAAGCATGCAGAGCAATACCCCTACAATCACAAGCAGGTATGTTGGATCAAAATACATTGGATAATATGCTCTATACATTTTCTCGCTCCTATCTGATAAAGACTTCTTCGTGTAAACTGCTGCTTTTTACAGCTGTCAGAATCATTATATACGAATTTCCCTTAGAAATACTTTATTTTATAGTTTTTTAAGAGAATCTTTATCGATTTCTCAAGTTCCTCTCTCCAAGATCTTCCTATCCTAAGATTTCTCCCTCTTTGATCTGATATCCTCTTAAAAATGCTCCTGCATCCATTCTCTTTTTCCCCGGAATCTGTAATTCCAAAACAGTCAGAAGTCCTTCTCCTGTCTGCACGGAAAACCTGTCTTTTGCGACTGCTGTGATGGTACCAGGTTCTGGATGTTTTGCTTCCTCTGACGCCATTTTCTCTTTTTCGCCGCTTTCATCCGCCTCAGTATCTGCAAGCCAGATTTTCATAACTTTCTGGTTCCAGTATGTATAGGCGCTTGGCCACGGATTCAACCCTCGAATCAGACGCTCAATCTTCTCTGCCGGCTGCTTCCAGTCAATCTCTCCCATCTGTTTTGTCAGCATCTTTGCGTAATCTGTCGTCGTTTCCCCTTGCTTTTCAGCCGGAGCTGTTCCTTCTTCCAGTCTTTTCAGTGTTTCTACGCACAGCGCCGCACCCGCTTCTGCAAGCTTGTCATGCAGGCTTCCACCTGTCTCTTTCTCATCCAAAATGACTTCTTTTTTCAAGATCATATCACCAGTATCAAGTCCCTCATCCATCTGCATCGTTGTCACACCTGACACCTTCTCTCCGTCAATGACTGCCCACTGGATTGGCGCTGCCCCACGGTATTTTGGAAGCAGTGATGCATGTACGTTAATACACCCATAAGGTGTCAACTCCAGGATGCTCTTTGGAAGGATCTGTCCGAATGCAATGACAACAATGACATCTGCCTCATACGATTTCAACACTTCCACACACGCTTTCTCACGGACTTTCACCGGCTGATACACTGGAATCTGATGGCGGATAGCCGCCTCTTTTACCGGAGTAAACTGCATCTCTTTTCCTCGTCCTTTTGGCTTATCTGGCTGCGTGACCGCAAGCACGACTTCATGACCTGCCTCTACAAGTGCCTCCAATGTCCCCACCGAGAATTCCGGTGTTCCCATAAAAATGACTCTCATCACATTTCCTCCTAGTCTTCTTCGTAATACATATCTTCCAGTTCGCCTTCTACTTTTTCTACATACAAATGCCCATCCAGATGATCGATCTCATGACAGAATGCACGGGCAAGAAGTCCTTCTCCCTCAAGTACAATTTCTTTCATATCTTCGTCAAATGCACGCACTTTGACATAATTCGGCCTTGTCACCACACCGGATTTTCCTGGCACACTTAAGCATCCTTCTTCCCCGGTCTGCTCTCCGGAAGTCTCAATGATCTCCGGATTGATCAGGAGAATCGGTCCTTCTCCCACATCGATCGTAACGATTCTCTTTAACACTCCAACCTGTGGTGCGGCAAGTCCAACTCCCATCGCATCATACATTGTATCAAACATATCATCGATCAGCACTTTTGTACGAGGGGTTACTTTTTCTACTTCCTTGCAGACTTTTGTCAGCACGTCATCTCCCATTTCACGAATCTTTCTAATTGCCATTTTCTTTCTCGTATGGTGTATTTCCTATAAAACTACGCCATACTCTCCTTTCTTTCCATTTTTATTCTTATATATTTTATCATGCTGTAATTGAGCTCACTAAAACACACTCATCGGATTCAGATCAAACTGTATCCAAAGATTTTGAAATCCACTGTTGATCTCTATATATTGTTCCAGCTGATCCTTCAGGAACACAAGTACTGCTTCCTGCTCCGATTTCAGATAAATCACTCTGCGATAAGTATCCCTGACCTTCCCGACATACGGACTTGCCGGTCCGATCAGCTGCACAGAGGTCCCTGCCCGCTCACACTTTTTGCAGCATGTTTCCGCATAAGCCTTCAGATAGTGACATGCTGTCTCAAGAAGTTCTTCCTCCTTACAGGAAACGAGAACTGCCATAAGCTGACTTGCCGGAGGGTATCCCATCAATGCGCGATAAGTCATTTCTTCCTGAAAAAACTGTTCATAATCCTGCTTTGCCGCTGCTACAATACTATAGTGTTCCGGACTGTATGTCTGGATCACAACTTCTCCGGCCTTCTCTCCTCTCCCCGCTCGGCCTGCCGCCTGCGTCAGAAGCTGAAAGGTTCTCTCTCCGGCCCGGTAATCGTCCGCATAGAGCGACAAGTCCGCCGCAAGAACTCCGACCAGTGTCACATTTCCAAAGTCATGTCCTTTTACGATCATCTGTGTTCCCACAAGAATATCTGCCTCCCCGCTTGAAAATGCAGCAAGGATCTTCTCATGTCCGTCTTTCTGTTTCGTCGTATCCATATCCATTCGAAGGACTTTCGCCTGCGGAAACTCCCGCAGAAGCAGTTCTTCGATCTGCTGGGTTCCCGCACGGAATCCTCCGACATGACTGGATCCACATTCCGGGCAGGATGTCACCATCGGCTGTTCATACCCACAGTAATGACATACAAGTTTCCCATTCCTGTGAGAAGAAAGCGACACATCACAGTGCGGACATTTCACGACATGACCGCAGGAACGGCAAGAGATAAATCCCGCGTACCCACGGCGGTTCAAAAACAGCATAATCTGTTCTTTTTTCTTTAACCGGTCTTCCATCAGACTGCGAAGTGCATCACTGAAAATAGACCGATTCCCCTTTTCCAGCTCTTTTCGCATATCTGCCACTGTCACATGCGCCATCGCTCTTTGCTTTGCCCGTTCCGGAAGTCTGAGCAAACGGAATTCCCCAGTCACCGCTTTATAAAATGCCTCCATCGACGGCGTTGCGGAGCCAAGCACAACACTTGCCCCATCCATCGCGGCACGCGCGATCGCGGTCTCTCTCGCATGATAACGTGGTGTCTGTTCACTCTTATACGTTCCTTCATGTTCCTCATCGATGATGATCAGTCCCAGTCTCTCAAATGGAGTAAACAGCGCCGAGCGGGGACCGATCATCACATTGATCTCTCCCCTCTTCGCCCGGAGCATCTGATCGTACCGCTCCCCTTTTGACAGCCTGGAATTGATGATTGACACCCGGTCGCCAAATCTCTGGTAAAACCGCATGACCGTCTGATAGGTCAAGGCAATCTCCGGGATTAAAACGATCGCCTGCTTTCCTTCCGCGATCACATGCTCGATCATTTCCATGTAGACTTCTGTCTTTCCACTCCCAGTCACACCATACACGAGATAAGTTCCTCGTTTTCCCCGACGATACTCTTCGCAAAATGTATGGATTGCCGCCTGCTGTGCCTCGGTATAGCAAAACGACTGTTGCTTTGTTCGCTTCGCAGTCACCGGATTGCGGTACACAACCTCGGCTTCTATCTGAAGAATTCTCTGCTCTTCCATCGCCCGCAGCACCGCCGCTGTCACTTTCAGCTGTCTTGTGACATACTCATACGGAAGAATAGGACGATCTAACAGCGCTGCAACAACCCTTGCTCTGGCAGTTTGATTTTTTGAGAGAAAATACGAAAGCCTTTCTTTTGCTTCCCTTCTGTCAAGGAGCAATCGAATGCTTCTCTGCTCTTTTTGTTTCTCCTGCTGCTTGATCGGAAGAACCGTCTTTAACGCCTGTATCATTGTTCCACCATAATGTTCCTTCATCCATGCCGCAAGCGCCACCAGCTTTGCCTCAATCGCAATATGATTCTGGCTGATCTGTGTGATCTCTTTAATCTTCTCCGGATCGTAATTACATTTTTCAGAGAATCCAATCACATATCCCTTTGTCTCACGATTTGCTCTGCCGAACGGGATCAAAACTTCCATCCCAGTCTGCAGCCGTCCTTCCATCTCTTTTGGAATCCGGTATTGAAAGATCTTATCTAATTTTTCATGGGTAATATCTACAATGATATCTGCGTACATTTACTGCTCCCGTTCTCTTTCTTCTGCCAGAATATCCGCAATCAAGTCCCGCTCATCCATCGCATACTTGACTCCTTTGATCTCCTGGTAATCTTCATGTCCCTTTCCTGCCAGTACGATCACATCTCCCGGCTGTCCGTTGACGATCGCATAGCGGATTGCCTCCTTCCGGTCACAGATCTCCACATATGCTCCATCTGTCTTCTTCATTCCAATCTTAATATCATCAATAATTTCCTGCGGCTCCTCAAACCTTGGATTATCTGATGTAATGATCGTCAGATCTGCCAGACGACCAGACACTTCTCCCATCTCATAGCGGCGCGTCTTGGAGCGGTTTCCTCCACATCCAAACAGACATACCAGACGCTTTGGATGATATTCCTTCAAGGTGGTCAGAAGGCTCTCAAGACTCATCGCATTGTGCGCATAGTCGATCATCAGCGTAAATTCATCTGAAACTTTGACCATCTCAATGCGCCCTTTCACTTTCGCTACTTTCAGCGCTTTTTGAATCTTCTCTGACGGTACATTAAAGTGTCTGCACACTGCAATGGCTGTCAGCGAATTATACACGCTGAACGTCCCTGGAATATCAATCTCCACATCAAAATCCATCAGACCTGCTACGTGATAGGCTACCCCGAGGTACCCCGGTCTTGTCACCAGTTCTGCATGTTCGGCGCGAAGATCTGCCTTCTCGGAAAATCCAAATGTTTCTATCTCACAGGTAGCCTCTCGGAATACATCTTTAAAATAGGGATCATCTACATTTGCAATCCCGATCTTACACTGTCTGAAAAGCAATCCCTTACATCTCTTATAGTCTTCAAAATCCTTATGTTCATTCGGTCCAATATGATCTTCCCCCAGGTTTGTAAAAATTCCGATTTCAAACGGAATTCCTGCCGTCCGATGCAGCATCAGCCCTTGTGAGGACACTTCCATCACAACTGCATCACACCCTGCATCGACCATCTTCCGAAAATATTGATGAATTGTAAAAGACTCCGGAGTCGTATTGACCGCCGGGATCACCTCATCCCCAATGATTGCCTCAATCGTTCCGATCAGACCTACTTTATGTCCGACCTCTTCCAGAATGGATTTGACCATATAAGTTGTTGTTGTCTTCCCCTTTGTTCCTGTAATTCCGATTACTTTCAACTGTTCTGCCGGATATCCGAAATATGCAGCCGATGCAAGTGCCAGTGCATATCTCGTATCTTCCACACGGATGACGGTCATATGCTTTGGTGCCCCCACATCCTTCTCCACAATGACTGCTGCCGCACCTTTCTTTCCTACTTCTTCAATATACTGATGTCCGTCTGATACAGCTCCGCTGATGCAGACAAAGACACTGCCTTCTGTTACTTTTCTGGAATCATTTGTCAATTCCGTAATTTCTATCTCTTTTGTTCCCTGCACAACTTCATATTGTAAACGTTCTAACAATGCTGTTAATTTCATGCGGTTTCCCTCCTGACTTTCTACATACCGCTTTGCGATATGGATAACAGTTATAGAATAACACACTCGGATATAGTTGTAAAACAGTCTTCCTCTATTTCCTTTATTTTAAGAAGATTCCCAATGGGGAATTTTGTCCTCCTTTACAAATATCTGAAAAAATGATATAGTGGCGTAATAATAAAAAGGAGGGATAAGCATTATGAAAGAACTGATCACCTTTGTATTAAAACCACTGTCTTTTCTGCCGGCACTGGCAATTATGTATATAATCTATTCTTTTTCCGGTCAGACCGGGGAGGAATCAGGAAATTTAAGTTATGAAGTAAGTGTAAAAATTGTAGAAATCGGAAACCAGGTTCTGGATAAAGGACTTCAGGACTGGGAAATTTCTGAAGTTGCTGCCAGCATCGAATATCCAGTCCGCAAACTTGCACATATGAGCGAATATTTCATCCTCGCTGTCGCAGTGTCCTTCCCGTTTTACGTCTACGGTTTGCGCGGTTTTCCGCTTATGGTCGTCGCCGGGCTGATCTGTGTCGGATTTGCCGCAGGGGATGAATATCATCAATCCTTCGTAGACGGGCGAGGACCTTCTGTGATTGATGTAGGCATCGACAGTATCGGTGTATTCTTCGGAATTTTAACTGTGCGGATCGTCTGCTTTATCTTTCTTGCACCTGCACGCATGTTGGAACGGAGACGGCGCCGCCTGGAACGAAAAAATGCCAGACGCAGCCGCACTCCCCGAAGATCTTACGGCTCCTACGAGTGCCGTTCTGCTCCGGCAAATCATTACCGATACAACTCTCCAGAACCTCGGGAATATTCCTCTTCCAGAAAGCGCCGTCGCTATGATGATGTGCTCGATGATGAATACGATGATACATTCGATTACAATGATTATTATGAGGACGATTACGAAGAGGAAGATTACCGAGAAGCCATGCGCTCCTCCAGGCAACGAAGAACAAACTCTTCTTCCTCAAGAAACATCTCTTTGGAAAACGAATGGTTTGGAGACCATTTTGAAGAGCAGCTTGGCAATGAAATAAAAAAATTTACAGAAAAGCATTGATCTTTTGTTTTCCTTTTTCTACTATTCTTTTTCTGGCGGGAGCAGCACTCCTCTCATCACTGCATGCTCCCCATATTTTTTCCGAATCTCATCTACTGCTTTTTCAAGCTTTTCATATTTTGTATTGCGGGCATCCTTCTTTTTTCTCTGAACCTCCTGCTCCATCTGATAATCAAATAGATTCATCTGCCGCGGTGCACTCTCATCTACCAGCTTTGATGTCCGGACTCCTAACAGACGAATCGGTCTTCCATCCCACAATTCTCGAAAAAGACTGCAGGCATTCTCATACAGAATACTATCTGAACTGGTCGGCATCCTAAGCTGCTTCTGATGAGAAACACTTTGAAATGTAGCATATTTGATTTCCACATTGACCATCCCCGCCTGCTGCTTTGCTTTTCTAAGTCTTGCACCGACACTTTCCGCCAACATCAGAAGTACTTTCTGAGCCTCTTCCTCACTTACCACATCCTGAGACAGTGTCGTTGAATTGCCGATTCCTTTTGCCTGTGTCTGCTCCTTTTCCACCTTGGAATGCGTAATCCCATTTGCAAATTCCCACAGCATCCTCCCATGACTTTTCATGTGCAGCTCCAAAAGTTGTGGATTCATTCTGGCAAGATCCCCAATCGTGCGGATCTCAAGCTTCTCCAACACCTCAACGCTTGCTCTTCCCGCCATATAAAGTTCTGAAACCGGAAGTGGCCACATTTTTTCTTTCACCTCATCTGGAAACAACGTATGAACCTTATCAGGCTTCTCGAAATCCGATGCCATCTTCGCAAGAAGTTTATTCGAGGAGATTCCAATATTCACTGTAAATCCAAAGGTCTCTCGTACCCGCTCTTTGATTTCCTCTGCCGCCGTAACCGGACCGGAAAATCGATAAGCAATCCCTGTAAAATCCATATAGCATTCATCAACACTGACCTGCTCAATCTCTGGTGTATAGCCCTTCAAGAATTCCATCAGTCTCTGACTATACTGTCTGTACATCTTATGATCCGGCGGTTCAATCACCAGTGTCGCACACTTTCTGAGCGCGTTTGCTACTGGTTCCCCGGTTCTCACTCCATACTTTTTTGCAGGGATTGATTTTGCCAGAACAACCCCATGTCTGGATGCTTGATTTCCTCCTATAATAGAAGGAATCTTTCGCAGATCAATCTCTGACCCGTTTTTCAATTTTTCCACCGCAGTCCAGCTTAAGTAAGCGGAATTTACATCAATATGAAAAATAATGGATGACATGTCTGCTCCTTTCCCTAGCCTATTAAAAGTACACTTTTTCCATCTCTGATCTCTTTATCATCTGGGATTTCAAAAAAATATTCCGCGCAACAAAAAGAGAACATCTGTACTGTTTCTATCATTGCACAAATGTCCTCTTTCGTCAACGAAAAACGGCTTCACATGCAGACTGCTTCCACAAATCGCTTCCGCTGATTGAATTCACTTTGTTAGGATCTTACCCACGCCTTGACTCTCGCCTTGAGTGCTCCATCTTCTACATCGATCAAGATTGTATCCTCCGCTCCGATTTCTCCGGAAAGAATCAACTTCGCTGCCAGTGTCTCTACATTTTTCTGTAAAAATCTCTTAAGTGGTCTTGCACCGTACATTGGCTCATATCCGCCATCCACAACAAATTGCTTTGCAGCTTCTGTCAGTTCTATCTTCACTTGAGAATCCTGCAATCTTTTATTTAAATCCTGAATCAGCAACTCAACAATCTCGTAAATATCTTTCTTCGTCAGTGGCTTAAACATAATAATTTCATCCAGACGATTTAAAAACTCCGGCCGGAAGTGTGCCCGCAGATCATTCATAACGAGAGTCTCACTCTCTTCTTTGATTTCCCCATTCTCATCAATTCCATCTAACAAATACGTAGAACCGATATTCGATGTCATGATCAAAATCGTATTTTTGAAATCAACGGTACGTCCCTGTGAGTCTGTAATCCGACCATCATCCAATACTTGAAGCAACACATTGAATACATCTGGATGTGCTTTCTCAATCTCATCGAACAGTACAACAGAATATGGTTTTCTTCTCACCGCCTCTGTCAACTGTCCTCCTTCATCATATCCGACATATCCCGGAGGTGCTCCGATCAGACGTGACACGGAATATTTTTCCATATATTCACTCATATCGATCCGAACCATATTGCTCTCATCGTCAAACAGACTTTGCGCAAGTGCCTTTGCAAGTTCTGTCTTACCAACACCGGTCGGTCCAAGGAATAAGAAAGAACCGATCGGCTTTGTAGGATCTTTGATTCCTGCTTTGGAACGGATAATTGCCTCCGTCACTTTCGTCACACCTTCGTCCTGTCCGATCACTCTTTTATGAAGTTCTTCGTCCAGATGAAGGGTCTTACTTCTCTCACTTTCATTTAACTTCGCCACCGGGATGCCCGTCCAGCGTGAGATGATCCTTGCGATCTCATCCTCTGTGACGCTTTCATGCACAAGTGTCATCGATTTTCCTTTGACACGTTCTTCTTCCTCCTGAAGCTGCTTTGTCAGCTGCGGTAATCTTCCGTACTGAAGTTCTGCCGCCTTTTCCAAATCGTAAGAACGCTGTGCTTTCTGTATCTCCTGATTGACTTGCTCTATCTCCTCTCGGATCTTCTGCAAACGTTCCACAGATGTTTTCTCATTGTCCCACTGCGCTTTCTTTCCGGCAAATTCATCCCGCATCTCTGCCAGTTCCTGCTGCAAATGAACAAGACGCTCTTGACTGAGTCTGTCATTTTCCTTCTTCAATGCAGCCTCCTCAATCTCTAACTGCATGATTCTTCTTCGCAGTTCATCCATCTCCGTCGGCATAGAATCTAACTCCGTCTTAATTAAAGCGCATGCCTCATCTACAAGGTCGATAGCCTTATCTGGCAGAAAACGGTCTGTAATATATCTGTTGGAGAGTGTTGCAGCTGCCACAAGTGCGCTATCTGTGATCTTCACACCATGAAATACTTCATAGCGTTCTTTCAATCCACGAAGAATAGAAATGGCATCTTCCACCGTCGGTTCATCTACCATAACCGGCTGAAATCTTCTCTCTAAAGCCGCATCTTTCTCGATATACTGCCTGTATTCATCCAACGTTGTCGCACCAATACAGTGTAATTCACCTCTCGCCAGCATCGGTTTTAACATATTGCCGGCATCCATCGCACCATCTGTCTTTCCTGCACCGACAATTGTATGAAGTTCATCAATGAAAAGAATAATATTCCCATCACTGTTCTTCACTTCTTCCAGTACCGCTTTCAGACGTTCCTCAAACTCCCCGCGATATTTGGCTCCAGCTACAAGTGCCCCCATATCCAGCGCAAAAATCTTTTTATTTTTCAGACCTTCCGGCACATCTCCTCTGACGATTCTCTGTGCAAGGCCTTCTACCGCTGCAGTCTTACCGACACCAGGTTCTCCGATCAATACCGGATTATTCTTTGTCTTTCTTGAAAGGATCCGGATCACATTCCGGATCTCTGCGTCACGCCCGATCACCGGATCTAGCTTCTGTTCTCTGGCTCGTTCTACAAGATCGCTTCCATATTTATTCAAAGTATCATACGTAGCCTCCGGATTGTCACTTGTCACCCTCTGATTTCCTCGGACAGTAGAAAGTGCCTGAAGAAATTCTTCTCTCGTAATTCCAAATTCTCTGAAAATGGCCTTTAATTCCTTGTTTGGATACTTCAACAGAGATAAGAAAATATGCTCTACCGAAACATACTCATCTCCCATCTGTTTTGCCTCATCTTCTGCATGGATCAAAGCTTTGTTCAAATCCTGGCCAATGTAGATTTGTCCGCCCTGTACCTTTGTGCGTTTTCTTAATCCTTCTTCCACGCGATTGCTAAACAACTGCTTCTGAATCCCCATTTTCTCGATTAGATTTGCGATTAAACTGTCATTTTGTATGATAAGAGCATACAGCAGATGTTCCTGCTCTACCTCCTGATTGCCATATTCATAGGCAACTTTTTCACATCCTTGTACCGCCTGCAATGAATTCTGGGTAAATTTATTAATGTTCATCTTGTTACCTCTCTTCCTTTTTGTTCTATAATAGGTATAACATATGCTGTTAGCCGTGTCAAGAGATGAGTGCTAATTATTTTGTGAAGAATTTGTGAAGCTTTGATTTTACGGGCTTCACAGGGATTTTTCACTTACTTTCGCACTCGATTTTCTTGATTTGACCACATTTTTACGACAAATTCTTGGAAAAATATATTCGTCTGATTTTCTTACCACATTTTACGACAACGGCTTCTGTTTTATACCACAGCAGGTACGGTTTTTGGCAGGTTCATTTTAGACATCTCGTTCTCCACATGAGACTTCTCTGCAATATGATTGTAGACATTCATTGTGATCTGTGCATCTGAATGTTCTTCGCTCCGCTACGGTCGGTGCTAAACGGATCTCCATCGTACATCCAGCACCCTATCACATACTGCATAACTTTGGGATTGACATTGTTCTCACCCAGTCTGGTACATCCCGTATGACGAAGGGTATGCGATGAACTAGGAGGCATCAGGTTCAGCTCTCTCTGTTTACGGAACGCAGCATATACCATCTGTGTCATAGGAATGTCTCTGATTCCTGCATCCGTTTTAGTTTCTGAATCATGGAAACAATATCCTTCATCACCTTCATAATACACAAGCTGTCCACCTACATGGATCTCCAGATTCTTCATATCCACATCTGATCAGGTTAAGCCAATGGTCTCACTCACTCTCAGGCAAACCCCAAACATAACCTGCATCATTGGAAGATGAGGCTTATACACATTACTCTGTTCCACAAACTTCAGAAGTTTTTCCTGCTGTTCCAGTGTCAGTGCTTCTTTCTCCTTTGCCGGAGCCCCATAATCTCCAAGTGTTCCAGTTACCGGATTCTTACGGATAATCCCATCTTCCACTGCCAGTTCAAAACTGGGATTCAATAAGCCATAAAGACCTTTGATCGTACTGTGTGCCAGTCCTTCATCTGACAATGTGGAAAAGAACGTCCTTACGTGAGATGTCTTAAAATCCACAACATGAATGTTTCCCAAAGTATTTCGTATCCGGTAGTCCCACATACGGATATAATTCTTTTTCGTTCTTTCCTTTTCAAACCAGCCCTGCCTTGTGGCAGAAGCTCCGACTCGTAACAACTAAATTGACACAATCAGCTTAATCTGCGAATCAGTTTCAGGATTCTGTCTGCACAAAGACGGATTTCCTTTTCTGTAAGTTTTCCTTCTTTATACGCATCACGAATGTTTTTATCATCATCCGGATTCCCCGGCATAATAATATCATTGCCTGCTGCCACACAAACCCACGGAATGCTTCCATCCTCCGGTACTGTCGTATTCCAGTCAGACATTATAACTCCGTCAAACCCCCACTCTTCACGTGCAATCCTTGTACAAAGGTCCTTGCTGTTTGCTGCATGCACACCATTGATCAGATTATAGGAAGACATGATTGCAGTTGGTGCGCCCTCTTTCACTGCAATTTCAAAACCTCTGAGATAAATTTCTCTCAATGTTCTTTCTGATATGTGTGCATCAACCCCCATTCTGTTATCTTCCTGATTATTGCATGCAAAATGCTTGATTGTAACACCACATCCCGGTCTGCTCTGAACTCCTCTGGTCACTGCTGCTGCCAGTGTGCCTGCAAGGAATGGATCTTCTGAATAATATTCAAAGTTTCTTCCACACAGCGGATTTCTGTGAATATTCAATCCCGGTGCAAGCCAGAGATTAATATGAAATTCTTCCATCTCTGCCGCAACCTTCCGTCCAAACTGTTCCATCAGTTTTTTGTTCCAGGACTGTGCAAGTGCTGTTCCTACCGGAAATGCAGTACAATACTGATAGTAACGTTCTGCGCCCTCATGGTCTTTTCTTCCAACAAGATAACCATTTTCAAGTGAACCAAGCACACCTGTTCCATAAACTGTATCTTTCTCACGGTCTACTTCATAAGTTTGCTGCAGGCGGATTCCGGCCGGTCCGTCTGCCATGATCAAAGATGGGATTCCGTATTGATCAAGCAGTGCTTCACTCGTCTCTCCTGCTGTTCCCGGCACTTTAATTCCAGATGCTCCAAGTGTACTTCTGATTTCAGACATATTTCCATACAGAAGTGGGATCAAATCTTCTACAGGAATCTCCGTTTCTTCTGGAAATCTGCATACTTTCTTTTCTTCTGCCTCTGGTTCAAATGATACGTTCGGAAGTTCCTCAAGCAGTGCTGTCCATTCTTCTGCGCGTCTGCATAATTCTTCTGCACAGTCTTTGATTTCAACGACTTCACTATGATCTTCCAGTTTCTTTGTTTTCTCCATCATTACATCAGTAGATACCTTTACCCCCGCTGAAAGTTTTGCCTCTGACAAGCTGTTTCCAATCCATATTCCATAAGCACCTGCCTGGATTCTCCACTCCTGCTGCTCTTCCAAAAAGCTTGCGAACGCCTTTGCAGGAAGAACAATATTCAGCATCTCTTTCTCTCCCGGTTTCAGTTCTTCTGTCTTTTCATATCCGACCAGACGACGGAATTCTTTTCTGCTTCCATCCTGAGGAAGAGAAGCATAAATCTGCACAACTTCTTTTCCGCTGTATGTTGTTCCTGTGTTTTCTACCTCAACAGTTACTGTCACACCTTTCGAAGCAGTATTTATACCGCAAAGTCGAATGTCAAATTCTGTATAAGACAGACCATAACCAAATGAAAATAATGGTTCAATTCCAAAGCTGTCAAAATAGCGGTATCCAACATAGATTCCTTCCGCATATTCTTCCGTCTCAAGATTTCCGTTCAAATAGCTGAACTCCTCTGCTGCCGGACAATCATCGTAGCGTTTTGTCCATGTTGTTGTCAGCTTTCCACTCGGTGTAAATTCTCCAAACAATATATCAGCAACTGCATTTCCACCTTCCTGTCCAAGCTGGGAAATATTCAGGATTGCACATATATTTTCTGTTCCAGCCAGCAGGTCTGTAAGTTCTACCGGTCCACCTGCATTAATGATCAATACAGTTGGGATTTTCTGCTCATTCAGGAAATACAGATCTTTTTCTTCCTGGTCACTCAGATAATAATCCCCTTTTCTTTTTCTTCTGTCCTTTCCTTCGCCGGAAATACGGCTTATAACATAAACCGCTGCTTCTGCAGCCTTGATATCTTCATTTGTCACCGCACGGCCATCCGGCATGGCAAATGGATTGGCAGCATAGGCATCAAATGGATTGTCTACATGTTTTGCAGCTTCTAAGATCTGCTCCTTCCACTCTGTTCTCGCCTGCTCATAACGGTTGTGATAATCTTTCAGCCACTCCTCGCTTACAATATCAGCGTTTTTTTCTTTCATTCCGGCATATATAGATACACTTTCTCTGTTATTTACATCTCCGGAACCAGTACCACCTTTGATCGTCTTCTCTGCCCCAATTCCCAAAAGTGCAATCTTTGTATCTTTTTTTAATGGAAGAAGTCCTTCATTTTTCAACAGGACAATTCCTTCTTCTGCTGCCTCACGCGCAAACACTGCATGATCTATTTCACGCTGGCAAACTTCTGTACTTCTTGTTCCACTATGTTTCAAATTTGTTTCCATTTACACATCTCCTTAAATAAACCAACTGTAAGAAAAAAGCTGCCCACTAAATGACAGCCTTCCTCCAACAACTTATTTCTTATTATTCTTTTACTCCACCAAGAGTAACTCCTGCAATAATATATTTAGACAACAGCAGGTATATAATAATGATCGGCACGATTGCTACTGTGATCATCATATAGATTTTACCCATATCAAAGTTCATATAGTCTGCTCCACGAAGTGTTGCGATCAGGATCGGGACTGTCATCTTATTCTTTGACTGAATGATCAAAGCCGGAACGAAGTAATTGTTCCAGGAACCAACGAAAGTAAAGATTGCCTGAACTGCAATTGCCGGCTTCATGATTGGAAGAACAATGTGGTTAAATGTCTTAAATTCTCCAGATCCATCTATTCTTGCCGCTTCTACAAGAGAAATCGGAAGGGAAGACTGCAGATAACTGTACATGAAATAAAATACAGCCGGTGATGCAATGGATGGAAGGATCAATGGAAGCAGAGAATCATACATTCCCATGTTCGTAACCAATTTCAGGAATCCCATTGCTGTAACCTGTGTAGGCATAACAAGGATTGCCATAATAAATGTGAATGCTACTTTTTTCGCTTTAAAATCATAAGCATAAAGCCCATATGCTGTCAGAGCTGAAAAATAGGTACATAATGCTGCTGAACACCCTGATACGATCAAACTGTTCAAAATACCACGGAACATCGGGAAGCTTCCGTCATTCGCTACATTTTTTAGATTTGTAAAGAAATATTTTCCCGGCAGTGCTGAGAATCCCTTCTGCAGATCTGCATGAGAACGTGTTGCATTTATAATCAACACATAGAAGAAAAACAGACACATAAAAGATAACAGAATCAATACGGTATGTGCCAGTATGCTACGTCCACGACTTGACTTTGTTTTTGATTTCATTATCTCTTTCTCCTTTCTGCTTTTGCTCTTTTCTTAGCTGCTTTCTTAGAACCATCCGGATCGTTATCATTTGTCATACGATATACAAAGAAACAGAGGATTGCACTTACGACAAACAGATATACAGAAAGTGCACCGGCCATTCCATAGTTTTTGCTCTTCAGATGACTGTTCAGGAACATGATCAGAGTCATGGATGTTCTGTTCGGGTTACCCTGTCCATTTGTCAGGATCTGAGGAACATCAAACATCTGAAGTCCGCCAATAATGGATGTGATCAATGTATATGCCAGAATTGGACGGATTATAGGCAGTGTAATATAGAAGAATCTCTGGATACTGTTACATCCATCCAGGTCAGATGCCTCGAAGACGTCCTGACTGATTCCCATGATTGCTGCCATCAACATAATAGTTGTATTTCCAAACCACATCAGGAAGTTCATAAATCCGATCAACGATCTTGTTCCAAATACAGATCCAAGGAAATCGATCGGTTTTTTCAGGATTCCGATTGACATCAGAATTGAGTTAATCGGTCCATTTGTTGAGAACATTGTAAAGAATAACAATGCAAATGCAGATGCCATAATCAGGTTTGGAAGATAAATGACAACTTTGAAAAACTGCTGCCCTCTAATCTTTAATCGGACATCAGTGAACCACGCTGCAAGTACCAGCGCGATCACAATCTGAGGTATAAATCCGATCACCCACAGAATTAAAGTATTCGCTCCATATTTCAGCATATCTGAATGAAGAAGACTCACATAGTTTGCCATTCCTATAAAATTCGGTCCAACCTCTTTAATTCCTGATCGGTAATATTCAAAGAAACTATACCTTACTGTATCGATCAACGGTATCAATGAGAAAATAATGTATGTTACGAAAAAAGGAAGAATAAATATATATCCCCATTTTCCATAATCAATACTTTTTTTCTTTTTCTTCATAATGGTTCTTCCTTTCCACAATATCTTCTAACAGAACAGAGGCTCTGCTGTCACAGAGCTCCCTGCGTTAGTAGCTGTTCATTCCAGACATTATTCTGGCCAAACAACCTCTGTAATGTCAGGATAACGTTCTTTAATTGCTGTTTCAAAGTTTGATTTTGCTTTCTCAAAGTCGACTTTGTCCTGGAAGTAATCGCTGAATGAGTTCTGGATCAACTCCACACATCCCTGATCATAAGCGGAAAGTGGTGCGATCTTGATGCTTTCAGCAACTGGCGCAAAATACTGGAATGGGTTCTGTCCGCCAAGGAATTCTGAACCATATGTAGCATCATCGTTTGCTGCTTCCTGCATACCGGATTTTGTATTTGTAAAGTCTGAGTAATCCTGGGAGATCTTTAACAGATTATCTTTTTTTGCTGTCATAGAAAGGATAATGTCTTTTGCATGTTCCGGATTATCTGTACCTGTTGCAACATGGATGTAAGATCCTCCCCAGTTGTATTCCTGCGGTGGGTTTGTTACTGCCCATACGCCGTCTTCTCCATCCCAGTTCGGTTTCAGTGTGAAATCAATACCCCATGCCGGGAAGAGGAATGCAAATACTTTGGACTGACTTCCCATTGCTTTGTTCCAGTCATCATTCCACTGACCTTTTACTGTCGGGTTTAAGTAACCTGCATCCAGCCATTCTTTTGAATCATTAATCCACTGCATGATCATTGGATCAACTGTAACCTTTGTGTCTCCATCTTTTACCCATGAATCAGAAATGTTGTTTCCATAGAGACGGAATGTATCAGCATAAGAAGCAAATGCATAATATCCTTTCTGCTTCAGTTCTTCTGCTGTCTGTTTCATAGTAGCCCAGTCTTTTACTTTTTCACCTACAGCAGTCGGATCGTCTGTTCCGAATACCTCTTTTGCAATATCACGACGGTAAACCATTGTTCCCGGACAGCACTGCCATGTAGATCCTCTCTGAACTCCGTCTGCATCAGATGCTGTTGTTCTTGTGAATTCGTACTGATCTGCAAGATCTTTATCCGGATCAATTCCAAGATCCTTCAGTGGCATTGCAGCGTCTGCTTCAGCATCTGTATATTTGTATACATAGTCTGTCTCTGACAGGAAGATATCTACTTTATCATCTGTATCAGCATCTGCCTGTTTCATAAGTGCCTCATCAAGTTTCTGCTGATAAACACCATCCTGATTTGGATTGATGATCCAGTGGATCTCTGTTCCATCTTTCAATGTTGTAACAGTTCCATCTTTGGATGTTGACTCAACTTCAGGATATACAGCTTCCAGTCTCTCACGGAACTCATCATTCCAAGAATAAATGTTAATTACCTTTCCTTCTTCTGTACTGGCCTCTCCGCCATTTCCCCCTTTGCTTCCACATCCGGCAAGTAATCCAACAGCAACTACTGTTGCCATAAGAATCGCAACAACTCTCTTTTTCATTTATAAATCCTCCTTTATCTAAGCACTCTGCTATGCTTTTCTTGTTGTTGAACTAAATATACCATCTTTTTTCCTCCGATTATATTATTTATCTTAACAAAATGTCAAATTCGTGTTATAATATAAAAAAGGAGATTTTTTATGGCTTTATCTAATGAATGGTACAATACAGAACTCGAAAACAGCGAATTAGAAACGCTTCACAGATCACCAACTGTAGAATATTCTTTCTATAATGCTGTACGCTCCGGCGACATGGAAGCAGTCATTAAAAACTGTTCCGAAGATGAATTTATTCGCCTGGAAGGAACGGGCGTTCTGTCCCGTAATGCGCTTACTAATATAAAATACCACTTTGTTGTCACTGCTGCAATGTTGACCCGTTATTGTATCGACGGTGGGCTCGAACCAGAGCAGGCTTACAGGCTCAGCGACTTCTATATTCTGAAGATGGATTCCTGCACAACGATCCGTCAGGTTGCAGATCTTCACCATGAGATGGCAAAGGATTTTACAGGTAAGATGATTCTTCAGAAAAAGAGTTCCATTTTATCAAAACCCGTTATGCAATGTGTTGATTATATTTACAGTCACATCAAAGAAAGAATCACGATTCAGGTTCTTGCTGACCACACCGAACTTTCCACGAATTATCTTTCACGCATTTTCAAGCAGAATCTGGGAGTCTCTGTTAGCGATTATATCCGTGAGCAGAAGATAGAAAAAGCAACTCATCTGCTGCGATACTCAGATAAATCAATTGTAGATATCGCAAATTATCTTGCTTTTTCTTCACAGAGTCACTTCATCCAGACATTCGAGAGCTTTACCGGGCTCACCCCAAAGAAGTACCGGGACAAATACTATAAAAGCATGTGGTAACATCAGAATTCTTCTCAGAAGAATTCTCAGATTTTCCCACAAAAAATACTGTCAGAAAGCAATTCTCTTTCTGACAGTATTTTTATCTTTTTTTAATCTGTCGATTATACTAATTCAATTTCAATCTTATGTGTCTCTTTCACTGAAAGCATCTGAATCTCTCTCTTTGAAAGTATTGTACACCTTTCAGCTGTTATTTCTAATGCTTTTCCATCGCAAGCTGCTTTCCGGATCTTCAACTGATTAAATTCTTTCTTTTCTTTATTATAGAATATAATCTCAAAGTTCCTTCCGGCAAATGTCATCTTAAGTACTGCTTTTCCATCCTGATTATACTGTTCCGGCATAAGTGCAGGTGCGATCTTCAAGTCACCGCAATCTCCTTTCACCCCAAACACTTCTGTGATCATGGTAAGCATATACCAGCTTGCAGCGCCTGTCAGATATGCATAGAGGCCTCTTCCCTGATTATCAAAATATTCCGGAAGTCCAGGATACATCTTACTGTTATCAAATTCCATTGCTGCATCTAAAAGTGCCTGAAGTACTTTATTTCCTTCTTTTGCAAATCCTCTCTGGTACAATGCATTTGAGTACATAACAGCCATGTGTGAGAACACTGCTCCATTCTCTTTCTCGCCATAAGCAAATCCAAACATTCTTCCAAGATCAAATTTTTCCTCATGGAAGTTTGTGTTCAAACGGTATCCGCCGGCTTTCTGATCATAAAGATACTTGTCTGCACTCCTGCAGATAGATTCCACCTGATCTTCTGTTGCCGTTCCACTCATAATGGCAAATACTTGTCCGGTCAGCATCATTCTCACGCTTTCATCCATAACGCCTTCTACTTTTCTGCCATGGTTATCATAATAGCCATTGAACCAGCCATCTTCTCCATCCTTCACCCATTCGTTGGCACGGATGTTTTTCATCATCCAGTCTGCTTTTCCCTCAAGATTAGCAGCAAGTTGATCCAGTCTTACAACAATTGTGTCTCCACTGATATTATGTTCACATTTCTTTGCGTATCCTGCAAGGAGTGCCTGCTTACGTGCTGCATCTTCATACAGTTCCACGCTTCCTGCAAGAAGATCTTCCATCTCTTGTGCAATTTCAATCTTGCTGCTTCCACTGATTTCTTCCAACTGACGGAGTGTTTTTGCAATATTTCTCAAATTTCCGGCATAAGCACAGGTAAATGCAACACTTTCACCCTTCTCCCATGCCATGTCCAGTGCATCATTCCAGTCGGCACCATGAAGACGCATTTCATTATGCTCTCCTACATCATAGAACGCACACAGATTCTGTAAAAGAATATGCTCCAAAACTGTTCCGAAATAAATATGGTCTCTTTCTGTTTTCTGCTTCTGTCCATATTCGCTGTTCCAAAACTTATCATGTGCAGTACCTCTCATAGACTGCAAATCTTTAAAATACGGAACCTTTTCAAACAGAACCTCCATATCTCCTGTCTGATCCAGATACAGACGAGTCGTTACAAATGGCCAGAATGCATGATCCATCCAGACACGTGTAATATTGTTTCTGTCTGCAATAAACTCACCCTGCTTATTTCCGATGATTGTCGCATTTGTTCCATCAATTCTTACTCCGCCATAATTATCCACAATCATCTGACGGACGTTTGAGGGATTCATAATCAGAAGTGCAAGGCAATCCTGCCAGAGATCTCTCCAGCCTCTTCCTCCTTTTCCATAATCGTGATATGGAAGGAAGGAACATCCATAAATTCTTCTTAAAATTGGCTGGAAGCAAATCCACTTCAGATAATTGTCTGTAGCTTCATCACCGGTTTCAAACTCTACATTTACTTTTTCTGTCCAATACTTTTTCACTTTGGCAAGCTCGTTTTCCGCTTGCTCCTTCGTACCAAATAAAGTACAGATTTTTGAAATGGAAGCCTTTTCTCCCGTTGCTCCGGCAAGAACAACATACTCTATTGATTCATTTGCTTTTAATTTTCTGCGTTCAAACCTGAATGCCCCAACAGCCTCTTTCCCCTCCAGATGGCAGCCTGCGGTACATCCCGTTTTTTCTACACGTACTGCTTCCGGAATCAGGAAAGAACCTCCCTCTCCAATAAAGCTTTCAACAGTCGGATAAAACTCCTTCGGGGCATTTCCTTCTGCTGTAAAACCATATACAAAATAAGTCGTATCATTTTTCTGATGTCCACGCTCATCAAAGGATAATACCGGTGTAACTTCTACGCCACATTCTTTCGTGTCGATTCTGTGAAGAAGTGATGTAACATGTCTGTGGTCGCGGATATTATCTGCGCTTCTTCCATAAACCGGAATGGCAACGATCGGTGTTACTTCCTGTTCTTCTTCCGAAAGATTTGTAATCTTGATCAGCTGGATCTCTGTTGTGCCATCAATAGAAACAAAGGATGTGATTTCTGACTGAAGATCATATTTTTTTGAAGTTCTTGTCAACTTCTGCCACATCATTCCTGCTTCCAGAGTGCTTTCATCCTGTCTGTCTGTATATTTATCAAACTCCTGCTCCGCTGAAACTCCACATGCTGACCAGTAGCCTTTTCCTTCTACCCGACACCAGAAATTTCTGGTGCCACGGTTATTGTGAAGGTTTTCAATGCTGACAGGTTCGAGAAGGAAATGATTCTGGTCCGTTTTACTATCTCCCCCCAAAGTTGGTGTAATACTGGATTTCAGACCTTCTTCTCCTGCCAGTGGTAAGTAAAGTCCACTATAATTTTCCGGATTTGTAATCGTAAATGTTCCGTTTTTATCTGTAAAATTGATTTTTCTCATGTCCAGTCCCTCGTCATTTCATTTAAGAAAGGAATAATTCTACCTCTGTTGTCTTTGTTAACTTCTCCTGTGGAATATAATTATCTTTCATTTGTTCTCCATTTACGAAAAGTTTTTCACATCCTGACTCTGCATGCCCCGGATTTTTCACAACGATATGTAAATGTGAACCTCTGAAATCTTTTTCGATTTCAAATTCCTCCCACTCTTTCGGTACTGACGGAGCAATCTTCAGTCCATAGAAGTCTGGCCGCATTCCGAGAATTCCTTCTACACATCCCACCATAACCGTAGATGCTGTTCCTGTCAGCCAGTGTACATGAGAACGGCCGAAGTTCGGGCTGTGTTTTCCTTCTGTAAACTGTCCATAGCAGTATGGTTCAAGTCTTCTGATCTCTGCACGATTATTCTGTGCAGCCGGTGCATTTTCAATAAAATAGTTAAATGCTCTCTCTCCGTGTCCACGAAGCGCCTCTGCAAGAATGATCCATCCCTGAGACTGTGAGAAAATTCCTGCATTTTCCTTTGTTCCGGCATTGTAGATCACAGCCAGTGCACCGTCAAATGCATGTGCATGATACGGAGGATCCATCAGGATTGCACCATATTCTGTATTCAGTTTGTCATATACATTCTGAAGTGCAAGATCTGCCTGCGCTTCATTTGCAAGCCCACTGATCACAGACCAGCTCTGTGGGTTCAGCCACATATTTGCCTCCGGATCTGTGCGCTGTCCGATCACTTCACCATCCTCTGTGAAGCCACGGATAAAGCGGTCTTCGTTCCAACAGAGATCCTGGATCAGTTTTTCCAGCTTCTTCTGACTTTCCTCCAGATAATTCAGATATTCTGTGTCTTTCTTATACTCAGCAAATTCCTTCAAAATTGTCATTGCATAGTAGAACTGTAATGCAACGAAGGTTGACTCTCCATCTTTTCCGAGTCTTAAGCAGTCATTCCAGTCAGCATAAAGGCCTGCCGGCATACCATGCTTTCCAAGATGATTCATGGAGAAATCTACTGCACGTTTCAAATGCTCGTACACGGTACCTTCTTCTTTGTTTGCAAACGGAATCACTTCATCGATAAATTCCAGATTTCCCGTCTCGGAAATGTATTTGTATACTGTCGGGAACAGCCACAGCGCATCATCTGCACGATAAGCCGGGTGTCCTGTCTCCTGCACATAAGAAGCATCATCCGGTGTATCCTCATGTCCCGGATTGTGTGTGAATTTTACAAGTGGAAGCCCTCCACCATTATTTACTTGTGCAGAAAGCATGAAGCGGATCTTCTCTACTGCCATCTCCGGTGCCAGATGGATCACACCCTGGATATCCTGTACTGTGTCACGATAACCGTATCCATTTCTCAGTCCACAATATGTAAAGGATGCAGCACGTGACCAGATAAATGTCATAAAGCAGTTATATGCATTCCATGTATTGATCATTATATTAAATTCTTCGCTTGGTGTCTTCACCTGGAAATGGGACAGATGTCCATGCCAGTACTGGATTAATTCTTCCAGTTCATTTCTGCAGATTGTTTCACAATCCTCATAACGAGACATGATTGTTTCTGCATCAACATCTTCTTTCATACCAACAAGAAATGCTATTTCTTTTGTCTCTCCCGGATATAAAGTCAGGATTGTAGCTAATGCTCCACATCCATTTTCATTATAATTTCCTTCACAATTTAAAATACCATCTTCCACTCCGACCGGATTGTTGTATCCATGATATCTTCCAAGGAAACCTTCCCTGCTTCCACACCAGGAATCAACCTTTGCACCTGCAAGTCCGAAGAAACGGTCAACAACGATCTTGTCATCCACATCTTTTCCATCTTCCAGCTGATCCAGATTGGCATGGATCAGCTGCCGCACACGGTTTCCACGGAACACTGTTCTTGTAATGAACTGAGAGTACTGAAGATTTACCTGATCCTGCTCGTAATTGCTGTTGTTTGTAAATTCTGCATAGCCTGTTACATTGATCTTGCGCATGCGATCCGAGGTATTTGTCACTGCAAGATTCCACACTTCATAAGACTGATCCAGCGGAACATAGTATCTTACTTCTGAATGGATCTCGCTATAATCAGCCATCATCTTTGTGTATGCTGTACCATGATGACATTCGCTCTTATAAGAATTCAGATCTTTTCCTACCGGCTGCCAGGAAGCTGACCAATAATCTTCACTCTCCTGATCTCTTAAGTAGATATATCTTCCCGGCTGGTCAAACTGATTGAAGACATATCTTAAAATTCTTCCGTTCGCTCCTGATTTTGCAAAGCTATATCCACCTGCATTATTAGAAATAATTGCTCCATATTCTGGAGATCCAAGATAGTTCACCCAAGGTGCCGGTGTATCCGGTCTTGTGATCACATATTCTTTTTTCGATTCGTCAAAAAAACCATATTTCATACTTCACATTCTCCTATCACACTTATTATAAACAAATTGCAGCCATTCCTACTATCTGCAATTCTATCTTTACTTTGATAAAAGAATATCAAATCAGAACACATTAATATACAAAATAAGAACTCAAAATATCAAATTCGTGACATGACAAAAAGGGATTTACCATATCTGGTTTTACTATTTTCTGATGTCCGGAGATAGAAATTTCCTTAATTACAGAACGAACAGAATCAATCCCATCTCTGCTCAATGTTGCCAGTCCTTGCATATTGTAATTCCAGTCATCTGGCAAACTTAACATCAGCGATAATAGACCTTTCGCTTTCAATGTCAGATTCTTATTCTTGAAATGGTGATTACTCATTACCGTAAAATTCTTAGTTCTCTCTACACGAAAAATCTGTGCCATGCTCCCATCCTCCTTTTCAGTTCAAAAGAAAAAGCGTAAGTAATATCTCTATCACTCACGCCTTCTCTAAACATTTTATTCTTTTTTCAATAAATTTTTAATCTGTCCAATTACCTGTTCAATCCTCAGTTACCAGCTTCAACTTTATTAAACATAGATCAGTTCCTTTAAAATAATCTCTTCCGCAATCGCTTTGTGTTGATTAACAGCTCTTACCCAGGCCATCTGATCTGCTTCTTTATCCGCCAATGGTTCTTTTTCTTCCAACTGTTTCAGAATCATTTCTTCCCGTTCTCTGGCTGCCTTATCTACTTCCAGAAGATGCTCTCCAATGGTGTCCTGCAGAAGCATCACCTGATAAGTTGAATTTCGATGGTTCTTCAGATAATCTCTGCGAAGAAAACCATACTTGCCAAGCTGCTCCATCTGCTCACCGGATTTATAGGTGAGATTCGGGATCAGATATCCATTTACATTCGTATACGTTAATTTCATTTTATTAGCACTCTCCATTTCTCATCATTTTTTGACCACAAATTTACGACATTTACGACAAATCTGACACTGCTTTACAATACCAGACAAAATGAC
>OBXC01000195.1_pt1 | contig 62330 bp, 52 predicted proteins | sample 1538111 | NCBI WGS metagenome assembly OBXC01 (sample SAMEA2580137, study PRJEB22360) | human gut metagenome | biome: human gut; feature: human-associated habitat; material: faeces | place: Denmark | collected 2008/2010
GATAAAACGTGCTTTTTTGCCAAATTTAAGGCTTTTTTAGTGCCTTCTCTACTTGCTTTGATGCAAACGAGAGTTAATTATCAAGGAAGTTCACAAAGTATTAACGTCGGTGTAAAGGGGAAGTCATCGCTTCCCCTCCATGAACCATTTCATATTCAGTATTCCCCATCCGCCAACACTGCTGTTATATGGTACGCAGCTTTCCCGCAGACGAAGTTTCACCTCTACATTTGACATATCAGGATATTTGGAAAGCACGCAGGCTACCGCTCCGGATACGATCGGTGTTGCCATAGATGTGCCGCTCTTCTCTGTATACGGCTGTTTCCATTTATTTATATATGCTCCGTTACAGCTCGTAATGTATGTTCCCGGTGCAACTAAATCCGGCTTAACCACGCAATTTTCCGTCGGACCTCTCCCGGAATAATCCCATCGCCTTTTTCCCACACCATTTCGCTCCGGCAGATCCACAGCTCCCACAGTGATCACTTTCCGGCTGCTTCCCGGCGCAGCCACCGTTCTTTCTTTTGGTCCGTAATTACCTGATGAAACTACAACTGTCACTCCCGCATCCCAAAGCTTTTCAACACTCTGTATCAGCCTTTCTTCCTCTTTTCTCTCCAATCCGGGATGTGTACCAACCGAAATATTTACAATATGGATATCCTGTGTCTGGATCAATTTCAAAATCCAGTCGATCCCATTTACGACTGCATCCACATTTCCATTTCCGTCTTTATCTAATACCTTTGCGATCACCAGTTTCACATTTGGCGCCATTCCTGCATACCTGCCATCTGACATTTTCCCGCTGCCGCCCAAGATCCCTGCCACATGAGTCCCATGTCCGCTGTCATCATACACTTCCTCTCTGTGATCCACAAAATCTCTGAACGCCACTATCCTGCTGTCAAAATCCGGATGGAGGGAAATTCCTGTATCCAGAACAGCAGCCGTGATCCCCTGTCCCAGATATCCGTCTTTGATAATATCATCACAATAGTAGTTGATCGTCTCTTTCGCCGCGTTCATAATGAACTCCTTTTTAATTAGAATATGCATGAACAAGGCTTTGGAGAATATTTACAAACTTCAAAAAATCCTGCACACATCTGCATTCGGCACATATTATGAAGTGTAAACAATTTATTTGTCGGAGGATTTATTAATGAGTGAATTAAGTGCAACGAACTGTGGATGCGGATGCGAAAACGGCGGAATCTCCAACGGAAACAACTCTTGTCTGTGGATCATCCTGCTCCTTTGCTGCTGCGGTGGTTTTGGCGGCGGATGTAACGGCGGCGGATGCGGATGCGGCGACAATTTCGGCGGAAACAACTCCTGTCTGTGGATCATCCTGCTCCTTTGCTGCTGCGGTGGATGCGGATTCTGACTCTCCTCTCTCTAAAAACTCCCCGGTGCACATCCTGCATCGGGGAGTTTTTTCATTTCCGTATTTGCGGCAGATCCATTCACCTCTCATTTTTCAAAGAACTTTTCTGTCCCTCCTTACGTTGCATGCTTTGTTCTTCCAGTATTTCCTTTTCCCTGATCTTACGTTTCAGCATACAATGTTCATCAATCTCATACACTGCATTTCCGTCGATGATCAATTTTCGCTTCATGATCCATACACTCCTGTTTTTCTTTTCTCTACTATAATATGTAGAGACTCTGTCCTTAGTCTTTCCTCATATTTCATTTCTACTCCACATATATATCGAATGTGGGATATGATTGCCAAGATCGGGAGTGTATTCATGGAAAAGAAACCAACAAAACCAATGACGCCATTTGACGAAGTGACGATACCATTTGAACTGACTCTTCTGAAACTTATTTTACCCTATACTTCTGCCGCCAAAGAACAGACTGTATGGATCCTCATAAAACTGATGGAATTAAAAAATACGATCCGCTTTTTTAAACATCCCGAACACATCCAAACGACCTTAGGTCTCACCGCCCAATCTCTCCCGCAGTCGCCCACGGAAATACTGGATATTCTGACTCCCTATCTTTCACCGGAACAGACACAGACCATAGAACAATTTCAAAATGTAATGAACATGATGGAAATTGTACAAATGTTCCAAGCAGAAACCGCTTCCGATACCACCGGCTCAGCGTCGCCGGATCCGGAGAATCCCGGTTCAAATCCTTTCGGAACTTTCAATCCTGCCGATCTTATGATGAATATGCTCTCCGATGAACAAAAAGAAATGTTCCAAATGTATCAGGATCTGTTTTCCGACGCTTCCGATTCTTCGGAGCAACCATCGGAAAACTCCGCAACCTGATCCTACACTATTCTCCATATATTTTCTAAATCATTATAAAATTATAAAGAAAGGAATGAATATAAATATGAACGATTGGATTAACAGTCCACTTTTAAAAGATATTGATCCTGTCAAATTAGAGCTGATCAAAATGGCTGCTTCACAGACTTCCGGGAAATCCGGAAAAGATCTTGCCCCAGTCATGCTTGCCCTGATCACCAGCGCAAATAAAAAAGGGATCCGCTTTACAGCCGAAGAAATCCAACTGATCCTGGAAATTCTAAAAGACGGAAAATCTGCGGAAGAACAGGCGCAGATCGAACGCACAATGAACATGGTAAAAAGCCTGCTCCTCAAAAAAGGCTAGCGTCGATGTATAAGGGAAAAACGCCTCAAACCGCGTAATTCCGGTGATTTTCAGCGTTATCCTCAATCAGCGGATGTCCTCAGTACGCTTCCATCGTCTGCCTTGAAAATCACCGAATCATCTGCGGTTGAGGTCGGTGAGCACGGGAGCTTACGCTCCCTTGTCCGCTGAAAGCCGCCTGAATTTATTTTCAGAATCCCTCTTCTTTTCGCTTTTTACGCATATCTCTCCGTTTCTTTGCTGCTTCCCATTCTGCTTTTTCTTCCTCGCTTTCCAAAAGCAGCTTCGGGACCGGACACGGTTTATCATTTTCATCCAACGCAACCATCGTAAAATATGCCCGGTTGATCGGTCTCCTCATTCCCTCCGTGTCTTCTATATAAGTATCTACGCGTACTTCCATGGATGTGGTTCCCACATAAGTTACTTTTCCGATGATCACGAGAAGATCCTGCTGGTATGCCCCTCTGATAAAACGCAGGTTGTCCACCGAAGCCGTCGTACAATTACATCGGGTGTGCCGCATTGCAACGATTCCCGCCACCTCATCGATCCACTGCATCAAAATACCGCCAAACAAACGCCCTGCCGCATTCAAATGATTCGGTCTTACAATATGCACCGTTTCTACTCTCGATTCCCCGACTGTTCTCTCTTCTGTCATAATATCCTCCTCGTCTGTATTCTTCATTAAATTATAGACTTTTTCCCCTGCTTTCGCAACTTTCATATCGTACAAGTCTATCCGTTTTCTCCAGCCTGCTTGCAAAGTCATTTCACATCGAGTAAAATAGCGTTATGCCAGAATGAACATGATAAACTATGAAAGAGGATTGCCTTATGCGAAATATAAAATTAACGCTTGAATACGATGGTTCCCGTTACAACGGTTTTATACAGCCTCCGAAAAAAGGAAATAAAACAACCGTCTCCGGCAAGATCAGCGATGTCTTGTCACGGATGGAGTCTGCGGATACTGTTGCAAATACTGCCACAAATACTACTGCAGATACTGCCACAGATCTTTCCACCGGTTTTTCGGCTCTGTTTTGCGGAGAACGGACTGCCCCGGGCGTTCATGCACTACAGCAGACCGTAAATTTCAAAACGGATTCCGCATTATCCGTCGGAGAGATCCGGACTTACCTGAACCATTATCTCCCGCAGGATATTGTCGTATCTGAAGCAGTTGAGACTGCGGATCGTTTTCATGCAGAATTGAATGCCCGCTCTCGTACTTATGAATACCGCATCATCTGCTCGGCATTTCCGGACGTTTTTTCCCGAAAATATGCACATTTTCTATCGCAGCCTTTAGACATAGCCGCTATGGATCACGCTGCCGGACTGCTGTCCGGGAAACACGATTTTGCAGCATTTTCTTCCGGAAAAACAAAAAAATCTACCGTACGTGAACTTTATTCCATTGATTTTGAGACCACAGACATTTCTACCAATAACGAACCTGACCGGGAAGAAATCCGGATTTACCTGAAAGCCAATGGATTTCTCCAGAAAATGCCGCTCTCACTGATCGGCACACTTTTGGATATCGGACTTGGCAAGCGTACCCCGGACTGTATCGAACAGATTTTTTCCGGACAAGAAGATCCGTCACATTCCGCAGTGGCTCACGCATTGTTTCTGAAAGAAATCGAATATAACAATTAAACTTCAATCCTGTATTAGGAGGTACATTATGGATATTTCTATGAAAATTTATTTCCTTGCTCTATACTTTTTTGTATATGGCTTTCTCGGCTGGTGTACGGAAGTTGCATTTGCCGGTTTCAAAGAACGTCACTTTGTAAACCGTGGCTTTTTAAATGGTCCGATCTGCCCGATCTACGGTGCCGGAGTGTCTCTTGTGATCCTGTTCCTTACCCCATTACAGGATCATTTACTTCTCCTTTACATAGCTTCTGTTCTTCTCGTTACTTTATTGGAGGGACTGACCGGATGGGCAATGGATAAGATCTTCCACAATAAATGGTGGGATTATTCCAATATGCCGTTTAACATCGGCGGATATGTCTGCCTCTTATTTTCTCTGATCTGGGGCGTTGCATGCGTTGCGATCATGGAATTTATCCATCCGCTGATCCATAAACTTCTGACATTTCTGCCACGCCCGCTCGGCATTGGATTGATCATAATCTTTACCATCATTCTGTTTGCAGATCTTTATGTGACAGCTTCGGAAATTTTCAAATTTAACCGAAAACTGGAAGCTATGGAAAAGATCGCACAGGAACTGCACGAAATTTCCGATCAGATCGGTTCTGATATTTATGAAAAAACTGTTCTCGCCATGGAAACGGCTTCCGACATTAAGGAAAAACATCGCGAAACATTGGAGGAACTTAAAGAAAGACAACAACAGGCATTGGATGAACTCAAAGAGAAGCAGCTGCAGGCACTGGATGAACTTAAGGAGAAAAATGAACTGCTTCAGGAACGTCGCGATGCTTTCAAAGAACATCTGGAAGATCTCCGGGAAACCGCCGGCGACTTTGCGGACAGGATCGACTTCCGTGAATTCACCGAAGATCTGCGCGACCGCTCAATGGAGCTCTCGGAAGATATGAAAACCCGTATTTCCGCCCTTCGCCTGCGTTATCAGGAATTGGAGCAGAAACCGGACAGAGTTGCCCGTCGTCTGCTGCGGGCATTTCCACGGCTGGAATCCCGGAATCATAAAGAACGGGTGGAGAAATTGAAAGAGAAGATTGGGAAGAGATAATTAAAATAGGGGGGATTAAAATCCCCCTCTCCGTGAAAGCTTCATTTTTCCTCATGCAAACTCATTTTCTAACCTTTGCAATCTACAAATCGCCTGTTCCAATGTCTTCATGTCACATGCAAAAGAAAATCTTATATAATTTTTTTCTCTTATTCCATATGCACTTCCTGGAACGCCTAAAACACCTATTCTCTCTAGCAGTTCCAGTTCTACACTCTTTGTTATATTTGGTAATTGTATTTTTACCCAAGCATAAAATGCACCTTCCGGAACCAAACATGAAAGAAATTTTATTTTATTTAATTCTCGAATAAAATAATCTCTTCTCCTCTCATATTCTTTTCTCATCTTTTTAATTTCAAGATCGCATTCAAATACTTTTAGTGCAGCTCGCTGAACAAAAGGGCTCAAGCCTGTGATCGTATGGGCATATAATTTAAACATTACGTCTACAATCTTTTTTTCTGCAATCACGTAGCCTATCCGCCATCCTGTCATTGCCGCACTTTTGGAAAACCCATTCACCGTAATTACTCTATTAAATATTTCTTTATAAGATGCCATACTTATACTCTTTTTGCTATCAAATGTAATTCTGTTATAGATTTCATCCGATATTAAATAAATTTGATGTTGTTTAACAATATCGAAAAGAATCCCACTTTCTTTCTCACTTAATATCTTTCCTGTTGGATTATTGGGATAATTGATAATGATCATTTTTGTTTTCTCAGAAATACATTCTTCTAACTTCTCTTTTTTTATCTCGTATTTATCATCAAAATCCAATTCGCAAATAATCGGAACTCCACCACAAGCTTTTACGATCGGGGCATACGATACCCACATAGGAGCTAATAAAATCACCTCATCCCCTGCATTGATCAAAGAAACGACCGACATAAATATTCCAAATTTCCCTCCGGGGGTCATTATGATATTTTCGGCTTTACATGAAATCCCATTTTCTTTTTCTTCATACTCTGCTATTTTTTCTCTTAACTCTAATAATCCCTGTCCAACTAAATAATGTGTATCGCCCTCTCTTAATAATCGAACTGCTTCATCTACTATAATAGCCGGGGTATCAAAATCTGGTTCTCCACCTGTAAGATTTATAACATTTTTTCCCTCTTCCTGTAATTGACTTGCTTTTTGCATTAATGTAAGAGATTTAGAATCTTCTATTTTTTCTATATATTGATTAAACACATTGTTCATGCATTTGCTCGATATTTAAAAATAAATATCTTACTCCTTTCTACTGCTTTTATTCACATTCTGATCACATAGATTTTTGAATCTTACCACATTATTTTTTATACAATGTAACAAGCAGGAGTTCTGGAAAATTTCCTATCCGAACTGGAAACAAACTATCTCCAAGTCCTCTGCTTACTATCATTGAAGTATCTTCTTTACAAATGATACCTTCCGCATATTTAGGGAAAAATCCTTGATGCGGTGCCAAAACACTTCCCAAAATCGGCAATCTAAACTGTCCTCCATGAGCATGTCCCGAAAAAACCAGATTTATTTTCACTTTAGAATAATAGTTAATAAATTCTGGTCGATGCGATAATAATATTGTATACATCCCCTTTTTTCGTTGATTCAATATAGAAAGCCTTTTAAGAAAATATTTTGCAAATAAAGAATCATCTATCTTCCCCAATTTTCGTAGTGCTACATATGGATCGTCTATCCCGATCAGTTGAATACTGCTTTCTTCCTTTTTCAATTCTATAATTTCATCATGTAAAATCACTACTCCGATTCGTCTCAAAAAAGAAAAAAAAGCACGCCTTACTTCCTCTTGAATTTCCCATTCATGATTCCCAGTCACATAAAATACCGGTGCAATCTTTATAAGCCCTCTTATATATAGGCACGCTTGCTTCATACCAGCATGATATTGGTCAATCATATCACCTGTCATAAAAATATAGTCTGGTTTTTGCTGCCTGCTTAATTGAATTAACTTTTCTTGCCTGTCCCCAAAATCACAATTATGTAAATCAGAAACATGAAGAATCCGACACCCATTAAATGTTTCTGGCAAGTAATTATCTTCGATATTTAATTTTGTAAGATCTATTTTTTTGTACATAAACAGCCCACTCCATTGTATCTTTTGCTCGAAATACTATATTATCAAAGGGCAATGCCTAAATCAGCTTTGCCCTTTGATAACTTAATTAAAAATAGATTTCTATCAGTTTTATAAATTTTCAGGAACATTTTATACTGAATAAACATAAACAGTATATGGTGAGTATTCATCCGTATGCACTGTATTTATCAATGATATTCCCAATTCAGCACTATTTGTAATCTGTACTCTCGAAAAAATATATTTTCCATTCATTTCTTTAAACACATCCATGTCCATATATAACTCTGTTTGTGTTAATTCAAATTCTTTTGGAGAAAGAAATTCCCATTCCGAAGACCAGATATATGCTCTCATTCCCGAAGAACGCTCCCAATAAGACTTATGTCCCTCATCTCGTTCCAGTTCCGGGTATATGAGCTTTTCAAATTTATCATGATAATCCAATGGATAATTTGAATAATATCCGTCTAAAGTCTTAATGCCATTATATTGAAGTACTGATGGTTCAATGCCATAAGCTACAGCCCATTCCCCATCATATCCAATTTCATTCTTAACTGTATCAAACAAATCCTCCGAATAGTATTCTCTCCAAGTCCACTCATGATTCCCATCTTTAAAGCTATTATTTCCCAATAATGCAGCAATATTACAATATAATTCATTATACATAGAGTTAGATTGTGTATACATAGGGTCAAACGCAGTTGAACAAAAAGCAAGTATAAGAAAGCATATAGCAATAACTTTTTTATTTATATAATCGCATACCAAAGCGAATAATACCAGCCACATAAAAGGACTCAACCATGCAAATCTAGAAAATCCAAATCCCGAAGCAAACGGTATCAAACGTCTAAACAACGCATTATTATCAAAACAGCATGCTAACGTATTAAATATAATGCACCCATAAATTGTAATATATAATATGAGTACTTTCTTGTTTCTTATTTTCTTTCTAATTGCTGAAATGATTAAAAAAATCAAAAATATAGTACATACAGGTATGACCACATATCTTAAGGTAGCTCCCCCTGTATGATAATATCCATTTTTAAACAAAAAAGCATCTTTAAATTTTCCAAGTGACTGAAATACAGTTTCCGAATAACTCGATGACTTCAATGATTTTATAGTTTCCCGACTTCCGTGTAATCCTTGCAGTACATGATGAGAATTTGTCACAGTATATGCCGCTATCAACATTACCAATCCACTCAGAAGTTTAAAGTTAATTTTTCTTTCTTTTACAGAAACAACAATCAAAAAAATGGCTGTATAGAAGAGTGCAAATAATGCCAACATTGTAAATGATGTTGTAAATACAAATATTAACAATATTGGTATGTAACGTTTTTTCCCAGTTTTATAAATCATGTAAACACACAGACACCACCATGGTAAAGAAGCAAAACCTAAAGCTGCATGCGGCCATGTCCCAAGTATTCCATAAACTAATCCGCAAAGACACCAAAGATTAGGATTTGTATTGATCTTATCATATTCTTTTATTTTTATAGATAAAAAGTAAAATCCTAAGGAGGCTCCCAGCACTTTTAAAATATAAACAGCATAATATGCAACTAAAGTGGGAAAAAGTGCATAAATCCATGACTGAACACTCAACTCAACCCTGTATTCCGCCCGTAACACTTCCCCGCCTAAAAAAGGAATGGATTCATTAAATTTCCAGAAAAGATCATTATCTCGTATCATTTTGTAAATAGGAACATTAGAATCCATATTATCATTAAGTGTTACATATATATTATCCCGCATAACAATTGCAAAAATGATCAGTATAAGAATATATATCCCCAATGTAATTATGCCATAATTTTGTTTTATTATATTTATTAGTTTATTATTATGCTCTTTACTTTTAGTACTCATCTTTACTTCTATCAATATCTCCCATGTTTATTTTTTGTGAGTAGCGCCAGTGTACAAGAGGCAATACGTCCTTGGTACACTGACGCTGTCTTTCTTTCAAATACCAATCCCATAGACTTCTGAAACAGCTCGATCCCATTCGCCATACTCACGCAATAAATACTCAATGATATCGCGAACCGCCCCATATCCTCCTTTTACATTGCTCACATAATCTGCAATTTCCCTTACTTCTATACAACTATCTGACGGACAACCTACAAAACCTGAAATTTTCATCGGCGGAATATCATTTAAGTCATCCCCGATATATCCAACTTCTTCTTTTAAAATTTCATTTTCTTGCATAAACTTTTTTAAAAATGACAATTTATCTTTAACATTTTGAAAAAGGTAATCTACTTTTAATTCTGTCATCCTTTTCGTTGTTGCTACACACTCTCGCCCTGTCAGAACCATTATTTTAATACCTGATTTATGTGCGGCAAAAAAACCTGCCGCATCTTTCGTACAAAATTTTTTTAATTCATTCCCATGTTCATCATAATAAATGCCTGCATCTGTCATTGTTCCATCAACATCTACTACTAACAACTTCACTTTTTTTTTCATCAAGCTTCTCCTTCTATTTATAAGCCGATTCTGTGATATAGATTACATCAACCCCGATTTTTTTAATTGCACTATTCACAGACAAATTATAATTTTTATCACAGCCCCGAGAACTTTTTAATGATGATTTATAATAATTCTTCTTCCCATCAGTATAACCGTCTGCTCCTGCTACATATACAGACTCAATTCCCAATCGCCTTAACAATTTCAATGCCATTATATAACTATTATATCCCTGATCAAATGCACTTGCCAGTGAATTATAATTTAATCGTATCGTATTCTTATCTGTATTTATATTTGACGTTGTAATAATCTGACAGTATGTATCTGCTGACTGTACAAATCGTTTTGCATTGCTAAAAAACGCAAAATCTACATGATAGTCTTCCGGAACAAAATTGATTGAAATAATTACCGGATCGTTTATCTCGATAAATGTTAAAATATCTGTTTTATTTTCTTTGATGGATACCCCCGGAGCCATTAATAATATTTTTTTATTTTTCAAACTTTCTTTAAGCCTGGTCACAGCTTCGTTATCATCAATTATGTTATTCTTGTATGCCTGATATTTATTCTCAGCATATTCGCTGTCAAATGTCGAAGCTTTTTCTCTATCAAAAGCCGCTAAAATATGATTAATATCTCGATTTGACAAATCCCCCTTTTCAAGATAATATTCCGCATAGTTTCTGTGCAAATTAAAACGGGCCGACAAAAAATATGCCGGGGTATAACCCCATTCAGATTTTCCTTTAATCGGTTCTATATATTCTTGAATGGCATCCATCAAATAATCAATATCATATGTAGAATCTGTATAATCATTTAAATAATCCGCAATTAACTCAATTGGTAAATTTCCCGGTATCCTGCCCATTCCAAGTAAGCTGCCATCAATTGCAATTGGTCTGTTCAAATGCTTATCAACAAATTGTTGAGCAAGGCAACAACTCAACGACATGTTTTCATGCAAATGTAGCGCAACTCTGATATTCTTGTCTAAATTATTATCCACCAAACTTACAATCCGATCCAAATCCCTGCGTTTCATACTCCCGAATGTATCGACAATAGAAAACTGATAAGGTTGGATTTCATTTACTTGTTCAATGATCCACAAAATTCTCTCATCCGAATATCCCATAATATTGATCGGATTAATACTCAATTTGTAACCTTTTCTTTTAACTTCTCTCGCAAAGTCCATTCCCTCTTCTATATCATAATCATGCGCGGTGATCCGGATCATTTCGATTCCTTTTCCAGAGTAAGGAGTTAATTTATTAATATCATAATTACTCCTCATTGCCATTGCCGAATATCTTGTTTTTCCTTTTTTTTCTGGCAATAATCTATTTAATTCTTCAATTGTATTACATACTGTAATATCTTCATTATACACATCTACATTTCTTAAAAAACCAACTTCAACAAAATCTACCTCTGCTTTTGTTAAAAAACGTATAATCGCACGGGCATTATGATACCCCCACTTCCATTCATTAACATAGCCACCATCTCTAAGTGTACAGTCTAATAGTTTTAAATCATTTTTTTTCATAAGCACTTCTCTCTTTAATTATTTTTCTCACAAGTTCAAGATCTTTCTTCGTATCCACAGATATTGTTTTATACTCTGATTTAATTGCTTTCACTTTTATATCATTTTCTACAAATCTCATCAGATCATTTTCTTCCGCTATTTCTAGCAATGATTTTTCTGTACTATTATAAAATGCTAAAGCTGCTTTTGAAAAAATCTGTATCCCTGTTACTTTTTCATACTCAAATTCTAATGTCCCCTTTGGATACGGAATCGGGCTTCTCGAAATTAATAATACTTCTCTTTTTGCGTTAGTCACACATTTCTGATTACTAAAATCAATTACTTCCGATGGTTTTTCTATCACATTTGTTAATACAGAAACATAGCAATTCCCTAATCCATTCATATCTTCAGGTATGATTAACGAAAAACTGTTATTATCAATCAATGGTTCATCCCCCATTAACATCAAATACAAATCTGCATCTGCTTTCATGGATACTTCATGTAGTCTGGAGGTTGGAGTATCGTGATTCTTGCTCGTCATTAATACATTCATTGAATATTCTCTACAAACGTTATATATTCTCTCATCGTCTGTCGCAACTACTACTCCACTTAACAATTTACATTTTATAGCTTCTTGATATACCCACCAAATCATAGGTTTTCCACATATATCTGCAATTGGCTTTCCCGGAAGCCTACCTGATCCAAACCGTGCTGGAATAACACCAAGTACTTTCATTTCATCACACTCCTCAACTTTTTATAATTGAATGTTATATCTGTACTTTCCATTTTATATTGTAGTGATCATATAGTGTCCCTCTGCAAAATTCTCGCAATATTCAATCACCTCTTCATCACAAAGTAAGCGATATTTTGTCCCACTCTTCATATTTTCTTCGTACATTCCATCCAACAATATCAGATTGCATGTTAACTGATATGCTTTCATATACAACATAATAGCGCTTGTAGTAATCAGGATAATATCTTTTCCTTTTAAATACGGCAGTAGAACTTCGGCTGGTACTGAATTATCAACTTCCAAACATTTTATACCATTTTCAAATTGATAAACACTTTGCTCTCTGGGATGTTTTTTTAATAAAATATTTTTATAAGACCTTTGTATATAATTTTCTATACGCTCTATATATTTTTTATCATCCACTACAAAATCATCTAACGATCTGGTGAATAAAACCGCCTCTGTCTTTTCAAAATCAATTTTTTGAATTGCCGGATAAATCTTCTTAACTATATGATCAAACAATTTTTCATCCGTACCTTCCTGTGTATATAATTGTCTGATCTCTTTATAATTCCTATACTTCATTTTTTCTGGCTGGCTTGAATACTTTATACAGTATCGGTCTGGCTCAAACCAAAACCACCCAGGACTACAGTAACCCATTTTCGCCAAAAAAAATCCTTGCCAATTATATACCGATTTCATTTTTTCTTTGGATATCCATCGTGGTCTATTACTATAATCATTGATACCATCCTCAAGAATAACTATTTCTTTTTCTTCTCCCAATGCAACACAGGCCCCTGAAACTACTCCAACATCTGCAATCACTACTATTTCATCATAATCATTTAGCACTACATAAGAGTTCATAAGTTTTTTACAAAATTCCTTATGTTTTCCAATAATAAAGTGTCCAAACATAGATAAAATAACTTTTATTTTTTTCATACCTGACATATTGGAAAAATCAGTATCATATTTATATATTTTAGAAAAAACTCCCGATTCCTCACAAAAAGTATGCATGTATTCTCCTTTATATCCATTGGGCAAACACAATGCGTCCCATTCCTTTATTTTTCCTTTATTACAGTAATACCAAAGAAATTGATAAAGATTATGAGGATCATATATAATAGCAAGCCCTTTCATTTTTTCCATATCCCACCTTTCCATTCACTTCTTTTTACATATGTATAAATCAAGATGATCATTAATAGACTTCCGTATACAATATATCTAATCCACATAGTCTCATAAACTGTATATGACAAAACTGAAACTCCACTTATCCATAAAATAAAACATAAAAAAACTTTTTTTGAATAAATATGCTTCATACATTTTCCTGAAACGATTCCTGTTAAAATGAATAATAAGAAATAAGAAACAACTGTTGTGTAACATGCTGCCACGGCACCTGCTCTTGGAATCAACACCGCATTTAAAATGATATTAATAATCGCACACACACAAACACACATGGATAGAATCATATTTTTTTTATAAAACAAAGTAATTTCTGTATAAAATCTGTAAAGCATCATCATGCAGGCACTTACAACAAATGGGACAATATATTCAAATTGCCAGTAACTAGATGGAGCAATAATTTTTACTACTTCAGGACCTGCCATAATCAATCCAGTAGTTAAGATAGCAATCACTACCAAATACCACTTTTGGATATTTCCAGCCTCATGTACATCCTGTTCATCCAATTTCTGATAAATCCAAGCCTGTCGGACCGGCGCGACAGCTTGATCCACAGCTATGATCGCATAACCTAAATAATAAATCACAGAATATACTGCCGTATCACTACTTCCACATATATTCGTGATCATGACCTTATCGCATTGTTGCATCAGCATATATGAAATAGACATCACAACTGATGGTAACGCTATGGAAAGTGCATATTTCCAATCATTGATATCAATTAATTTCCCTTTATATCTCATCATTTCTATAAAGAGAAGAACTGCAATCCCACATACTCCTACGGTACTTCCAATAACTCGGATCTCAAAAGAAGTCTGACTAAGAAATAGCATAAAAAGTATCGGAATTATAAGTTGAAATGCATACGGTAATATTAAAAGCCATTGTTTTTGCTTATAGTCATTTTCCATATTTGCCGAATACATTCTATAATTAATTACAAAAAAACCATAGGAATGAAGCAGCAACATCACTATAATAAAAACAGAAAATTCATTTAACAGTATTTTTCCTGCCAACAATACTACCACGGAACTCAATATCATAATCACAAATGAAAGACACAGTACAGATTTACGAAATTCCTTTATTCTATTTTTTTTATCAATGTAGGCATTATTTAAAGCATAATGAAGGTTTGCTCCTATCAACACGGTCACAACTGAAACATACGCATAATATGTACTATATAAACCATAGTCATTTTGATCCATTAAACGTGTAAAAACGATAATTCCTAAAAAAGTCATCCCCTGCCCAATAATGGTTGCAACTATATAGATAATCGAAGACTTTAAAAGCGGATTTATTTTCTTATTACTAATCATTGTATATCTCCGAAAAATATTCTGCGAAACTATACGGATTGTCCTCCAAATCCCTCGGTAATGAATCTGCTATTTCACATAATCTTTCATAGTCCATCGTTAATTTATTTTCCTTACTATATGCTACGATAAGACGTAAGGGATCTACCTCTTTCTGACTACTACATTTGTATATATCTTTTAGAAAACTAGAATGAAATTCTGCATATCCGCATATATAATCTAACGGATTTACAAGACTCTGTCTTACTATATTCCGTAATCCTGCATATCCATATTCTAAAACCCTAGGTATATCAAATCCTGTATTATACCCTCTCCGCTCTAATGACATGATAACCTGTTCTAATGAAGCGTTTCCTAAACTTCTTCCCAATCCTTGGAACGAACAATCTACATAGTCCATGCCTTTTGAAACACAATAAATTGTATTTTCTACTGCAAGTCCCAGATTATTATGTCCGTGAAATCCTAGTTCTACATTGGACACTCTTCTTGTACTTTCGATATATCTGCCAATCTCATCAGAACTCATACTGCCTGCTGAATCTACGATATATACACAACGCGCTCCCACATTGTGTACTTCTGCTGCTGCTTTTGCAAACTCTTCCGGTTCTGAAGCATATGTTTTCATAAAATTCACAAACACTTCCAGTCCTTCATAACACCCTTTTTTTACATACGGTATCGCTTTTTTATAATCAGAACATGCTACGCCGATCCGTATAAAATCCATTCCGTTTTTCTTTGCCAGCTCAAGATCTTCCATTCGTGCAATACCAGGAATACAAAAAAAACCTAATTTTGCCTTACCTGCAACTTTTCTTGCAGCTTTCATATACTCCTCATCCGATTGCAATGCAATACCATGCTCAGGACTACTCGCATTTAAACCTTGTCCATGACCAATTTCAATATACTCTATTCCAATTTTTTCAGCTTTTTCCACCAGGTTTTGGACATCTTTACAACTAAATTTAAAATCAATTGCATAACTTCCATCTCGAATTGTTGTATCTAATATTTTCACTATATACTCTCATTCCTTTCTCGTTCGATCGATTTTTTTCTTTTTAACCAACTATTAAAGGGCTTTTCAATCAACAGATAAGACAAAATTGCCATTGCCCAACTTAAAACAACAAACCACACCACCGTACTTATCTTGCATAAATCAATGTCAAACAATGCCGCCACAATATTTCTTACACAGCTCATCGGCTCATTCCATATATATACTCCAAAAGATACTTTCCCCAAAAAAGAAAGTGTTCTACATTCTCTTTTTGGATTTGGTATCCATCTCATTACTAAGATCAAGACAGGAATCCACAACATAAGGGTATAAAAATAAAAATCTCCTGTTTCCAGAAAATGCGGCTTTGTTTTTAATAATCCTAAAAAGATAACCGGTAGCATCAAGCTTGCTAGTTCGCAACGATTTTTCCTTACTCTTTCAAAATAATCCGCGAGAAGAACACCGGCAAAAAATGAAAAGTATCCTCTGCTGACATAGCGATTTAAAAACAAGGTATTCCACATATACGTATTAGTCACAATACCTATCCCCATCATGAACAGATACATGTAACACTTATCAATTTTTAAACGCTCAGAGACTTTCGTACAAACAAATAGCCAGACATAACAAAGTAGTAAAACCGATAAATACCATGTCGGCTGATTTATACTTTCCGTTTGGATCAGTCCAATTGACTGGAGTCCTAATGCATTTATCACAATATCCAACAAATCACGGGAAAAACCAACATTGTTAATAATGGAATCATTTATATAACGCAATATCGTTTCTACAAAAACACTAATTGCAAGTAATGGAATAATACGATTTGTTCTCCGAGACATAAACTCTTTAAAGGTTATATGATCATCTAAAACAGACTTGTACACCATTACACCTGAAATCAAAAAGAATAGTTCAACAAGATAAGCAAAATTAAATGTTCCTCCATAAAACTTTATATGCTCAAAAGTAATATCTACTCCCTGTTGGTAATGATGTAAAACAATCAATGTCGCTGCTATAACTCGTAAAAGATCAATTGCTACATTCCGCTTTTTATCCATAGGCTATATTTTTCCTCATCTCCAATACTGTATTAGCAAGAAATCTCATGTCTTCCTCATCATATCTTTGGTCTATCGGCAAAAATACAGCGTTATCAGACATGTTGATTTCAAACTCATTTCCCTTTTTCAGTAATTCCTTTCCTTTCCACAATGTCGAAACAAATATCTTTTTTTTCACCAACTCTGATTTTATTTTTTCTCCATGATCACTTATCAATAACGGATATTGATATGCCGGACATTCTTGCGGAATCAATAACTCATTTATATTTCCCAACTCTTGATGTAAAACTCTATAATTTTTTATTCTTCTATTCTTTACATTTTCATAATCCACATTTTTTAGTAAACCAACTGTTAGTTTGGACATGCCTGTATATTGTTCTGCAATAATTTGATCTGCTGCTTTTTTTTCATGGTACGCTGCATTTACTCCACATTCATATGCTTTCAATAAATATCCGGCATACGCACAAGAATTTGCTAATTCTGGTGTCGATATTGAAATACCCTCAGCTACTACATAAGATCCATCCGGTACTCCAAAAAATTTTCTCGCGGAATATACATTATATATATTCTTTTGAAATATTGGCTCAGCAAAAAAGGAATGTGCATAATCAATAATCACCGCTGCTTTTTCATATTGTTTTGCAATTCTGGAAATGTCCTCTGTCTTTACCCCGAAATAATCTACCAGCAATATTAAATTTTCTTTCTCATCAGGAATTTTTTCCGAACATAAATCACTGGATATATGATAAAATGAAATATCCACTCCACTCTGCTTTAAAGCCTCTGTCGTCGACGGACAGTAATAATATGGGATCATTATTTTTAACGGTTTTTCTTGTTCGATAATATATTGAAAAGATGCCTTGACCGAATTAAATCTTTTTAAATACTTACTATACCTTTCGAACATTTCAGTTCCAGAATTTAACTCAAGCGGTAAATATCCTCCATACTCGCTCTTCCGTTCGTATCTCATACAATACCACCTACATTTCATCTGATTCTTGATAGTCTTTTATTACAAATTGCGGTGCATTATTTAAGGATATATATATTCGCCCCACATATTCACCAATCAATCCCATAAAGCACAAAAGAACTCCGAACATGAACAAATTCACCGCCATTATGGAACTATATCCTGCATTTACTGCTGCTCCTGCAAGCTTCATAATTATAATCGCCAATCCATAAAGAAATCCGCCGGCAGCGATAATAATTCCAACCCATGTGGCTATACGTAGAGGTTTTATGGAAAAAGAGGTAAAACCATTTAACCATAGTTCAATCATTTTCTTTAAACTATATCCCGATTTTCCTGATAGCCGCTCTCTATGTGTTACATTCACATTACAGGCATTTTGTGTGGCTCTCAACATCAATCCCCCTAAATAGGGGAATGAGTTAGGATAGCTGATCATTTGATCTACAACAAAACGTCTTGTGACCCAATATGTTGTCAATTCGAGTCCATGTGGCTTCGCAATAAGCCATGTGGCCATACTTTCATTTAAAACAGTACCTAGCTTTCTAAATAGTGAACGCTTTTCTCTCACTGCATATTTTGCTTCAACCAGATCGTAACCCTCTTCAATCTTTTGAAACAATTTATCAAGTTCATTAAACGGTGTCTGTCCATCATCATCTCCGCAAACCACATAGTCACCTGTTGCTTGATTTAAAGCTGCCATAACTGCAGAGGGCTGTCCGAAATTTCTTGCCAGATTAACTCCTTTGATATATTTTTCCGTCTTTACAAGTTCAAGGATTGCATCATATGTAGTTCCATCCGGAGATCCGTCATTCACTAATATAATCTCATAGTCATATTTATTCATTGAGTTATTCATGACTTCTTTTATTTCCTGAACGACTCTTCCTATTGTATTTGTTGAATTGTAACAAGGAATTACAAAACTTATTTTTTCTCTTTGTGCCTCACTGCTTATCACTTGAATACCACCTTTATTTTCTGCAATATTTTTTCCATCTCTTCAATAACTTTTTCCTTGTCATCTCCACCAATAATAAAATGTCCCGGACGAAGTCTCCCATATGCTGGTTTCTTTAATTCGTCACCAGCCTTGATCTCTAATTGATAGTCGATAAGCATTGGATGATTTTTTAGAAACTCGATTCCCTCTATATGTTCTACCGTTCCCTCTCCAAAATCAAAAAACCTCATGATTACATATCGTTTTTTAGAAAACTCTTTATTTTTTACAAACTCCTCATCTACAGGTTCGCCTAATGCCTCTTTTATCAAATATTCGTAATTATCTATTCCCGACATAAATGGAACTATTTTTCCTGACAAATTACTTCCACCACCGCGCGCTCCTGCCTCAATCAAATAAAACTTTCCTTTATAAAACTTATATTCACAGTGTGTAAGTCCCATAGGCAATCCCATTGCCTCTATCAATTCTCTATTTGTTTTTCGCAACAAATCATAATCATACTTATCTGATGTATAGGAATAGGATTGCATCATAGAAATATTAGGATTTTCCGGATACATCTCTTTTACCGAAATACATAACGGATAATGATGACTGTTTATAACCAATCCATCAATTGTAAATTCTGCTCCATCAACATATTCTTCTGCAAGAAATACTTTCCTACGATTAGACCATCCTATCGTATCTTTATATTTTTCTTCTAATTGTTTTCTCGAGGTAATGTTATATACCCCTCTGCTCGATTGACTGTCGATTGGTTTTATAATGATTTTTTTGTATTTTTCAAGCATAACAACAGCATCATCTATGCTTTCACATAGTTTAAAATCCGGAACACAAATACCATTTTCTTTACAAAATTTTCTTTGAAGCGATTTATCTGTAAATAAATCTGCTTTCTTCGTTCCAATTCCTCTTAACTTCAACTGTTCATTTAAAAATGCTACCGTTGGTACTGCAATATCACTTTGATCTGAAATCACTGCATCAGGAGAATACTTTTTCGCAATCTCAAGATTTTTCTGTTTGTCTAAAACATCCGCCACTTCTCCTAGATCAGCATACTTGAACCCTTTAGAATCTTTATAAAGATTAGAACAGATAACATAGTGCCCCATACTTTTTGCCTTTTTTATTAATTCAATCTGCCAATCTCCGCCCGCAATCACCATAATTGTCGACACGTTTATCTACTCCTTCCATCTCTTTATCGTGATTTATCGTTCCTATTTTTTACAATCCCTTATAAAAATTTTTAATACTTTCTGTCACACATTCTATATTTTCTTTCCCTAATCCATAGTACATCGGAAGTCTCAGCAATCTCTCGCTTTCCCGCGTTGTATATTTATCTTCTCCATGAAATACCCCAAGTTTTTTTCCAGCCGGAGAGCTGTGCAGTGGAATATAATGAAATACACTATTGATCTGTTTTCCTTTTAAATAGAAGATCAGATCTGTTCTTTCTTTCAAATCTTTTGTCTTAATATAGAACATATGAGCATTATGTACGCATCCCTCCGGAATAACAGGAAGCTCAATCCGCCCCTCGTCTGCCAAAGGTTTTAATTGTTCATAATACAAGTTCCAGCTCCGCATACGATCATCGTATATTTTTTGTGCATCTTCTAACTGCGCCCACAAATAAGCCGCATTCAATTCACTTGGAAGATAAGAAGATCCGGCATCCATCCATGTGTACTTATCGATCTCACCACGGAAAAACTGACTTCTGTTCGTTCCTTTTTCACGGACAATTTCTGCCCGAAGAATATTTGCTTTGTCTTTGATCAGTAAGGCGCCGCCCTCTCCCATGCTGAGATTTTTCGTCTCATGAAAACTATAACATCCATAATCGCCGATCGTGCCAAGCGGACGACCTTTATAGGTCGCCATCACACCCTGCGCAGCATCTTCGATCACATACAGATTATGCCGCTTTGCAATATCACAGATCGTATCCATCTCACAGGATACTCCCGCATAATGTACCGGAACGATCGCCTTAGTCCTCTCTGTGACCGCATCTTCGATCAGGGTTTCATCTATATTCATCGTATCCGGACGAATATCGACAAAAACTGCCTTTGCCCCGCGAAGTACAAATGCATCGGCTGTGGATACAAATGTATATGATGGCATGATCACTTCATCTCCCGGTTTTATATCTGCCAGAATTGCTGCTAACTCTGTCGCATGAGTACATGATGTTGTCAAAAGAACTCTCTCACTTCCTGTCTGTTCTTCCAACCATCTGGAACACCGTTTCGTAAATGCCCCATCTCCGCATATTTTTTTAGAACGGATCGCCTCTTCCAGATAAATCAACTCTTTTCCTGCTACCGGAGGCACATTAAAACTAATCATTTCGTTTTCTCCCTTTCCTCATCTGCATTTTTTCTAACTATTTTTCATAAAATTTCCAAATAGTATATCCATCCACTTCTTTGTACACTTCGGCGCGAGCTTCCGGGTAATAATGTTCTCTTAAATAATTCAATTTCACCTCAGGCGCATAATTATCAACAAGATATATATTTTCTTTCACAAGTGACTGAAGCGGATTTTCTATATTTTTTTCTTTCAAACTTTGGACAATATCCGGAAAGTTCGTCGTAACCCCTCCCATATATCCAAAGTTATCATGATATCCCACCGGAAGCGCTTTCCACGGGGACCACTCAAAATAAAGTGTCTGTATCGTTGTTGCAAAATCCAAAAAATAATAATTTTCCTGATGATTCTCTATTTCACCCAAAAGCCCATTTTGGGGGCGTCCTTTATTTACTACTTTCCGATATTTTGCCGCATCATAATTCCCGGAATCATAAAATGTATCATCTATATATGCGATCCGCTCCTCAGATGTCACTTCCCTATAGCTTTGATCCGGAATATAAAGGACAATATGAGCAGCTATGCAAAGCCCGGACAAGATCATACATAGCCGCATACCGGTTCGTTCTTCTGCAAAAAGAGGTTTTGTTTTCCCTCCTAAGTCCCAAAAATAAAGTCCACACAAAAATATTCCTAAAAATATGGAATACTCCACCCGGTATACATACCGTTCCGCAAAGCAAAAATACACAAACAATCCAATACCTATGACAATACTTCCCAGAGTCATCCACCATTTTCTGTTGTTGAAAAAAATCCCAAGTATCAGAAATAATGCACATACAAAAAACACGGGCATTCCCGGATAATTCCGTTCCCGCAGCCGTTCCATGATCACATCAAATGTCACATCTTGTTGTTCTTGATAAGTGGAAATCGCATCTGCTGTCTGTTGTAATTTCTCTATTGTAAAGAAGTCATTATCTGCAAGCGTCCAATTGCGCATCATGTAATAGTCATTCTCGGATATTCCTACGCTCTTCAAATCCTCCGCATATGCTTCATATCCATAATTACTCGCATCCACAACATCTGCGCGAGCACTGTTATATGCGGTAAAAAATCCATATGCCTCATCATTGTTATAGGTATACCAATCGATCCATTTACATCCATATGCTGCTCCGATCACCAAACAACCGGACAATACGATCGTAAGGAGTGGATATTTCCATCCTTTTGCAGAACTGTCTTTTTTGACATACAACTTCCAAAATTCATATCCTAAGATAAAGAGAATAAATCCCCCTGCAAGATAGATCGTCGAAAATCGGACCATCGTTCCTATGAGACAAAGAAGTCCTCCAAATATCATTTTCCAGATACTCTTTTTTTCAAACAATGCCCATAAAAACAGTATTGCCCCAGCCATAACTGTAAACATGGCGGTCTTTGTAAACTGCACAAGAATATATGCATCATTTGAAAAAAACAAAATCAGTAAAACAGAAAGCATAAGCGCCTTTTCTTTTTCCAATTTTTCAAACAATACATATGTCACTGTTGTCGATGATACAAAAATCAGAAAAACCTCTGCCACGAAATACCAACTGATTTGAGGGAAAAGATAATATAAAGGAAGCAGCAAATATCCAATGATCACATTTACAAAAATCATTTGAGGGTTCGGTGCATCACCGTATGCTCCGGACATAATCGAAGCCATGATAAAATCATCCGATACCTCATACTTCATATCACAGAAAAAAACGATCAACAGGAAGAAGATAAGATTTATCCCAACAGCTAAAAACATAGGGGAAGATAAAATCTTTTTTACCTTATTCTCTTTTTGTGAAGTTGATAAACTCTCCTCTTTCAATATGCATATTCCCTTTCCGTTTATATAAATTCAAGCATGTGTTTTTATTCCTCAAGTTGGAAACTTAAGGATTTTTGTATTATGTTATTCCTCATCTGTGCTTAAATCATACACATTATAACATGTATCTACATTTTTTTCTATCTATAAATGAGCAAATGTAAAAAATTGCACAAAATAAGGACACACTCTGTAGAATGATGTATAATTGAAGTGCGACCAAACAACCTACTCACTCAAACAAGGGGGTGTCCATTGCAAATAGTATACATCATTCCAACCATATTTACAATTACTTTAAATCATTAAATCTCGGATTATTTTTATCCGATGTGTATCTGAACCATTTTATGACCATTATCCTTTCCGTTTTTCTCCGGGGATACCGGGGGAAAACGACAGATTTCCAGGAAGTCAGTCATTGCCACAGGACTACTACGGCTTATTTTCTTAATCATGGAAAATGGAATGATCTTGCTTTACAGAATACTCTGAAAAGCAGCGTGGTTCAAATTATTTACAGGGAAGCGCAATGTTCCGGACAGCCGATTTATTGTATTGTAGACGATACCATTGCTTCACACACAAAGCCTTCGTCACAGGCTCTGCACCCAATAGAAGCGGCGTATTTTCATCAATCCCATTTAAAAGTCCGTCCGGACTATGGACATCAGGTAGTTTCTGTTATGCTCTCCTGCAACGGGATCACTTTGAATTATGCAGTTGTACTGTATGATAAATCAAAGTCCAAGATCCAGATTGTACAGGAAATTGCAGAAGAGCTTCCTGTTGTACCGGTTCTCTCTTATTTTCTTTGCGACAGCTGGTATACGTCTGCAAAAGTGATGGATTCTTTCGTACGGAAAGGATTTTATACGATTGGGGCATTAAAAACCAACCGTATCCTTTTTCCTTGCGGAATCCGCCAGAAAGCCAGTGCATTTGCCCTTCATTTACGAAAAACCGATAAGGGTGTCAGCCTCGTGACCGTTGGCAGCCGTGAATTCTACGTGTATCGTTATGAAGGAAAGCTCAATGACATTCCCAATGCAGCAGTTATTCTCAGCTATCCAAAGGAAGGATTTGGGAATCCCAAAGCGCTGCGCGTGTTTCTCTCTACAAATGTAGGCTTGTCCACGCAAGAGATATTGGACACTTACACAAAACGCTGGCCCATTGAGTTATTTTTCAGGCAAAGCAAAAGTAAACTGGCTCTGGATAAATATCAGATCCGTTCCCGTCAGGGAATTCAAAGGTACTGGCTGCTCATGTCACTGGTTCATTATCTGTGTTGTATGCATTCTGGCAGTTATTGCAACTTTGAAGAAGGTTATGCCGCATTAAAACAGCTGTTAAAAGAGGAACAGATAATGAACTTGTGCCGTTTTATCCGAAATGGAGCATCTACGGAAGAGGTTATAGCAATGATAGGGTAATTTTGTGCAAAATTCAATATTTGCTCATTTATAGTTTCTATCAACAATATTCCCTTTTCCAGTTTTTTCATTGTCTTTCTTTACACATAATTCCAACTCAGAATCTTCCGTATTATCTAGTACTTTCATTTACACCGCACTTTATATCTTCTGAGTTTTCTATCTATTCTCTCGTATTATTATAAACTGTTTTATGAACATATAAAATTTTATTTCTCATAAACTTTATAATAATGATGACCAATTTGTTCTTCCACTGGCGGCAATTGCATATAATCACCATAAATATGTTTTAATATTTCATCATAATTTTTAGGAATACGAAATTGATATTTTCCAAAACAATGCATTTCACTTTCTTCAAACCATTCCCGCTTGTACATATCTTTAATTCCACCAGATAGCCAAATCACACACCCCACATATTTACTCTGATCATAAGGCTTTACATGTGCCAATTTTTCTAATCTATTCTGAAATATATTTTTTCCACATATCTTTGCAAAAATAAAAACCGGAAATTTTATTATCTTACGAAATTTTGATGTTGTTGTTTCTATTGCACATCTTTTTCTTGTTGCCTGATAACATAATGAAGATAATCGGTCGCCTTTCATGCCAAATCGATAAGCTTCTTTTTCTGTATTTCCCAGACCATCAAATGGATAAATATCAACAAATACTCCCATCCCATAATCAACTTCATTTTCCATCTCAATTCGATACCGGTCATCACTAATTCTTGTAATCATATAAGGGTATTCTTTCGATGTAATATGATTAAATATCTTCAAATACTCATAATCTTCTATATGTTCCTCAAGATATTTTAATAAACAATCATAATCTGGACGCGGCATCATAATATCTACATCATCATCCCATGGAATAAAGCCTTGATGCCGTACGGCTCCAATCAACGTTCCATAAATCAAATAATATCTAGCATTTATTTTTTCGCATACATCCGCAATAACTTTTAATATTTCTAAAGATATTGCTTGTGTTTCTTGAATAGAAAGTTCTCGTTTCATCTTCCAATCCCTCGTTCATTTACTGAATTCTTCATTAATATAATTTTTCTCAGACCTTTCATTCCATGGTAATTTAATATTCTCAATATTTTAATACGTAACTGAACCATATTATACAAATAAAAACTTGTCTTTTTTAATTCCGAATCAAACTCGATCAATTCACCTTTAGATTGTTTAGAATACGGCATTTTAATATAGATAGAAAATAATACAGATATTATTTTACTAATCCGCCGACTAATATATTCTGATACCGCATTCGGTATTTTTAAATTTTCTTCCTCATAAAATTCTGCTAAATGTAACACAACTGTTTTTAATTGTTTCCGATTTCTTACATAACTCTCAAAACTTACACTTTGATTAACATCCCCCACCCGATACATATAAAAATCTTTTTCGTAAAATGCAATTGTTTGAGCATTGATTAATGGATACAAAATATGTTCTGTGTCTACATAAAAACAATGCTCATCAATTTGCTTGTAATTCTTTTTTAATACATCTTTTTTGTAAATCAAAGAATGAAATTCAATACTATCATTCCAATTACAGACTTGATCAAATTTGTAAATCTTACGATATTGTACTTTATCATATTTTTTTTCCGTACTTTCTCCTGTATTTTCATTTACGATACAATAATTTGCCGCTACAAGATCTACATCTGTCACCTTTAACCAGCTAATCAAATCTATCAATGTTTCTGTGTTAACCCAGTCATCCCCATCTATAACCTTAACATATTTTCCTTCCGCATATTTCATTCCATAGTTTATTGTAGACCCATGTCCTCCATTCTCTTTCGAGAGTGCTCTCACGCATCCGGGATATTTCTTTTCATAAGCTTCTGCTAATTCCTGTGTTCTGTCTTTGGAACCATCATTTACAACAAGAATCTGAATATCTGGTATTACTGCATCTGCTAATAATGACTTCATTATTTTATCAATAAATTTCTCAATATTATATCCAGGTATAATAACCGTTAATGTATACATATTTTTACTCCTATCATGTATCTTTCTATTTTATTCCAAAAAACTTTTCTTCCAACATTAAGCACCAGCAATGATAAATTGGAAGATGTAATTCTTGAATCATATATGTTTCTTCTTCAGGTGCTTTTACTACAACATCTGCAACTTCTGCTAATTCACCACCGGTCATTCCTGTCAAGCCAATCACTTTGATTCCCATTGCCCTAGCTACCACAGTTGCATTCATAATATTTTCACTGTTTCCTGATGTCGATATTCCTAAAAATACATCTCCTGTTTTTCCATACCCAAACAATTGTTGGGCAAAAACTCCTAATCCATCAACATCATTAATGTATGCCGTTGTCAACGCCTCATGAGCTACTAAAGGAATAGCCATCAAAGAACATTCTAAATTATTTGCTAATCCGACACCACGTTCTCTATCTATTTGCTTCAATCTTTCTGCAAATTCCCCTTTTACAGGTCTTGGTCTTTTAAAGCGTTTCATAAGTTCTCCGGCAATATGTTCCGCATCTGCCGCTGATCCGCCATTTCCTGCAATCAATAACTTTCCACCATTTTTATAACAAGCCTCCATTAATAAATAAGCCTCAATAATTTCTTGCTCTATCTTACTTAAAATCGGATATCTTGAAATCAACAAATCTATATATTTCTTCAAATTTTTTTCTAACATTTCTCTTTCCTTTCAGGTTGCTTCTCCTGATTTTAAAATTTTTGTTACAAATTCCAAAATATTCTGCATGGTAAGATCCTGACCATACATTTTATTTTCTGCACTAATCAACACTGTTTTGCATCCTGCATACCTGCCAGCCTTTATATCATTTTCTCCATCACCTATCATCCATGACTGACTTAAATCGATATTAAAATCTCTGGAAGCGGTTAACAGCATTCCCGGCTTCGGTTTTCTACAATCACAATCTATTTTTAATTCTTCCACTTCTCCTTCATATCCTTTATCTGGGTGATGCGGGCAAAAATAAATAGCATCTACATATGCCCCTTCTTTTCCTAGCAATGTTTCCATTTTGCAATGTATTTCTTCCAACTTTTCCCAAGTAACTTCACCTCTTGCTAATACAGGTTGATTTGTAACCACAATAACCAGATAACCTAAATTATTAATTCTTCGTATCGCTTCTGTCACCCCAGGTAACAACTCAAATTCTTCTGTTTTTCTCAAAAATCCAACATAACGATTAATTGTCCCATCCCGGTCCAGAAAAATAGCCTTCTGCTTATTTATTAAATTTTTAGCTCTTACCTTTCCACATCGAATATCTTCAACTACTTCATAAAATCGTTCTGGTGTTCCCATATCCTTTACATATTCAGGACTATCATATACATAGAGCTGCCCTGTTTGTATTAAAGGTTTTAAGACTTCTCTATCCAAATCTATTTTTTTTAATTCATGAAACAACATATTTCCGTCTCTATTTTGAAAAATTTGAGGTGATAGCATATGTATTCCCGCATTAACACGATTTCGATACCAAATTCTCTCATCCTCTTTATGCAGCCAGTTTTGAACCTTTCCTTTTTTATCAGCTACAATGATTCCACTATCATAAGGATGATTATTCGGATGAGTAAATAACGTAGCCATTCCTCCACGCATTTTGTGATATAAATAAAATCGTTTAATATCTATATCAAATATAATATCACCATTTAACAGCAAAAAATCATCAATCAAAACATCTTTCAATAAATACAATGCTCCTGCAGTTCCTAACGGCTCTTCTTCATACACATATTCAATCGAAACTCCATATTTTGTTCCATCACCAAAATAATCTGAAACAATATGTCCCAAATACCCTACTACCAGTATAATTTCCACAAAGCCTTGTCGTTTCAACGTTTCAATTTCATACTCTAAAATAGGTTTACCCATAATTGGTATCATAGGTTTAGGAACCTCTGAATTCAGAGATGCAATTCTTGTTCCCTTCCCCCCTGCCATAATCACTGTTTTCATTTTCTTCCCTCTCTATTGTGGTTTATAATTTTCTGGCGAATAATGAATAACTCTTGTTCCACCTTCCTCAAATTCAAATGGAACATAAAGCAAATCACTCATAGCTTCTTTTACATAATTCTGATATTCTGGTTGTACATAAAAAATAAGAAATCCGCCTCCCCCTGCACCAAGTAATTTTCCTCCTAATGCTCCTGCATTTCGTCCTTTCTCATACAAATCATCAATTCCACTCGTTGACACTTTTTTACCTGTTTGACGTTTTAACATCCATGTATGATGAAGTAATCTTCCAAATTCATCTAGATCTGTGTTTTTATTTGTCAAAATTTGTTCCGCTTCATCTACAAGGGTATACATTTCTTCCAATTGTCTTTTTTTCTCTTGTGCTGTACATGCATTCGCAACTTGGATTTCAGCAGAAAATCGAGTAAATCCCGTAAAAAACATCAGAAGATTCTGATTCAATCTTTTTTTCTTTTCCGGAGAAATAATAACTGGAAGCACTTCATATCCATCCGCATTAAAATTAATTCGATTTAATCCTCCAAATGCCGCGGCAACCTGATCTTGCCATCCTCCTGCTTCATCACAAAGCACCCGTTCCAAATAAATAGCTTCATCCGCAAGCTTTTTCTTATCAGCATACTTTCCTTTCAATGCATAAAATGCATTGAGCATCCCTACTGCAAAAGAACTACTTGTTCCAAGCCCGGATCTTGCTGGAAGATCTGCTTCATACGTCAAACGAATTTCATGCATATCTAACATTTTCATTGCATTGCGTATTGCCGGATGCTGAATATCCTCAATATTTGTTACACGCTCAATTTTTGAATAAGAAAGTTCTGTTGAATAATCAAAAAAACGCGGCAAATGACGTACATTTACATAACAATATTTGTCAAAAGTAGTTGATAGAACTGCCCCTCTATTTTCCCGAAAATAATTTTCTATATCTGTTCCTCCTCCAAAAAAAGACATTCGGAACGGTGTTTTTGTGATAATCATATCGTACTCCTAATTCTCAATCATTTGTTTCAAAACTTTATTATAAGCAATCGCGCATTCCTTCATATTATAATTCTGATTCATAAAACGTCTGGAATTTGAACAAATTTCTTTATACACCGTATGATCATTCGCCAATTTTTCAATTCCAGTAACATATTCCTCTGGTTCTTCGCAATGCAAATAATCAATTTCCGGTGCCGCACCAATTCCTTCTATTCCAATCTCATTTGTTAAAACAGGAAGTCCTGATGCCATCGCTGTTAAAACTTTTGTCTTTATTCCACTTCCGAATAAAAGAGGTACTACAATACAAAAGGCATGTTCAAAATAATTCTTTACCTCTACTTCATCTACAAATCCCGTTACTATCACTTTTTCAGAAGCTTTTTCTTCTAAATGCTTAGGCGGTTTTCCTCCCATAACTATAAACCGATATTCAGAAGGTAAGCGCGGAATCACATGATCTATAAACCATTCTGCACTTTGATAATTCTCTGCTCTACTCATTAATCCATAGAATAGTATATCTTTATTACATTTATCATCCTCATGTATATATTCACAAGAATAAAATGGAACTAATGGGAACATCTTTTTTTCTTTTAATTCTAAGTGTTCCCGAAGTATTCCTATGTTTCCAGCATTATGAGGTGCTATCAAGTCCATCTGCGCAAGTGCCGAAATCTCTACTTTTGTCGCATTTTTTAAATATCTTTTTCGAATAGCATATTTAAGTGCATTTGTTTCCAATTCCATTTTTCTTCTACTTCCTTGATACGAAATATCGTGTAAAGATCCTACAAGTTTTACATTTGGAAACACATCGAGAACCAGGCGATAAAGTAAAATAGATGATGTCGTTTCTAACATAACAACATCCGGAAGATATCCTTCTGCTTTTAACCGCTGAAGTTCTAGCACAATATTTTTTCTTAATCTGCCGCTTGTTTTATAAGAATATCTATTTTGGGGATAAAATATCCACCCCAACGCTTTTTGAATTTTTAATATTTTTTCTATTTCTTCACTATCTTTTTCGAGTATTATATATTTTATCTGATCACTCTCATATCTACCTTTACTATTTGCCAAAACACAAATTTCATTTTCCATAGATGATAGTTCTTTCAAATATAAATTGATCGTTTCAGCACCTGCACTTGCATCTGCATAAATATCAATTGGTGCTATAAATAAGTATTTCATATATTTTCATTTCACCTCATATTTATGATTTTATCATAATACGTTCCCTGTTTCTTTCGATTTTCTTCTGAAAATTTATATGTTAATTTGTGAAACACTGTTTGCGCCTGTATTGCATTCCACATTCTTTCATCATAAGGATCAAATAACCTTAATAATAAAATATGGGGAGTGGAACTACTGAATGGAACCATCTGTTTCCACTCTTCCTGATATGCTTCAATTGCCAATTGAAAAAAATCATGAAACAAAAAATAGTCTTTCATATCATCATTGCTTTTCCAATAGTCATACAATAATTTTTGTGTAAGTTTTAGTATAACATTATCTGGACATGCTGTTAAAAACCAACTTGAAATACATGTGCTCGCTCCATCCAATCCCGGTTTCAATATTTGAAACAAAAACAAATCTGAATCCAACATATACTTCGGGCACACACCCGTACACAATACTGTTGCATCTATCCATGTTCCTCCATATTTAATTAACAACTCCAACCTTAACAAATCTGAAAGATGTGTTCTGGAAATAACTCCTTTCTGCACCTTCTCCTCTATATATTCAGGAAATTCTATATAATCGCAATAATTTTTTTCAGTTATAACTACAATTTCACGATCAGTAATATATTGCTGTAAAGATTGGTAACATCGTTTTACAATATCTGGAGCATTTTCCATCCCTTGAAACCAACAAACCCACACTTTTCTTTGTTCTGACTGAATCTTCTTTTTTGGGGATTGTTCATTTAACTCTATTCGTACATATTCCTGAATAATTCTCCGATATTTTCTCCTGAATTTTTTTAACAACTTATTAGATACTGCAAGGCGTACAATTTCTAATGACTTTTTTGACACTCCATTTACACCGATCATAAATAATGCGAAAAAGAGAACATGTCCGCTTTTATACTGCTGAATAATTTCCTTCCCACCTGCTTTTTTATATAATTCCTTTAAACGCGAAATCTTACTGACCATTTTTATCTTTACCTGACCCCTAATTTCTTTTTTCCTAATTATCAAAAAATTTTTTCAAAAACTCTTCTGTATACCGTCTACTAATATACGTCCAACTATATGCAGTTTCTATACGCTTTTTCGCTTTCATGCCATAAGATTCACATATTTTTTCATCTAGCAGATCAGATGCATCAATTAACTTCGCCAAATTTCCCTCTTCTTTATTCCAATATAAAGCAGCATTTTCAGCTACCTCACGATTAAACCCAATATCCAATAATAAATTTAATTCTGTGCTTCCTAAAGCTTCCAATAAAGAAGGGTTTGTTCCACCCACTTCATGCCCATGAAAATACCCATATGCATTCTCTCTAATTTTCATTAATAATTCCTGATCATATACTGTACCTACAAACTTAATTCTAGGATCTCTTTGAAAATGAAGTTTTTGCTCTAACTGCTCTAAGAACTTTTGATTTACATTTGTTATAATCGCAAAATCTTTTTTACTATGACTACACATAAATTCTCGGATCATTATCTCATAGTTATTTTCCGGAACAAAACGTCCTACTACAAGATAGTATTCTTTTTTTGTTAATCCTTTTTGATCATACCATTCTTTTAAACGACTATCATTTTCTTCTAAACTACTTTTCCTGGTTTCTGCACCATATGCAATATATGTTGTTTTCGGATTATATTTTTTATAACTTTCATTTATATATTTTTCAATATTAATACTGTCACATATAACATAATCTGCATATTTTACCATAAGTTGCTCAGATATTTTCCAATATTTTCTAATTGGCGCAGACCATTTTTTTCTTAAGAATTCATGTCCATCTGGATTAATCCACATCTCACCACCTAACTTATGAATCCTTTTTTTGAAATACCTAACAAATGGTCCTATTCGACATGCAAGAATATAAACAATCGGATGTTTAATATGATTTTTGTTTATATATTCGCAACAATTTTTCAATGCTGCAATATCATAATAAATTGCTTGTGCTGCCCCTATATTAGGAAGCATTATTTTAAAACATCTTGCTCCATGATATTCAAATTCCGTTACGTTTCCACAATCATCCTTTTTTTTCGTTAATACTCCCTCAAGTGTAGTCTCATCCATACATCCATCACCATTAGCCTTACAAGCTATATGATATTTTATTTGATGATTATATTGGTGATATTCTGTAAGCTTATTAACAAAAGTTTCATATCCTCCATATGCGCCCAAACTTTTAGCACCTACGATAAATACATGTTGTATTTCTTCCCTTTGAATCATTTTTCATCCCATACCTTTAATATTTTCTCGTACTCTTGATCAGTCACCTTTCGGTTTTCTCCCGGTTCAATACCGAATTTATTCGATGATAGTGACTGTATGTGCCAGCCATCCTGATTTACCAATGTAAAACCAGAAATATATTTTTCCCCTTCATAATGACAACCAACAATATATTCTCTTAGATTTTCTTGTTGATCAACAAGTATAATATCCGACCAGTCAAAATACATAAAATACTTTGGATCCAGTCCATCTATAATTTTACTTCCTGATTTTCCGATCTGATCTAGTTTTTCTTCATTTTGATAATCATACCCTAAAAATCCATAACAAAATCGTTTCAACTCCTTTGCAATTTTCTCCTGCTTCTTAATTAAATCAATTGTTGTCTTATCATCAGCTGTTACATTTTCTGGCATACAATACGCCATTGCACTCGTTAAATCTTTTTTCTCAATACAAACGATAAACTTTTCAATAACCTGCTCAGGTGTATCCTCTTTTAAGGAATTCAGAATAAAATAATTTGGTGAAAATAGCATATTTTCTACCTCTATATTTTCTTTTCCATATAATTCCATGTCTTCTACTTTTAATTCTTTCTGAAGATCATTCATATATGATTTTATAGTTTGTGTTCCCCGAAGTTTCTTATATTCATCTTCAGTAATTTCTCGAATTGGCTTCTCATTTGTCGTAGATGTTAATTCAGAGCCTAAATCAATAATTTTCCAATAATCTTTATAATGATTCATTGTAAGACCTAATAAATAATTTTTCTGCTCGTATTCTAAAAGAACCATCATTTCAGTCATACAATCCCCTCCCCAAACTTCAGAAAATTTTTGCCCCTTACTTTGATACTCTTTACTTTTCTGAACATCCGGAAGCACAATATCTATACTTTTAATCTCAGCCTTTTCAAAATCAGGAAGTTCTTTTAAAATATACTCGAATTCACGAACATATTTTCCTGAAAGTTCAGCTGCACTAATTTCATTATAAATATCATAATGTCCCGATGGAGCAATCATCATATCAGTGTAAAACATCTCTTGCTTATTAATCTCATTTCGAACAGATACTTTCATAATACTTTCATCTATCGAAAATCCTCTCAATGCTTTATCTATATCTTGTTCTCCCAACGCTTCCACTAAATATTCGACTAATATTTCTGGGCAATTAATTTTTTCTACTGTTTGGGGTCTGCTTAAATCTTGATTAATATATTTAGGATTTTCTGTACTCACTCTTATTCCTAATTCATAAACAGACATAATTCCTACTACAAAAACTGATAATGCTATGCCTATAATAACTGGATGTATTTTTAATATCTCCCAAGGTTTTTTCATAACTTTTCCTTTCGTACCTGCTTAAGCTCCCTGATCGGCTCACTCACCGTATTAGCAAATAACGCCCACAAAAACGGATTATATGAGATATCTAACATATGATGTTCTATCATACACTGAACTGCTACAATTGACATAATCCACAAAAAAATCCAATTTTTTTCCTCCCGTGCCCGAAAGCCAATACAGCAACAAATAATTAATACTATCCCCAATATCAAAACACCATACTGTAAGGCAATATTAATATAAGAGCTATCCAAGAAAAAATATCTCACTAGTTCTTTCGTAGATCCTCCGCTTCCTTGCATTGGAATCCACTTTCCAAACAGTGAAAATCCAAAAAGTTCGATTCCTTTTTTTCCAAGACGCAACCGATTATTTATAATTCTATCTATTAAAACCGTTAATTTATTCTCAGATGTATACAAAAGTGTCATTACAATCATAAATGTAGCACATAATGTAGTAGATAGTGCAAGTAGCGCTGACCAAATAGGATTCATCTCATAATTTTTTCTTCTTTTAACTGCTTGTTCTATTCTAAATTTATTATAAAACAATATACCTGCAGTAACCAAAATACAAACGGTATTCACTCTTGCGTCACAAAAATAATAAACCCCTGCACCTAAAGCAGCAATAATCGCTATTTCCAAATATTTAATTCGTTCTCTTCTAATATATCCATAAGCAAGAATCATATAAAATACATGTGCAGAAAAATCCGTTGGATAGCAAATTCCAAATGCTACTCTCATTCTTCTTCCGTTCTGAAAATATACTAAATTTTCGATTTTACCACTTAATGCCGCATACATAGTAATCAACAACAGACCACAAGTTACTCCAAAATACACTTTCATCATTTTTCTGAAAGAAATCCCTTTACTTCCCAGAACAAGTAAAAGTGTATTCAACATAATATCTTCAGAATTTCTTCTCCAAGCAGCAAAAAACACGACAAAAATAAGAACTGCTAATATACTCTCTCGAAGTGTATACGCATCAGAAAGTATAATTCTTGCAAAAACAATTGCAAATAAAAATAAACGAATATCGTAGTACAAAAACTCAGGCCACTCAATTTCAAATGTAGTGGTATACATAAAAGCCAATGCTAAAAACAAAGCAAAAGCCACTAAATAAATCGAATCTAATCCCTTCCTGATTTGTTCTTTTGAAATTTGTCCTGCTAACATAAACGCCTCCTCTGTATCACACGGAACCTTTTCCTGTAATTACAATCCGTACAGTCTGCAACAATATTCGAAAATCTATTCCAATATTCCATTCTGTAATGTACTTTTTATCTAATGCCACAACCTCTTCGAAATCAATAATATCACTTCTGCCACTCACCTGCCACATTCCGGTTAAACCCGGCTTTGCGGCCAATCTTGCTTTATGGTGTGTCTCATATTGCTCATATTCATCAACTGTTGGTGGACGTGTTCCTACCAAACTCATATCACCTTTCAACACATTCCAAAACTGAGGAAATTCATCTAAAGAGGTCTTCCTCATAAATTTGCCTATTGGAATAATTCTTGGATCATCATCTATTTTAAACATAAAGCCTTGCATCTTATTCTGTGACATCAATTCTTTCTTCCGTTCTTCTGCATTTAAATACATCGAACGGAATTTATAAATTTTAAATTTTCTCCCATTTCTTCCAACTCTTTCTTGTGAAAAAAATATGGATCCTGGACTTTGAATAAAAATAATCGGTCCAAAAATGATCATTATAATAGCCGTTAACCCCAAACCAATAATTCCACCAATGATATCCATTATTCTTTTCACCATCAATTGTCTTGGATCTGCAAAACTAATACTTGTTGTGATCACCATATGATCAGCAAACTTTTCTACCAAGGTATTTCTCCCACTAAGATTTGCTGCTCCTATATTTAGATGAATCGTAATTCCCATTTCATTACACGCATCTACAAGTTCATTTCTCCATTTACTATATTCTAGCAAATCAATAAAAACCTCATCTACTACATGCGCTTGAAGATATTCGATAGCGTCATTTTGATCTGCGACAACCGGAATACCTAAAAAGTTTTTATCAACGTTCTTTAAGTCCGACAAAATAATACCACTAACATAATAACCTGTGTATTTTTGTTCTTTTATAGAAGTAATAATCTCTTTTATACGATCTGATGAAGAAATAACAATTAATGATTGTAAATATTTTTTATTTTCCAATCGTTTTTGCACAATTGTCTTCCACCAAATCCTAGCAATATAAATCATGCCAATTCCGATTATCCACATCTGAACGAATACTGCCCGCGAAAATATGCGTGATGTTTTCGTAATAAACAAATATGCGAAAATAGTCATAATTACTACAGAAACATTTATAACAGTCTTTTTTAACTCTTCTATATATCCTCGTCTTAAAATGCTTCTATAGCTTTCCAAGAAAAAACATGTGCATAATTGTACAAATACAATCACAACCGCCAGATTACGATAATTCGGATGCGAATAAGGCATATGTAATCCATGTCGAATCATATATGCCGCTGAATACGCAATTTGTAAACATATAATATCTAAAATAATAAAATCCAAGTGTTTCAGCCAAGGATTTTTCTCTTTTTGGTACATGATTTACCCTCTCTTCTTCACGAGCCTCAGACACGACTCCAATGTACTTGTTACGAATGTTTCCCGCAACATCAGTAAAATTATACCATATGTGCCGAAAAAGAAAAGGGCCGACACACATAATGTAAAGAAAATGCCAAGATTGGTAAGCGCTCCGGCAAAATATCCTGCTGCCGTCGCCCCGGCAAGTCCAAGGATGATCTTCCATACCTGGATCTCTTTTACGATCCCTTTCAGTTCTTTGTGCAGACCAAATCCCTGGATCGCCAGCACAAGCACCTCTGCCATCAAGGTGGAAAATGCCGCGCCGTCCGCACCGAATTTCGGGATCAGGATCAGATTGAACACAAAGTCCAGTACTGCTCCCGCCGTCACCGAATACACAACTTTGATCTCCTCTCCCCGCGGCGTCAGGATCTGGATGCCTGTAATATTGGACAATCCGATCAAAAGTACCGTCGGCATCAGGATCACCATCGGTCCGACAGCCGGCAGGAAGTCTTTTCCCGCCAGAAGCAGGATGGATTCTTTTGCATACAGTGTAAAATAAATAGAAACCGCCGTCGCCACGATCAACACAAAGCTTAATGCCTTTGCCACCAGTTTCCGGAATGCCTCTTCCGCTTCCTGCTGTACATAGTAGGACAAACGCGGGAGCATGACGGTTCCGAGAGATGTGACGCAGGTCACCAGTACGGTCTTCACCTTGATCCCCGCATTGTAATATCCGACCTCGATGTCGCCTTTCATAAACTGCAGCATCACAACATCAAGATTCAGATAGACACTGGTCGCTGCCGACAAAAGGAAAAACCGAAGTGTCGGCTTGATATGCTGCCGTAAATTATAACTTCCTGTTTTCTTAAATGAAACAAATTTGCGCAGACGCAGGAAGTTCATCACATAAGAGCCGAAACTTCCGACCACATAGACAAATCCATACAACACATAATCTTCCGGCTTGCGGATCAGAACGAACATCAACGCCATTCCGATCACTTTAAACACAAGTGCACACGTTGTGATGTAAGAATACTGTTCCAGTGCATTATAAAGCCATTGTACACCGATGGAAGTCAGACCAATGCTGAGCGCCGTTACCATCAGCAGTTTTCTCTCTGCCGCAAACTCCGGTATCACAAATAAACTCACAAAAAACACAATGTACGTGATCGCGGTAGTGATCCCGCTGATGATCAAGAGCTCCTGTACAGTCTGGGACAATTTTTCCTTGTCATCCCGCACTTTTGCACAGGCGCGCACGCCGTAGGTCGGCAGTCCAAGCGATGCAAACATCGTAAAATAGGAAACGACCGACGTCGCAAAGGCCACCTTTCCATTGCCCGCCACGAGAAGCACACGGGAGATATAAGGAAATGTGATCAGCGGAAACAATACCGACGATACCGTCAGGATCGCATTCATAATAAAGTTAAATTTTACGGAATGTGTCTTCATACTTTTCTCACCTTTGCTCTTACCCGGCTTACCCATGTCCAAAAACGGTATCCTTTAAAATTCCGTTTCCGAAGCGCCGCCAGCATATGGCTTTTTTCTCCGGAAAGCCTGTATATTTCTTCACTTGTTTTCTTTACTTCTGCATCAAATGCGAGGAACTGGCGGCGAATTTCTTCATTGCCCCCCGGAAAACTTGCAAAAATCCCCGCCTGATCTCCGACCATCACAGCCGCCCGATTGTTGAGATATTCCGCCTTTTTTTTCTGTGCCGGAGAAGTCTCCTTGTTTTCCTCTGACATTTCACTGTACTTCGCCGCGAACTGTACAAGCCGCATCGTCACTTTTACATGATCCGGGAGATGTTTCTGGAATCCCTGCATGCTGACGCTCTGTGTCGCCTGGGCAAGGCGGTACATATACACCGGAATCTCATAATATTCCACCGTCTCCACAAATGGTACCGGAAATGTGATGTATTCATTGTCCACATAAAAGCAGTGCTCATCCAGCCTGATCCCGTTCTCTTTCAGGATCGCCGTCCGGATCACCAGCGCGTGCATCAAAATATCGGTGTTCCCGACAACCACCTCAAATCTGCACTTCGGATGCGCTTTCAGATACGGAAATGTTTCCAGTTTCTTCTCTTTTGTTCCATCATTGACTTTATAATAATCAGTCACAACGTAGTCGGCGCCGCTTGTTTTCAGGCGATGGAGCAATTCCGTGAATCCTCTGCGGTCCACCCAGTCATCTCCGTCCACTACTTTAAAGTACGTCCCTTTCGCTTCCTCGATCCCCCGGTTGATCGTCGAACCATGTCCGCCGTTTTCTTTCGAGATCAGACGGAATGTCTGCGGATAACGCTTCTCATACGCAGCCCCGATCTCCGGTGTGCGGTCTTTTGATCCGTCATTGACGATCAGCACTTCCAGATCATCCATGATCTCCGGGATCACAAACGACTCCAACGTTTCTTCCAGATATTTTTCCACATTATAAGACGGTACGACAACCGTCAGTAGTTTTTCCATGAGAACCTCCATTTCCAGAAATTATTTTCAGAAATCCTTTTCAATCATCTCATTTTACCAAATCTGTCAGCATCTGTTTCTGCGCTTCCAGCGTATAGTTTTTTGCTTCTTTTAAAAATACGGCGCTGCTTCTCTCTTTTCCTGTCATCTGCAAAATCGCGTCTGCCCACTCCGACGGTGCCTCCTTTGCCGGGAGAAACATACAATTTTCCGTGATTTTCGTTTCCGCTGTGATCGTATCACTCAATACGCAGGGAAGTCCGGTACACTGCGCTTCCACCCCCACAGTCGGAAGTCCCTCGAAATGAGAGGGAAGCACAAATACGTCCATCGCCTGAAAGATCCGCTCCACATCCGGTCTCCACCCAAGAAAATGAACTGCCTTTTCCAGTCCGGCTTCTTTTGCCTGCCGCCGGATCTGTTCCATGCGGATTCCCCGGCCGACCAAAAGGAGCACTGCTTTTTGATTTTTCCTGTAAATCTCTTCAAAAACCCGGATCAAAAACTCATGATTTTTTTGATAGCAGAAATTCCCTGCATGTCCGATCACAAAAGCATCTTCGATCCCCAATTCTTTTCGGATCTCTTCCCGGATTTCCGGATGATATGAAAATCGTCTCTGATCGACTGCATTGCAGATCACATGAAATTTACCGGATTCCACCACTTTTTTCGGATACATCCAATATCCCGCTTTCTTAGAGCAGGCATAAAATTCTGTTCCGGCGCGGTACAGGAACGTCCGGCAGATCTTTTGTAACGTGTCAAACACGGCTCGTTTCGCGGCGCTCTCGCAGTCGTTACCGCCGGAATGGCTGTGCAGCATTCTTCGCGGAACATGCATCGACCGGGCTGCCAGAGCCGCAATGCAGTCCATAGAAGTGGAGATGTTCAGATAGACCATCCCGTACTGTTCTCGTCGGATCAATTTCCGCACCTGCCGGAATTGTCTGACCGGATGATGCAGATTTGCTATTTCATATAAATGAGAACCATATTCTCTCAACAGACGTTCTTTCAACTCCGGATCTGCTTCATTGGTCAAAAGGTCGATCTGCAATCCCTCTTCTTTTACCGCATCGAGAAAATGCAGAATGTAATTGTCCACACCGCCGGACGTTCCGTCCATAATAAATCCGAGCAGCATTTTCTTTTTCTGTATCTCCGTCATCCGCCTCTTCTCCTCCTACAAAACATCGGACTTTTCACACGACTCATCCTTATACGGCGCGAGCAACGTCATCATATATCCAAAACACAGCCAGAAAATATATGTCTGAGGTCCGTTCAGATAAAACACCATGGAAATAAACAGACTCCCGGCTCCCATCGCCGCGATCACCGCGAAACATCCGGATAGAAACGTCCAATCCTCTGCTTTTACATCCCGGATCCGTTTTGCCAAAATCCAAAGTGTATTCCCTGCCAGGATCAGAAAAATAACGATCCCAACGATTCCCTGACTGACAAGGATATCCAACACCGAATTGTGCATCGAGTCATATTTTGCATGGATCGCATTATCAACCAGATATGTCTCCGGAAGATTTTCTTCTGCGTACGCCGTCATATTACGGAAGCTGACGCCGAAAACAGGGGAAGTCTTTGTGATCTCCAGACCGCTCTTCCAAATGTCCAGCCGTCCGTTGCTCGCGTCATTCTCCAGTTCCGTCTTGCGCGTATCTTTTTCGTATTCCGGTGTGACCGCTTTTTTCGGCAGGACCGCCACAAGACGGGCATCCATTTTTTCAAAGACAACTCCGCCTGCTTCTGCCGCGCCCAATGCAAGAACCGCCGTCAGTATCGCAATGAGCAATGGAAGTCCGATCTTTCGGATCCGAAATACCCGGTCTTTCTCTCGTTGTTTCTGAAACTGACGGAAAAGCCCCCAGAAAAAGATACCTGCCGTCAGCGATACGATTCCGGTCCGGGAATCCGACAATACAAGATAGACAAACTGGATCACGATCGTAAACAGACAGATCCCTTTCTGCCATCTTTTTTTTGCAGTCACGATCAGGTAAATTGTCAGCAAAATCGCAGCGACCGCAATCGTGCCGCCGTGATTCGGATCGTCGTAGATCCCCCAGAGTCTTCCCCATTTCAAACCAACCACTTTTGCTGTCGCTCCGGATCCGATCTTATACCCTCTTCCCCATACGACCATGGACAGGCTGACCAGATTTGCGATCGTGCAATATGCCACCCACACCCACGCCAATATGCGGAATTCCTGTTTCATCTCGTCCGGTTCATACATGTAGGAGGAGCCATAGATCACGATCATTGAAATGCCAAGCCAGAGCATTTCTTTCAGATTGTCTGTCACGCCATACTGCCGGGTCAGTCCCGAGCTGATCAGGTAACTGACCAGAAAAGCAGCGATGATCCAGATATTCGGCATTTTTCGATATACATGAAACTGTGCCGCCATGCAGACAGCCGTCACAGCCCCGAACAGGACCAGGATCAACGTGGCGATTTCCATCACCGCCGATCCATTGACAAACGCATTGAATGCAAGCAGCACATAAAGCAGGTCATATAGTTTAAAGTAAAAAATCAGTTTCTTCATTTTTGGTTCTGTCATAACTCTTATCCTTTTCTTTGATCTCCCCCTGATCATCTGTCGGATTTTCCCCTGATCATCTGCCGGATTTCACCTTGGAATATAAAATCGGAAATCCGTGCCGGACAATATAAATCCCCCGTCCCATCAAGAGACAGAGCATCGTCCGTTTCCACTTTAACAGACGAAGCGCGATCTTAAGCGTCCTGCTCTCATCGGCCCTGGCCACCGGGATCAGATCTTCAAACAATCCCTGACAGAACAATGCGCGGCAGAACATATATCGCTGCTGATGATCCATCCCCGACCTTTTGTCGCAGTTTCTCTCCAGTGCGGACAAAATATACCGTCCATACAGACCGCCCAGCACCTGTTTAACTTCTTTTGTACAAAGATTCCAGTACACATGCTGATCGTAGATCATTTCGATCCGACGTTTGTGCAACGCAAAATAATCCGGTACGAATTTATTCGTCAGATTTTCCTCCAACCGTTTGGCATAATGGTACGGAGCGATCCCGAGAATATTCAGCCGCTCAATATCCATGAAATATTGAACGTTAAACACAATATCTTCGATCAATGTGACCGTCTCAAACTTTAAATTTAATTTCCGCATATAATCCAGACTGTAAATCTTATTCCATGTATATCCGTACAACGTCTGCTGTTCTAATGAAAGTACTTCTTTTCTCAGCTCTTCTTTGCCCATGCAGAATTTCTCTTCCGGGCAGATCTCATGGGTATAAGAAAGCGCGCCTTTCCCGTTGTAATACTCTTCTACCAGTCCAAACATCACGACTTCGGCCGGATTTTTTTCCAGAGACCTCCTCACCTGTTCCAGAACATCCTTATCCACGGTGTCATCCGGATCCATAAACCAGATGTAAGATCCGCAGGCTTCTTTCATTCCCGCATTGCGTGCCTTACTCAGCCCTACATTTTCTTCCAGATGGAGCACCCGGATCCGCTCGTCTTTTTGGGCTTCCCGGTCTGCGATCTCACCGCTTCGGTCTTTCGCACAGTCGTCCACAACAATGATCTCCCAGTCACTTTCCGTCTGCGCCTGAATGCTGCGGATCGCCTGTTCGATATAGGCTTCCACGCCGTAAGCAGGCATCACGATGCTAAAATAAGGTTTTCTGGTCATATTGCTGATTTCTCCTTTTATTTCTCCAAGAGTCCGGCGATCATCCGCTCGATCTTCCGGTAAGATTTCTTCCGGTCAAACTCATTCTCCGCGATCTGACGGGCTTTTACTCCCATCTCAAGCCGTTTCTCTTTATTCTCATACATATCTTCGATCATATCCGCAAGCACGATCACGTCTTCCGGAATGATATTGACGCCAAATCCGTCTTTCTCCACTTTTCCGCGGAATTCCGGACTCATGCAAGTATTGATCATCGCTTTTCCGGCAGCCAGATAATCGCCAATCTTCGTCACGATACTCTGCGGCGCTTTTTTCACAAATGAATTGACAAGGATGTCTGACTTTTTCAGATAAGCCGCCATCTTTCCATACGGCGCATAACCGACAAACTCCACGGAATAAATCTGTTTCATATTTGCCAGCTCTTCCAGTTCTGCTTTCAGAGGTCCTCCGCCAAGGATCTTGAAACGGATATCGGATCTTCCGCGTTTTTCCAATTCTCCCGCTGCAAGCACCATCGTACGGATGTCGTAGCTTGTCCCGATCGTCCCGGCATAGGTCACCCAGAACTCGTCTTCCGCTTTGTTGACCTGCGCCATATATTCTTCCGCACCGTCATCAAAATCTGCAAGATCATTGCCCACATAGACGGTCTCCCTCGGAATCTCCCGTTTCTGATGCAAGAATGGGCGATCGCGGTATTCATCCGACGTTCCGATCACACCGGATGTCAGACCGTACACTTTCTCCGCGTCCCGCTGAAGCGGATAGAACAGCACGGAACTGACGACCGGGATATCCAGCACCATCCGCATGGCCTCCGGCCAGAGGTCGTTCACATCCACGACAAACGGAATCCCTTTCTTTTCCGCATAGCGTGCGGCGGCAAGTGCCACATCATTCGGAGGGATCTCCGCATAAAGCAGATCATAGTCTCCCTCTTTTTCCAGAAGCGCCGTCAGGTTTTTCGCTGCGATCCGATGACTGCGTATTCTTTGCAGGTCAATATTCTTCTTATACCCCGGCTCATAAATAAATTTCAAACCAAATTTATAGTCATCCGCTTTGATCTTTTCCAGATCTCTCTGTTCTTTCTCCCAATGCTGGAATGTCGTCGTGATCAGATCGACTTCATACCCTGCGTCTGCAAGAAATTCACAAATATAGCGGAATCTTGTGTATCCTTTTTCCTGGTTCAGACGAACTCCCATTGTGATTACTGCGATTTTCTTCATCTTTTTTCTCCCAACATCATTTTAATACGGCAAGCACGGTATCGATCATGATCTTAAAGTCTCCGAACACGCTGAATTCTTTCAGATAACGCAGATTCCAGCGCATCTTTTCCGGCAGGACATATTCGACATAAACTTCGTCCACACTTTTTCCGGTCTTCGTAAGATAAGATTCCATGACTTCATCTTCATCTTTGTACGCAATACTCGTCCTCGAAGTAATTCCTGCCGGGAGAAGAAGCGTCGCATACATTTCTTCCGTATATTCATCTACATATTTTTTCACTTCCGGTCTTGTCCCGACAAAACTCATGTCTCCGGCGATCACATTAAAAAGCTGCGGCAATTCGTCCAGTCTGCATTTTCTGAGAAGCCGTCCCATCCGTGTGATCCGCGCATCTCCGGATTTCGTGATCGCCGATCCTTTTTTGTCCGCATCATTCACCATCGTCCGAAATTTGAAAATGCGATATAGTTTCCCATATCGCGTAACCCGTTCCTGCCGAAAGAAAACGGGACCTCTGCTGTCTAATTTGATACAAAGTGCAAGAATCAGCATCACCGGAGAAAGTACCAGACTTAACCCCAGCGCAAGGATCAGATCGATCCACCGTTTGACTATGATCCCGGCTTTTCGTTTTTCCAATGCCTCGTAATACGGTCTCACCGCATCACGCCGCATCGTTTCGGGAAGCTCTTCCCATTTCTTAAAATACATTCCGAAATGCCTCCGTTACATATACAATTTCTTCATCCGTCAGTTTTGTGTGAAGCGGAAGTGTGATCTCATTCTCAAACTGACGACAGGCGTTCGGGTAATCTTCGATCCGAAACCCGAGATTTTTATACGCTGTCAGCATCGGAAGCGGTTTATAATGCACATTCGAGGCGATTCCTTTTGCAGCCAGTTTTTCAATGACCTCATTACATTCTTCCCGGCTTTTTCCGTTCAGGCGCACGAGATATAAATGTCCGCTGGATGTGCTGTGCTCGGTATAATGATCTAAGAGCATCACCGGTAAATTTTGAAATGCGCGGTCGTACGTTTCAATGATCTCACGTCTGCGTTTTAAAAGTTCCGGATAACGCTTCAACTGCACAAGTCCGATCGCCGCCATAATGTCTGTCATATTACATTTATAAAGCGGCGCTGCAATATCATATTCCCATGCTCCGGCTTTTGTCTTTGCCAGTGCGTCTTTGGATTGTCCATGCAGGGAAAGCAGCATATATTCACGGTACAGTTCTTCCCCGTCGATCCCCGACTTTTCCACCCGGTCTGCCCAGGTAACGGCTCCGCCCTCCGCGGTCGTCAGATTCTTCACCGCATGGAACGAAAAACAGGTGAAATCCGCAATCTGTCCACACATCATTCCATTTGCAGATGCGCCGAACGCGTGCGCCGCATCTGCCATTACAACCACTCTGCCAAACGCCCGCTGCCGTTCATTGGCAGGACGAAACAACGCTTTCTTTTCTTCCGCGATCTGAAAGATCCGGTCATAAAAGCTGTACGGGATCCCCGCAAGATCCACGCAGATGATCGCTTTTGTCCGTTCCGTCACTGCCGCCGCCGCCTGTTCCGGATCCATCTCAAACGATCCCGGAAGCGTATCGACGAGAACCGGCGTTGCACCGGTATGACAGATACAGCTGCATGTAGCCGTATAAGTGTATGCGGTCGTGATCACCTCATCTCCCTCGCCGATCCCCATCACACGGAGCGTCATCTCCAGACAGGCGGTCGCCGAATTCAAACAGACTGCCTTACTAGTTCTGCAATACTCTGCGATCCGCCGTTCAAATTCCTTTGTTTTCGGACCGGTCGTGATCCAGCCGCTTCGTAACACTTCCGCGACGCTTTGTATCTCCTCTTCCGTAATATCCGGCGGTGAAAACTGCACGTTCATTGATCAATTCTCCTCTTTTCCCATCTGTTCTTCGTAATGAGCCACATCCATATCTGCAACTCCTCTGTTCAAAAAAGCGGTCGGAAGATTCGTCCTTGTATCCTGAAAATCTTTTTTCCATCCGGACTGGATCTTCTGATCCCGGATGATATCTGCCTCGCGCAGATGATAAGTCGGCACGATCTTCTTGACGATCCGTTTCATCTGATCGGTCTCGGCATACGCCTCCTGATACAGCTCTTCCAGATCCTTTAAAAATTCTTCTTCTTGAAATTCCAATGGACGTCCGATATGGATCAGCTCGTTCTCTGTTCCTTTCAGTCCCTCTTCTTCCATCAGAAGTTCCTCATAAAGCTTCTCTCCCGGTCGCAGTCCGGTATATTTGATCTCGATGTCCACGCCCTCTTTCAGCCCCGACAATCGGATCATATTGCGCGCAAGGTCGGCGATCTTGACCGGTTTTCCCATATCCAGCACGAAGATCTCTCCGCCCTTTGCGCTTGCTCCCGCCTGTAAAACAAGGGAAACCGCTTCCGGTATCGTCATAAAATACCGGATAATATCCGGATGGGTGACAGTGACCGGACCGCCCTCCTCGATCTGTTTGCGGAACAACGGGATCACGCTTCCGTTACTTCCCAGTACATTTCCAAAACGTACCGCCACATATTCGGTCTTGGAGCGGTTGTTAAATACCTGGATGATCATCTCGCACATCCGCTTGGACGCCCCCATGATATTCGTCGGATTGACCGCTTTGTCCGTAGAGATCAACACGAATTTGCTCGTCTTATAACGATCTGCTGCCAAAGCAACTTTATAAGTCCCGAACACATTATTTTTGATCGCCTCATTCGGACTGTCTTCCATCAGCGGAACGTGCTTATGCGCCGCCGCATGGTACACGATGTCCGGACGATATTTCTCAAACACACTGTTGACTTTCCGCCCGTTGCGCACCGAACCGATCAGAACGACCAGATCCAGATTCGGATATGTCCGTTTCAGTTCCTGCTGGATATCATAAGCATTATTCTCATAAATATCGAAAATGATCAGCTGGCGCACGCCGTTTGCAGCGATCTGACGGCAAAGCTCGCTTCCGATACTTCCGCCGCCTCCGGTCACAAGCACCACTTTATCCGATACATAACGCCCGATCTTTTCCGTCGTGATCTGGATCGGATCTCTTCCGAGCAGATCTTCGATCTCCACATTCCGAAGCTTGGAGACACTGACCTCGCCGTTGACCAACTGATACACCCCCGGGAGGATTTTCAGTTCACAGCCCTGCACCTGCTGGCAGATCGCAAGGATCTTTCTCTGCTCCACCTTGCTGGCGCTCGGAATCGCCACGATGATCTCGTTGATCGCATACCGTTCTGCATATTCCAGGATCTTGTCTCTTCCGCCTACGACTTTCACACCATGGATATAAGTTCCCTGCTTTTTCACATCATCGTCGATGACACAGCAGATCCTCGCATCCAGTTCCGTGCTCAGTTCCAGTTCTTTCATGACCACATTACAGGCCTCTCCTGCACCGATGATCATCGTATTCCGGACATGACGCCCGTGGATATTGCTTCGGTATAAAAGCCGTACAAGCCGGTATGAAAACCGGCTCACACAGGTCAGAAGAAACAGCGACGCTCCGTAAAGCAGAAAGTAACTTCTGAAAATCGGCTTATAAGTAAAAAAGTAGAAAAAGATATTCAAAAGGATCGATGCGATACATCCCTCGATCACATATACCAGTTCTTTGATACTGGCAAACCGCCAGAGACTGGAATACAATTTCAGGACTGCAAAGATCAGGACAGTTCCGACGGTGTTGACAAGCGCCGCCGAAACAATAGAATCTACATACCACAATTCAATATCGCTGATCTTCATATTAAAGCGAAGCCACAGTGCCAAAAAAGAACTTAGATTGATAAAAATGATGTCCAATACGATCAATAAGACCTTATGCTGCGGAAATGACTCAATCCTTTCTTTTAAAATCTGCTTTCCCTGTTTTCTTTGCTTTTTTTGCTTTTTTTCTTCTTTTTCTGCTGTTTTCTTTTCCATTTGTTTCTCCATGTATCATTACTGTACAACTTCCGAATCCGTAAATACTTCTCCGTTCTCTACGGAATCGATCATTGCCTTAATGGATGCAACCGAATTCGGATCCGGCTGCGTTACGTACAGAAGTGATCCCGGTGAAGAGAAGCAATACTGCTGGTCTCCGGTTCCCTCTGCCGCAACGGATTTGATATTCCATGCGCCTCCGTCGCTCAACTGTGTCTTGATCAATGTCTGGATCTGATCCTGAGACATGTTTGTGTCCACATTGCCACTCACACTGTTCAGAATGCCGTTTGCTCCCACAAGGATCGCAGGGGAAACTGCCTTTTTGATCATCGCAGTGATCACTGCCTGCTGGTTCTTTCCTCTCTGGAAGTCACCGCCGTCCACATTCATACGTTCTCTTGAGAACGCAAGCGCCTGTTGCCCGTTGAAATGATTCTCGCCCTGCACAACGTTCATGACCAGTCCGGTATCTTCACTCGTTGTAAACGCCTGCTCGGAATAAACATCCACACCACCCAGCGCATCCACCATCTCCACAAGGGATGTGAAGTTTACACGGGCATAAAAATCGATCGTCGTATCATAAAGCTGCCCCAATGTCGCCATGGACGCATCCACACCGTAAATACCCGCATGGGTCAGTTTATCCAGTTCTCCGCCGGAGATTCCCGGAATCTCCACATAGTAGTCACGCGGTGTCGTGACGAGCAATATCTGATGTGATGTCGGATTGACGACTGCCATGATATTCACGTCGCTCCGGCTGTTTGTCTCGATCGCGCCATAGACGTCGATACCGCTGATATATACGGTAAATGTATCGTCTTTTACTTCTACCTGCTGGGCGGCATTATTCTCCACTTTTGTCTCAATGGAATGAGAATAGATCACTTTGATGCTGTTGCCGAAATCGCCGAACTCTTCACTTAAGATCCCGTTATAAGCTTCATTGTAAATGATCGCCTGCACGTCTCCGTTGTGCAGCGCCGTCGCCTGTTCCTGCACACTGCGGTACTCCGTCTCCGCGATCGCACTTCCCAGTTCCTCATTGATCGCTCCGACCGTCTCCTGGATCTCCTCGCCTTTCAGCGCATACTGCACGCCAAAGCTGTAATCTTTTGCGTCCTGGATCGTCTCTGCCGGATCGTCTGCCAATACGGCTACCACAACCTTATCCACTTTCGTACCGCTTCCGGAAATCTCACTGACCGTTCCGTTTGCCTTGAAAATATAGAAAGATCCGACTGCCAGGATCACCGACATCAGTACACTGAAAATCTTTCCGGCAATCCCTTTCTTTTTGGACAAAAGCTGACTCGTAAATACGATCAGCAATGCGATCAGCAAAAGTCCCGCTATGATCGCCAGATATTTGACCGGCAGCATATCCAGCACAAACAACGCGATCATAAACACAACCGATGCCACTGCCTGGATCACGCCGAGCACAACACCGATCGTCCAGCTGATCTGATTATCCCGCTTTCCATGTCCCTTTTTATTCCCGGGATAGCCGTTCTTTTTTCCGCTTCCGATCACAGATTTTGCCGGATTTTCATATGCCACCCGCTGTCTCTGCTCTTCCATTCTCCGCTTCCGCTGTGCCTGCGCCTTTTTATCCTGCGCGCTTCTTGCCGGCTGCTTCGTACTTCCGGCGCTCTTTGCTCCGCCTTGTCTTGCGCCGCTCTGCTTTGCACTGCTCCTGCTCTTCGGACTTCCGCCGTTCCCCCTCTTTCTCGTACGTTCCCCGCTTCCTGCCGGTCTTGTATTTCGTACATTCTTTCGTTTTTCTGCCATTGTTTCTTCCTTCCAAACTTTTCCTGTCTGTTCTCAGAACCAGTTACTCACATTCGGTTATCATATCATTTTTCGTGTTTTTTCGCAACAATTCCGAAACATTTCCGTCACAATATCCCGTCTGTCCCAATTTTGAAACACTTGCACACCGCTTTCACACGCCCATCTCTTCGAGCTTCAGAAGCGCTGCCTCAACCACCTTATCCATATCATAATACTGATAATTTCCGAGACGACCACCGAAGATCACATGTTCCTCTTTCTCCGCAAGTTCTTTATAGGCGGCAAACAATTTGCCGTTCTTTTCATCATTGACCGGATAATATGGTTCCATTCCCACTTTCCACTCGGAAGAATACTCTCTCGATATCACGGTCTTCTCCTGTGTGCCGAATTCAAAATGCTTATGTTCGATGATCCGGGTATACGGCACTTCTCTCTCCGTGTAATTTACGACCGCATTGCCCTGATAGTTGTCGGTATCCAGCACTTCTGTTTCAAACCGAACGGAACGATATTCCAGAGTTCCCAGCTGATAATCAAAATATTCATCGATCATACCGGTAAAGATCGTCGTATCCGCAATATCCGGATTTGATTTTCGGAATTCAAAATAATCTGTATCCGTCTGTACGTCCGCTCCCTCGAGCATTTTTTCCACGATCTTTGTATAACCGCCGATCGGGATTCCCTGATAACGGTCATTGAAATAATTATTGTCGTAGGTAAAACGCACCGGAAGACGGCGGATGATAAATGCCGGCAGTTCGCTGCAGGATCTTCCCCACTGTTTTTCAGTATATCCTTTTACCAGTTTTTCAAACACATCTTTTCCCACAAGAGAAAGCCCCTGTTCTTCTAAGTTCTTCGGTTCTGTGATGCCGGTCTCTTTCACCTGTTTTTCGATCATCGCTTTCGCCTCCGCAGGTGTTTTGATTCCCCACATCTTACTGAATGTATTCATATTAAACGGGAGATTGTACAGCTCGTCTTTATAAACCGCAACCGGAGAGTTGATATAATTGTTAAACTCCGCGAACTGGTTCATGTACTCCCATATTTTTTTATTGGATGTATGGAAAATATGTGCGCCGTATTTGTGCACATGGATCCCCTCTATATCTTCACAGTAGATATTTCCGGCAATATGGCTGCGTTTGTCGATCACAAGACAACGTTTCCCTTTCTTCGTCAGTTCGTGTGCCATCACCGCGCCATATAAACCTGCTCCTACGATCAGATAATCATATTTCATGCTAAAACCCTCCTATGTATTTAATCGGAATCAGTATAGCACAATTCCGGAAATATGTATAGTTCGGTTTTTTTATGAAAAATGTGCATGAAAAACGGGAAAGAAACCTCTGACGGATCTCTTTCCCGTTTTCACACGTTCTGATTTATATTTATTTTGCTGCTTTTCCAAGCGTCACATCCACGGTCTTCTCGCTGTATTCCCCGTTATTCTCCGGGATGCTGACCGTCACGGAAACGGTCTCGCCTGCCGCATAATATTCCAGTTCACTCTTTAAAGCATCCATAGACTCTACTCTTGTGCCGTTGATGGCAGTGATCACATTTCCCTTGGTCAGTCCCGCGTCATCTGCCCCACCGCCTCTTGTCACTTCATCGATATAGACGCCGGTCGGCATGCCGAACTGCTCTGCATTCTGAGCAGTCACGTCAAATCCGGTGATCCCAAGGTATCCTTTTTTCTCTTCCGGCACTTTCGCTTTTGTCTTCTGGCTCATCAGATTATCCAGAATATCCATCACATCACTGATCGGGATCGCATATCCCATTCCCTCCACCGTCGTGCCTGCGATCTTGGAGGAATTGATACCGACAACTTCTCCGTTTGCATTGACCAGCGCGCCGCCGCTGTTGCCCGGGTTGATCGCCGCATCTGTCTGGATCAGCTTGATATCGCTTGTCACTTCTTCTCCGGTCTGTGCATCTGTCCCGCTGTTCTGTCGGTTCAGGGCGCTGATCACACCGGTTGTGACGGACTGACCATATCCGAGCGCATTTCCGATCACGATTGCCGGTTCCCCAATCTGTAATTTTGTAGAATCTCCCAATGTCGCCACTGCGATCGCTTCCATCGTATCCGAAGAGATCGTATCGAGCGGTACTGCGATCACCGCGAGATCATGCTCGGAATCGGTTCCCTTGATGTTGGCTTCCAGACTCGTCTCATCATCGAATGTCACAGTCAGTGTCTCGCTTCCCGCGATCACATGATAGTTTGTCACGATCAGAAGTTCCTCATCCGTCTGGGAAATGATGATTCCGGATCCCGCGCTCTCACTCTCCTGCTGGGAAACGCCGCCGAAGAAATTCTGCACTTCCTGTACGCTCAGATTGGTAATGGATACAACCGACGGCATCACATTTTCCACAACGCCGGAAACGTCGGATGTCACAACGCTGGACGACTTTGTCAATGTCGTTCCGCTGACTTTCGATGCCGTTTCCTTACTCTCTGTATTTTTTTCAAGCCCCAGCACTTTGCTTCCGACCAGATTCGACGTCAGAAATACGGCGCTCGATACGACTCCGAACAGCAATGCCAATCCTACAACCGCTACCGCTTTCGGCATTTTCTTTTTTTCTTTTGGCTCCCGCGGCTCATGACCGTGAGGCCATCCCTGATTGCCGCCTTGATTCTGATATTCATTCTGACCATTCTGCTGATGATCGTCCGGGTTATAATAACTGTATTGATTTTCCATAAGACATCCCTCTTTCTCTTGTGCTTCATTTTATGATGTTATCATAACCTGTCTTTGTGATAAAATTGTGTTCAATGTTTTAACAGATTTTGTTCTGCATGAATCACCGGCAAAAGCAGTTCTTCCTGCCGTTCGTCTTATTCCACTGTCACTGATTTCGCGAGATTCCGCGGTTTGTCCACATCGCATCCACGTCCCACAGAAATATAGTATCCGAACAGCTGCAGCGGAATGATCGCAAGAGAGTTTGTAAAATAGCGGTTTGTCTGCGGTATATAGATCACATAATCCGCCGCCCGTTCCACCTCGCGGTTTCCCTCATTCGTCACTGCCAGCACAAATGCCCCGCGGGTACGCACCTCCACCATATTGCTGATCATTTTCTTGTACAGGTCTTCCTGTGTCAGCACTGCCGCCACAAGCGTCCCCTCCTCGATCAGGGAGATCGTTCCATGTTTCAGTTCTCCGGCCGCATAGGCTTCCGAATGGATATAAGAAATTTCTTTCAGTTTCAATGAACCCTCCAGAGAGATCGCATAATCGATCCCTCTGCCGATAAAAAACACGTCTTTCGCCGCAAGATAACGGTTCGCAAATTTCTGGATCCGGTTTTTATTATTTAAAAGCATCTCTACCTGATCAGGCAGTTTCTTCAGATCTTCGATATAACCATGCAGTTCTTCCTTTCCGATCACACCGCGCACCTCCGCAAATTTCATCGCAAGAAGATACAATGCGATCAGCTGGCTGGAATATGCTTTTGTCGTTGCGACGGCGATCTCCGGTCCTGCCCATGTATACATCACGGTATCTGCCTCCCGGGCGATCGAACTTCCGACCACATTCACGATACCTAGCACTTTTGAACCTTTTTCTTTTGCCTCCCGAAGCGCTGCAAGCGTATCCGCAGTCTCCCCGGACTGACTGATCACGATCAAAAGCGTGTCCCGGTCAATCAGTGGATCCCGGTAACGGAATTCCGACGCAAGATCTACCTCTACCGGGATCCTTGCCATTCCCTCGATCACGTATTTCGCAGTAACTCCCGCGTGATAAGCGGAGCCGCAGGCAACGATCATGATTTTCTTCACCGCCCGGATTTCCTCCTCCGACATATCTAATTCCTCGATCACGATCTCCTGACCACGGATCCTCGGTGAAAATGTATCCGCGATCGCTTTCGGCTGCTCATACATTTCTTTCAGCATGAAATGTTCATAACCGCCCTTTTCCGCCGCATCTACATCCCAGTCAATATGGGTCGGGCTTTTCTCGATCGGCTCCTCATCCACATTATAAAATTCCATGGTATCTGCTGTCATGCAGACGATCTCTTCATTTTCAATGAAATAAACATCTCTTGTGTATTTCAGGACTGCCGGTACATCGGATGCGATAATACATCCCCCCTCTGTATGACCGATGATCAGGGGACTGTCCTTTCGCACGGCATAAAGCTGATCCGGATGATCCTGAAACAGAATACCAAGGGCATAGGATCCCTCCATCCGGTGCATGATCTTTGTGATCGCCTGAAGCGGATTCCCTTTATAATAGTAGTCCAGCAAATGGGCGATCACTTCGGTATCTGTATCGGATACAAATTCATACCCCTTTGCCTGCAGCTTCTTTTTCAGTTTCAAATAATTCTCAATGATCCCGTTATGTACCACAACGATACTCTGCTCTTTATTAAAATGCGGATGCGCGTTCACATCGGACGGTTCTCCGTGTGTTGCCCAGCGTGTATGCCCGATCCCGATCGTTCCCGGAAGCGTTTCTCCCCCATGCGTCAGCTCACTCAACACTTTCAGTCTGCCCTTTGCTTTTTTCATACCGATCTGTTTCCCATCATATACTGCGATCCCTGCCGAATCATATCCCCGGTATTCCAGTTTTTCCAGACCATCCAGCAAGATCGGCGCTGCCTGCTGCTTTCCGATATAACCTACAATTCCACACATAATCTGTTCCTCCCTTTTCTTTCTGTCATGTAAAACAGTTCCGTATGCGATGCACCGCTCTGTTTCATGCCTCCATAAATTCGAAAAGGGCAGCACCGCCTCCGCAGTGCTGCCCTCCTCACAGCTTCTGTCAGATGTCTATGAAATCAATTCCGTAGTCCTTGTTCTTTTTTGAATTTCCACGGTCTTCTTCTACGTCGTAATCATCGTAATCGTCGTAGTCATCATAGTCATCGTCTTCATACTCTTCGTCGTAACCATCGTCATCATAGTCATCATCTTCGTAGTCGTCATAGTCATCATCCGTAAAGTCGTCGTCATCATACAGTTCATAATCTTCATCATACATTTCATCGTCATATGCATCGTCATCATCATACGCATCGTCATCGTAATCATCATCTTCAAAATCATCTTCCAGATAATCGTCATCCTCGTCATCATCTTGTCTGACAAACTGTTTTCTGGAATTTTTCTTTACTTTCGGCAGATCGTCTTCCTCCTCAAAATCATCATACATTGCATCCAGTTCCGCATTGCTGTGTCCCAGCTTCACAGAAAGTATGATGATAACGATCAGAAGAAGCAGTATCACAGCCGCTGTCGCGGCTGCCACGATCATAAAATACTTGTCCACAAAATCCTGCGCTTTAGCGATCAGACCGCTTCCCGCTTTCTTTTCCTCTGCTTTTTTCTCGGAAACAACATAGCGTTGGTAAGTTCCCTCCACGGAATCATATTCATAGAGTCCCTCGTTGCCGTTGCTGCTCAGTGCATTTACGAGATAATAGTCGGTTGCTTCCATATTCTGCCATGCCGGGAAGATCGTTCCGTTTAATTCCAGAGTCGTCTCCGCGAACTGTTCCGGGAGAGAACTTCCGTCTCCCTCTCCGAGGATCAGCAGATAAAACTCATCTCCCATGATCACCTGCTCCGCTGCAACAAACTTACTGTTCTTCTCATCATACAATGCCATGATCGGATCGTTTTCCCCTGTCACAAGGAAAACAAAGGATTTTCCGGAAGTGTCCTGTACAACAGCGCTGTGTTCCTCTCCATTATAAGTGATCGTGGAACGGGTAAATCCATCCGGGATCAGCGCATCCGTAAAATTCTCATAAACCGCATACATCGTACCGGCAATTTCAATATTTGCCTCACCCAGTTCCTTGTCTGTCTCCCCACTGCTTTCCGTTCCGGAGGCTGCTGTTCCATCGCCCGGTTCGATCGTAACGGTCGAGCTTCCAAGCTGCAGGTTCAATGTACTGTTGTCAAACATATATGCAGTCGCCGCCGATACGTCGAGTGTTGTACTTCCCTCCGCAAGCGCTTTGAATACCATTTCATATTGAAGTTCCGTCTCTGTTCCGGTTCCCGCCGCAAAAAGAGTGACCGTTCCGTCTCCGCCCTCTGCATTCGTCCCGCTGACAAACTCCAATTTTGCAGGATCGTAAGTGACCGTCGCCTGACCGTCCCCGATCGGGCTGCCATTCGCCTCGATCTTTCCGGTTACCGTAATATTCTCCCCTACTTTTCCAGTCGGATCCGAAAAGTGCAGGATACCGTCTGCCGCATGACTCACGATCATCGGTGAGATCATCGCAAAACATATGACCGCCGCTGCCATGATCCATTTTCTTAATTTCTTGTTCATTTGCACAACCTCTTCTCTTTTTGTTTCAGCCGCCTAGTAATATCCCCCGGTTCCATCGCCGGTTCCGGAGGCATCTCCCGTCCATGTTCCGTCTCCCGAAGTGTCCCCGCTCCATGTGTCGGTTCCGCCTCCCGAAGCGCTTCCATCCCAGGTTCCCGTTCCCGAAGTGTCTCCGCTCCATGTATCGGTTCCGCCTCCTGAAGTGCTTCCATCCCAGGTTCCCGTTCCCGAAGCGTCTCCGCTCCATGTATCAGTGCCGCCTCCCGAGTAGTCACTGTATCCCGAGCTGTCGGTATTTCCGGAATAATCGTTATATCCGGATCCATCATCCCCCGAGAGATAACTGTATCCGCTCAAATAAGCGATCTCATCGCTGATTTCTTTCACCTTGGATGACGGAACATACTCTTCTTCGTCGCCAAACAGATATTCATGTAACGCAGTCGCATTGCTCAAAAGCGTGACCGGAACTACAACATTTCCCGCATCCCCATAATCCATCGTATCTCTTCCGTCTTCCGTCGGGAATCCGGTGGATTCTGCCAGTTTGTATTTCTTTACATCCTTTGCATACGCGAGGATCTCTGTCAGTTTAAAATTCGTCTTGACTTTCGGGAATACCCGGTCAATGATCTTATTCAACGTAGAAAGACTTGCCTGCTGTGCTTTCACCGCGATCTGTGTCAGCACTTCGCGCTGTCTTGCCGCACGCTGATAGTCGTCTCCGATCGCACGGATCCGGGCATACGCCGTCGCCTGCACTCCGGTCAGATTCTGGAGTCCCGGTTCTGTCACCGCCCAGGTATCCACGCCTGTATTCTCAATGATCTCACACGCATATCCGTTGATATACGGGATCTCCTCTTCCTTGACATCGATCGGTACCCCTCCCAATGCATCGATCACGTCGACCAATGCGGAAAAGTCTACCGTCACATAATGCTGGATGTTCAAGTCAAAATTACGGTTCAGCATCGCGACCGCTTCCTCTTCTTCTCCAAAAGAATAGGCTACATTCGCTTTATTATAAGTACCGTCATCCTGCTGAAGCAATGTATCTCTGTAAATCGAAGCCATCCGGATCTCTTTTGTCTCCCGGTTCAGGCTTGCGATCATGATCGTATCGCTCCGCGTTCCCATCTCCTCGTCTTTTTCGCGGGTATCCAGACCAAACAATGCAACGTTCAGATAACCGGTCTCATCATAAGTCAGTTCATCGGAAATACTCAGTTTATCCGGATTCAATTCTTCCGTCTTCAATTTGCTCATCTTGCTGGCAAGTACGCCGATCGCCGCCAACACAAGGAGAAGCAGCACGATCAATACACCGAGCAATATCTTCTTTCCGATCGAATTCTTTTGTTTTCGCTTCTGCCGCTTCTTGCTCCCGCCGCGGACAGCTTCCCCGCCTTTCCCTTTCCGGTTCTGTGCTCTCATTCTCTCCAGCCGGGCTTCCTCCTCCATCCGCGCGCGGTTCTGCGCTCGTTTTGACGATTGGTCTTCCCTGACTCTTCTTTTTCCGTCCTCCTGACGCCGTCCGGCATCCTGCTGACTTTTTTTCCGTCTTTTTGCATGCTCCGGCGCTCTTCTATTCTCTGGACTTGCTGGTTCTCTCTTCGCCATGACTTATCCTTTCTTTCGTCCGTAAAAACTTTTACACTTCATCATACATGATTTTTCCGAAAACATCAACTGTTATTCTCCCAATAACGGCGGTTCATCGTACATCTCCGTATGACCTGACCAGGCAGTTTCTTATACTGTTTTCCCAGCCGGTATCCAAGAAATTTGAACCCGCTCTTTGTGACAAGTGAAAAGATCAGCCACGGTTTTCTGATCCGGATCAGATATCTTGCCGTTTCTTTTACGAGACGGATCCCCTCATTTTCCGACTTTACTTCTTCAAAGATCTGCGGAAAATCAGTCTGGGAAACCGCCAGATCAAAATTTCTCTTAAATTGCTGCATACAGCTGTAATTGTGCGAGTGTATCACCTTTGCCTCTGCGGCATATGCGACTTTATAACCGCTTTGTATGATCTTCGCCGCCATCACCATATCTTCATTGAAGATCATTTTCTCCTCAAATCCGCCGAGAGACTCGTAAATCGGACGCCGGTACATCGCACATACATCGGAACAAAAATACGTCTTGATCCCCATTTTGGGCAGATCTTCCGCCGATTTCACACAGCTTTCGGGCGGATAGTTAAACGACCTCGTATATCGTTCGATCAAATGGCAATCCGGCGCCGGTAGCTGCCGGGCATATGCCGCGCCTACTTTTTCATCCTCGAAGCAGCGGTATAACGTCTCGATCAGATCTTCCCCCACCGGAACCGCGTCCTGTGTCATATATAATAGGAACTCTGCCTTTGAGCGCATTGCCGCTTCGTGCCGTGTCCCGCCGTGGTCAAACTGTTCCGGACGGATGTGGGTCACGATCACCTCATCCGGAAATTCCGTCAATTCTTTCGGAAAACTTTCGCTGACTGTATTGACCAGATAAATATGATCCGGTCTGCGGCTTTGTTTCAGCAGTCTTCGCACGAGCAGTACAACCCGCTCATCCGGACGGTATGTCGGGATGATAACATCAATCTGATTCTTTCTCATTACTACTTCCTCGCCTTATTCTTTTCAACTTTTTTCCATCTGTCTTTTTGCGCCATGAAATCCCCACATACATCATCATCGTGAGCGCCAGCCAGAACCATGTTGTCGGATTGCTGAACCATGTTGTAAAAAAGGAAAGCCCCAGATAGATCGCAATCTGTCCATAGAATAAATATACGAGTGGGTTTTCACTTTTTTTCGTCCAGCGCGTCAAGAGAAATGCACCGCCGCCAAGTACCAGCGCAAAGAGCACGACTCCTGCCGTCCCGAAATCATAATACGCATCGTAAAAGATCGTCAGTGTCGTCAACTCCGGTTTTGTCGTATAGAGCGGAAATGCAACTAACTGCGGAAAGACAAATTTTAATCCGGTCAGTGCAAACACCGGGAACAGCATTTTCAAACCATGTGTAAATTCCGGAAGCTGCGCGACCATGCAGTTAAAATTTTCATAATTGTTGACCACATACATATACGGCTGTGTCACAAAAATCGGCATTTCACTGTACTTCATCTCAAAAATACTGTTTAGATAAGTTACGTCATGTCTTCTCGCCACCGTCAGAAGTACATAGACCGGAATCAGGATCACGATCCCCGTCACGATCATCTTCCATGTAACATGGCGGTAGACCATCAGATAAACGACTGCCGCAAATCCAACCGCAAACAAAAGCTGAAATCTGGACACACACAGGATCGGAATTCCGACCGCCGTCACATTTCCGCAAATAAGAAGTACAAGTCCCGCCGGATTCCATTTTTCCACCAATCGAAAATACAGTACGGAAAGCGCAGGGATCAAAATACAGCTGATCGTAAAATAGTGAACCCCCGATACATGAAAATAAGAGTACGCATGCGGTTCCGGAGAAAACAGCGGGATGAAACCGACTACTGCCGCTTCCAGAAGAAAACAGGCAATAGATCCGAACATCAACGCTCCGATGCAGACCAAAATGCGGCGGCTTTTCCCCTGATCCCGCTTCCAGTCCGTTTTTTCTGCATGCGGCAGTTGTTGTTTTCCCTTTCCATCTGCACCATTTCCATATGCAAATCTTTGCTCCAACAGATCATATCCTGCCATAAAGAAAAGATATCCAAAAAAGAAGCAAAGCCATGTTGTATTTTCCCAGTCCTGCTGCAGTCTGCTCAACTGCAGACAGGCAAGCCCCTCGCCCCCGATCCAGGACGCCGAAAACAGTCCCCGCAGATCCGTAAGGACACCGCTTCGCTTCACACTGAGCACATACAAAAACAAAGCTTCCCCCATCAAAACAACTCCAGCCGGATACGAATATCCGGCTTTTGACAAGATCACACAAAGTGCATAGCATATAATATATGAAAGATAATCTACTTTTTTTGTCTTCATCATTGATCCTTTAGTATGCATTCTTATTGATAAATCCTTTAAAAAATGTCAGAAGAATGATCTTAAAATCGAATCCGATCGTCCAGTTCTCAATGTAATAAAGATCGTACTCGATCCGCTTCCGAATGGAAGTATCTCCGCGGTATCCGTTGACCTGCGCCCATCCGGTGAGTCCCGGGCGCACCTGATGTTTGATCATATAACGCGGGATCTCTTCTTTGAATTTGTCTACAAACTGCGGACGCTCCGGTCTTGGACCGACCAGGCTCATAGTTCCCATCAAAACATTGAACAACTGCGGCAGTTCATCGATACTTGTCCGACGGATAAATCTGCCTACCGGCGTAACCCGCGGATCGTTCTTCGTTGTCCACTCTTTTTTCTCATCCGTATCTTCCTGTACAACCATGGATCGGAACTTGTACATATAGAACGGCTTGTTCTTCAATCCGATCCGTTCCTGTTTAAAGATCAGCGGTCCCGGAGACGTCGCCTTGATCACGATCGCCGTGATCAGCATGACCGGTGAAAACAAAATCAGCGCCACAACTGCGCCGAACAGATCCACACTGCGTTTCACAAACCGGTTCAACAGATTGTTCAGCGGAACTCTGCGGATATTGATGACCGGAAGCCCCTGAATGTCTTCCGTATATGGTTTTGTCGGAATGATGTTGTTGTAATCCGGGATAAACTTCGTATGCACGCCGGATTTTTCACACATCGCAACGATGTGCTCCAGCTTCGCGTATTCTCCCAATCCCAATGTCACCGCGATCTCATCCAGTTTATTTGCAGGCAGGATCTGATTGAGATCTTCGATCACCCCGATCACTTTCACGCCCTTATATTCCGTACCGATCGGCTTGTTGTCGTCTAAGATCCCACGCACCGAATATCCCCAGCCGGGATTCGCTTTGATCCGGTCAATATACTGTTCTGCCGCCCTGCTGTATCCGACAAGGATCATATGTTTCTGATTATATCCCTGTCTCCGGATCCTGCGCAGGATCAGCCGGATCACATTTCGCTCAACAATTTCAAAAAATACATTGCTGCATCCGAACACAAACAACATCGTACGGGAAATATCACCCATCCTGAGCACATATAAGATCAGGATCAATCCCATCAATCCGATCACATTCGCCTGCAGCACGCGCCATGCCTCCAGACGCCGTCCCATGATCCGCTTCGGAACATACAGACGGAACGCATAATATAAGATCAGAAAAACCGGAACGATCACATACAGCAGTTTCATATAGGACTGCCGGCTGAGATACCACTCGTCCAACGCAAACAATCCGCTTCGGAAACGGATATACCATGCAAATATATAAGAAACAACAATCACTGCCGCATCCAGCAATACCTGCATCCAATTCAGCAGTTTTTGATTTTCTTTTATCATAAATATCAAGCTTCCTTTTCTATCCATTCATCGGCGCTATGAACTCCGACGCCGCCGGCAATATCAGCATACAACGCACAGTACGCTGACGTTATCTGTAATATAATACTATATTTTACAGGAAAGGACAAGGAAAATCACTAATTTTACACATTCCCGTCTTTAGGATTTAGCACTATATTATTTTGGACTTTTTTTCATATAGATTCT
>OBXC01000203.1_pt1 | contig 61181 bp, 56 predicted proteins | sample 1538111 | NCBI WGS metagenome assembly OBXC01 (sample SAMEA2580137, study PRJEB22360) | human gut metagenome | biome: human gut; feature: human-associated habitat; material: faeces | place: Denmark | collected 2008/2010
AGATTTGACTTATACGAGTCAAATCTGCCCCTGTTTGGAACTATCTATTTCCCGATAGCCCCTTTATTTGTTATCATTGATATGATTAGAATCGGTTTCCATATTTTCTAGAGCGTATTCGCACGCTTGTATGACGAAACTGGAAAAAGAAACTTCTTGATTGGAAATAGCAATATCTATTTTTTCGATTAGTGATATGGGAAAACGAATCGTTTTGTTTTCTGTTTCTTTTCGATTGGGTTTAAGTTGAAATGCCATATTTAGTACCTCCTGTTAGATATATGATATTGCATAATGAAATATAAATATGCATTGCAAAAAGCAATGCTTAATATATTGCAAAAAGCAATGTAATGCGATAATATAGTTGTATATTATCTGATAGGGAGGAAAAGGAATGAGAAAAAAACATTTACTAATTGTGTCTATAGCATCAATAATACTTCTTGCTTGTACAGGTTGCTCAAGTGTACCAAAAGAAAAAGTAATTAAAGAAGATTTGGAAAATTATTCAGAAAGTGAACTATTAAAAAAGGGAGAAAAAATAGATGAAATTGTAATAGACAAGAGAGAAACAGACAAAGATAAAAACGAAGACACTATTTGGTGTATTGTCACGACACAAAATTCAAAAATTTCATCTGAAAAAGAAATGGTTCTTTCTTATCATAAATATGATAAGAAAGGATGGATTTTAGAAGGAGTAGAAGTAGAAGATTCCGATGAATGGGAAATCACACCTTTAAAAGGAATTTCGGAAAAGGATATTCCCAAAACTTTAGATGGGAAAGTTATTGAAGTTGATGGAAGTGAATGGGAGATTTCAGAGAAAGAAGTAGATGAAATTTCTATCGATAAACAGGAAACTGAATTAAATAAGAAATCTGATAAAGTTACAATGACAATTACGTTAAAGGGAAAAGTTCAGAAAGCGAAAGGTAAATTAGTTGTAAATTATAAGTTTGATAAAAAGTGGGAAGAAGATGAGGTGTTAGAAACAGGAGAATTTGTTTCAGAACCTATACCAGAAAAAAAGTTTAATATTACAGAAGATGAACTAATTGAGAAATTAGTGGAAGAGAAAATAGCATATGGTGAGGATTCTTCTATGAATCAAGAAATTACGATAGCTAAAGATGAAATATCAGACTTTAAAATCGAAAAACAAGAATCAAAGGTAAAAGGTACGGAAGAAAGTATTTATTGTAGTTGTATACTAAACAAAAAGAATGTAGCGTTAGGGATTCAAACGGAATTTCATTACTCCTATAAAGAACAGTGGGAGTTTGATAATGTGGATATTGTGGTCGAAGTAAAATCGTTTGATATATTAGGATGTTGGGAAGGAGAATATACGGGAGCAGGAGAAGATGGAAAGGTAACGTTAAATATCACTAAAGTAGAAGGAGATGAAATTGAAGCAAATTACTCCTATGTACCAAGAGCATATGCACAGTCAGGAGGATATAATATATCGGGAAAAATAGATACAAAAACATTAACAATGGAATTGGTAGCAGGAGATTGGATAAATAAGCCAGAACGAGATGCTATTATAAAACAGGATATTCATGCAGTAATTAACGTGGATAAGGGAATTATTGAAGGATATGGTCATCATGGATATTTGTTTAGAGTAGAAAAATAGTAGTTAATATGAGGAGTTGAGGTACAATGAAAAGAAAAAAATTTCCGATATGGATTATAATAATTCTATTGTTATTTCTGCTAATAGCAGGAGGAATATTTGCAGTAAGAGTTGCAAATGAAAAGAAAAAGGATAAAGGGGATATTATTGTAAAAGATAATGTTCATGCAATAACAGAGGGTAGTGAATTTGAAAATGCTTTGTCAGATGTGTCGGAAAATCAACTAGTATTTGACAAAAATCTAAAATATAAAAAAGGAGATATTATTGTTGCAGGGATTACAGATGAAGCTAGAGATGGTTTTATCCGTAAAGTTGTAAAGGTTGAGAAAAAAGGTAATAAATACATAGTTGAAACAAAACCGGCATTTTTAACAGATGTTTTTGAAAAAGCACATATTGTTAGGAGAATTCGATTGACAGAAGATGGGGCAGAAGAAGACAATAGAAGTGCCCCACAAGCTGAAGCGAGGAATCGTTCTGATATGTTTCAAAATGTATCTACGGCAGAAAAAAATGATAATTATTCTGTAATGAATCTTTCCTATACAGAAAACAAGGAAGGAGAAGATAAGGATTTAGGAGCAGCCTTTTATGCTTCTTTTGAAGAAAATATCAATGATATCACAACAATTAGCGGTGAAGCAGGATTTAATATTTGGTTGGAATTGAAATTAGACATTGAAAATGAAGAAATTGTTTTTGGATTAGTAGCAAAAAATGAGACTGGTGCAAAAATGGAACTAATATGTAGTCAAGAAATGGAACGGGAAATTGAAAGAACTGTTTTTCAAAAAAGATTACCTAGATATCAATTTGAAGTGAGCGGAGTGCCTATTGTCTTAACAAATGAAATCGAAACTGTGTTAGGAGCAGGGGCTGAAATGGAAGGTTCTGTGGGAATTAGTTTTGATGTGGCTTCTCAAAATGCATATGGTTTTGTTTATGACAGTAAAAAAAGAAAAGTTTCAGAAATTAAAGAAGATAAATCTGATACAAGCGGATTAGATTGGAATACCTCTTTACAGGTAACTGGAACAGGGACAGCAGATGTTTCACTACATCTCATTACCAAACTGTATGGCTGTACAGGTGTAGATATGGGGATTGGTGTTCAAGGAAAGGCAACAGGAGAGGCGAAATTAAGTGGAAAGCCTGACCTTGGAGGATATGCTGGCAGATTAGAACTGTCAATAGCACCGAAACTTGAAGGCACATTAGTTGTAGAAGTGCCAGTTATCGATGGAAAGTTAAAACAACAAGAACTTTTTGAACAAGAACTGAAACCATTTTGGAAAGAAGAATGGAAATCAAGTCATGATTGGAAATCAGATTTAGAATGGACAGGAACAGGAGAAAAATGGAAAAGCTATGTAACAAGATATGGTGAAGTCAATGCAGTTACTTGTCCGACGTTTCAGTTTGATGTACCACGCGGATGGGACATAACAACAGAGGAAGTTGATACTGATTTTACACAAGTTTTTGATGAACATATCGTAATTTCAAATGAGAGAGGAGTCACAGTTTCGTATTATGCTTGTAAAGATAGAGTTGGCGGTGCTTCCAGAACGATGCTAAAGGGGAGTGTTACTAAGGTTGCTGACTCAGAATTTGCACCGAGTTATCCAGCAGGTACTAATACAGATTTTTCTGGTTTGGGAAAATTTTGTGTGGCAAAAATAGAAGTTAATGAATCGTTGTCGATAGGTTTAGATTCGGATTATCAAAAGATAGATGATATAACATTCTATGCGGTAGTACCTGAGAGTTATATTGGAGAAAGAGAATTTGTTGGACAAGCAGGATATATTGACGAATTTTCTTTTGAATATCCATCACCGTATGCATTTATAGCGGAATCACCAAATGGAGGATTTACACAAAAAGAAGAAAAACAGGTGGTAGAAATTTTAGAGAGTTTTACAGAGGCACAATAAAAGATAAAGTATATACATTCTGCTTTAGCTGAGAAACTGTTCTAGTTCGGCTGATTATTGTTTCGTTACAAACTGAGCAAGGTATTTATTTATGGGAAACAATTTTTGCTTTGCTTGATTAAGTCTAGAGCGTAATCAGAAGCAGTGTCAATGGTGCATTTATGACGGCTTTAGCTCTTGCCATTGACTCTGTTTCTGGTTGTGCTAGATGTTCTTGATCAAGCGAAAAGCTATTTAGATACAGGCAGAAAACATGATTAACCTTAAGCAAAAGCGGCTAGAAGAAGCTAATACTAAATAAATTTTTTTGCAAATATTAAATGAAGATTTGTGAGAAAGAAATGGAACTGTAAATCAGTTCTATTTCTTTTTAAATTTTATCTTTGGAGAATGCACCTTAAGAATATCAATTGCTCCTCTAAGCTGTTCTCTTTTTGGTACATTCTCGGTTGCAATTTTAATCGCGTCATCTACAGGGATTAAAACATACGCTTTTGATTTGTTTGAATCCTTGTAATTTTCCATAAGAGAGCTTGAGGCTTTTTTGAATGCTTCTGGCATTTGTTTTAAAGTATTAGAAACGGTGGATTCATCTGACTTTTTTGAGGTTTTAGAATCAGAGAATGCTTCTTTTAATTTATATATTTCAATAAGGAAATTATAGAAATTTTCATCCATTTTAAAATGAAGATATTCTTCATTTTCATGTTCTACTAAATCCCAGTCATCTACAAAATTTTCAAAATTCTCATATTTTATTCCAGGAATATCATACATATTAGTAGCTCCTTTTATTATGTAGTTAGGATTTATTTTAAATTCATCGTGTAAGTTTTCAATTACTTCATAAGGGATATTTTTTATTGAACCCGATATTAAGTGTGAAATGTCATAAGAATTTAAGCCGATTTTTTTTGCAATATCCTTTTGCTTATGACCAGTTTCAAGCAAATGGTCGATGACATTTGTAAATTGTTTTCTTTGTTTTGTAATATCTAAATCGTATAACATGTGTATACCTCCTTTTTATTATGATATTAAACATACATGAATTGCAAAAAAATTGCAAATATTTCAACAAAAAACTATGTCTTTATCTTTCGAATGATGAGATAATCTAGGCATCAAAGGTACCAAAAATGTAGATACAGAGCTCGGTATTTACAAGAAAGGAGAAAAGAATTATGCAGGCTAGATTATTAGGAATTCAGCATATAAATTTCACGAATAATACTGGGGAGCAAATCAACGGAAATAATATCTTTTGTGCATTTAAAGATGAGAATGTGGAAGGACTCAGAACAGAGAAGTTTTTTATTAAACCAGAAGTTAAGTTGCCAGCGTGTAAACTGAACGATACTATTGAGATTTCTTTCAATATGAAGGGTAAAGTTGAGATGTTACGGAAGGCGGAATAGCGAGTTTATTAATAGGCAGGAGGGGGAATAAATCCTCCTCTTTGCCGACAAGAGGAGAAGGAATGTTATGGATGATTATAAACATCGAAGATACAATCGAAGAAAGCGGTTTTCCAGAATATTATTAGGTGTTCAGCAATTAATACAGTATCCCATTATAAATGTATTGTGGTTTATATTGATAGCTGGAATTACAGTCCTCATTTATGGAGAGAACAAATTGATATTGTTATATGATGGGCAAGCAACTCTTAGACAGATAATGCTTATTGTTTTACGGATAGTAAATGTGGTTGTAACATTAGTTTTTGCTTTAGGAATAATATATTTTATAGGGGAAATGACGGCAAGAAGAGATGAAGCAGATTTATGTTTGGTTTTTGGCGATAAAAGAGATATAGTCTATTATCCACCAATTTTAATGAAGAAAAAATTTGATAAAAAGCGTCAAATAACGCAACGAGAATTCTATACTTCAATACCTATGGAAAGATGGGTAGAAAAGAGAGAAGCACTTTGTGATAGATTAGATATTCATTTGATAGGAGACTTTTCTTATGGCGGAAAGAAAAAAAACAAAGGGAATCAAATATTCTTTGAATCTGCGAAAGGAAGAAAAGCAAGTGATAAAGGACCATTGTATGATGTCTTTTAGAGAATTAGTTGTAGGATATGATTATGACGCATGGTATGGATATTCAGAAAAAGTACCTGTATGTGTGGATGTATCGACTAAGAATAACTCCCATACACTTATATGTGGAATGAGTGGAAGTGGGAAAAGTTATCTTACAAATCAGTATTTTGCTCGTATATGCTTACATGGAGGAGCGGATTCTGTGGTGTATTTTGCAGATTTCAAGCAAGATGATAGTTTTTCTCACCTCAGAGAATGCCCTAGGTATTACCCATACGACAAAACCATAAATGCGTTGGAAGAAGTGTATGAAATTATGCACGAGAGACAATGTGGAAAAGATGTTTCAAGACATTTCGTAACGCTTGTATGGGACGAATATATGGCTAATATATTGTCACTTTTTGGTACAGAAAAGAAGAAAGCGGAAGCAGTTATGCATAAGGTATCAGAAATATTGATGATTGGGCGTTCGCTGGCTGTAAGGCTAGTAATAGCCTGTCAGCGTCCGGATGCTTCAGCGTTTCCAACTGGCTCAAGATTAAATTTTGGTGTGATCATCATAGTGGGAGCACTGTTAGAAAGCATATATTCTATGCTCATGCCAAAGGAATTGATAGAGAAAGTTGGTAACCGTGAATTTCATACTGGTGAAGGCGTTATGTTATGGCAAGGTTCAGAGTTACACTTTATCAAAGTTCCTGTAATAAGGAATGAAGAAAAAATGAAGGCGATATGTATTGATGCTTTAACACGATAAGAACTAAAGGCGGTGGCGGTGGCGAAGCCACAAGCCATCCGCAACAGGTTTGGCTTAGTATTACCCAAACCTGCACAAACATGTGCATTCCTTGTATTTACAGGCTTTGTAGCTTGTTCACGAGGCTGCACATAATGAACAGGAGGTGATAAAAATCAAAGATACTCAGAGCTTTATGTATCAGCTTACGATTAACGCTCCCGAGGAAAAAGGATGGACACATGAACACATATTAGAGGTGATGCGTGGAAACTTCAAAACACTTGTTTATATCTGCATGGCAGATGAACAGGGGAGTTGTTATCACACGCATATCTTTGTAGTATATGCATCGAGAGTTCGCTTCAGTATGGTTAAACGTTATTTCGAAGAAGCTCATATTGAAAAATGTAAAGGTTCGGTATCTGATAATGTAAATTATGTAAAAAAGACTGGTAAATGGGAAACAGATGAATCAAAACAAGAGAAAAAGATAGAAGGAACATTTGAAGAGTATGGAGCACAACCTCCAGACAGCAAAGGAAAGCGAAGTGATATGTCTGAATTATATCAGATGGTAATGGATAATATGACTAATGCTGAAATACTGGCACAGAATCAAGACTATATTCTTCAAATTGATAAGATAGATAAGGTCAGAACAACAATATTAACAGAGAAATATAAAGAAACAGTCCGACTTGATTTAGAAGTGGTTTACATTAGCGGAGCTACTGGAACAGGCAAGACCAGAGGTGTACTTGAAAAGAATGGTTATGCAAATGTTTATAGAGTAACAGATTATTTGCATCCCTTTGATTCATACAATGGACAGCCTGTGATAGCCTTTGATGAATTTCGTTCTTCTTTAAGAATTAAGGAAATGCTTCTATTTTGCGATATATACCCGATAGAGCTTCCGAGCAGATACACAAATAAATATGCCTGCTATAATAAGGTTTATATAATATCGAACTGGGAATTGGAAAAGCAGTATTATGAGATTCAGCGTGAAGATAAAGAATCATGGGATGCTTTTCTTAGAAGAATCCATAAAGTTGTTATATACGCTAAAGATGGAAGTATCAAGGAATATGATTCAGTAAAAGCATATTTGGAACGAGATGAATTTGTAAAGATAGATGATGATGTAGATTTACCTTTTGATTGAAGGGAGTGATTCTTATAGAGAAATATGTTCCTTTATGGGAAAAAGCAAATTTGACACTTGAGGAAGCTTCTATGTATTTTGGAATCGGTCAGAACAAGATAAGGGAATTAACCAATAGTGATAATTGCCCTTATGTTATTTGGTGTGGTAGTAAGCGACTTATTAAGCGAAAGTTATTTGCGGAATACTTAGAAAAGATGTACTCAATTTAATTTTATAAAGATATAACTTTTTGATGGACAATGAGAACATGTTGAGGCTATAATGAGTTTGAGCGTGTTCTCTTTGTTGTTATGAAAGGAGAAATTTACATGGCAGTAGAGAGACGTAAGGATAATAAAAATAGAGTTTTGAAAGAAGGCGAATACCAAAGAGCAAGCGGAACATATGAGTTTAAGTGGAGAGACAAGCGAGGCGGTCGACATTCTATAAGTGCAGTTACACTTGAAGAACTGCGAGAAAAGGAATTGGATGTGCTTCGGGATGTTCTTGATGGTGTCAGAGCAGATAAGAATAATCTTACTATCAATGATTTGTATTATAGTTGGGTTCAGCTTAAAAGAGGATTGAAGGACAACACATTTTCAAATTACAAATATATGTATACACAGTTTGTAGAATCAGATTTTGGGAAAAATAGACTGGTGAATTTGAAGCGTAGTGATGTCAGAGGCTTTTACAATTATCTGTCTGATGAAAGACATGTAAAAGTAAACACAATCGATAGTATTCATACTGTACTACATCAAGTGTTAGAACTCGGAGTAGAGGATGATTATCTTAGATATAATCCTTCTGATAATGCATTAAGGGAATTAAAAAAAGCTCATAATTTTGAGATTGATAAAAGAAGAGCATTAACAATTCCAGAACAGGAATTATTTGAATCATTCTTACGTAAACAAGGACAATATCAAAAATGGTATCCTATTTTTGTGATTATGCTGTGGACTGGAATGCGTGTCGGGGAGATTACAGGTCTTAGATGGTGTGATATTGATTTAGAAGAAGAAATTATTAGTGTGAATCACACATTAGTGTATTACTCCACCAGAACAGAGGAAGGGCAGATTTTTGCTATCAATACTCCAAAGACAAAAGCGGGCGAGAGAATTATTCCTATGCTACCAAAGGTAAAAGAGGCTTTTCTCATGGAAAAGCAGTATCAAGAAGAATGTGGTATCAAAAATGTTGCGGTTGTTGATGGATATAGGGATTTTATATTTATCAATCGCTTTGGAAATGTACAGCATCAAGGAACACTTAACAAGGCATTAAGAAGAATCATTCGTGATTGTAATTATGAGGTGCTTGATAAAAACAGTAGTGATGATGTAGTAATTCTTCCCAAGTTCAGCAATCATTCTTTAAGACATACCTTTACAACAAGAATGTGTGAAGCAGGAGTAAATATCAAGGCGATGCAGGAGATTCTCGGACACGCAGATGCAGAAACCACTATGGACATATACGCAGAAGCTACAAAGGATTTGAAGAAAGCGGAACTTATCAATTTTGAGGAATATTTTGAAAGAGTAAAAAAGAAAAGTAATTCCTAAAATTTTGGATTCAGAGAGGAGGAAGATTACAATTAAAGATTTTTTACAATGGGTAATAGAGCATAAAGACTATGCTCAATTATATAGTTCCCTGATTGCGACAGGGGCTCTGATTTTTAGTATTATATCGTTTTTTGTTTCAAAAATACGTGCAAACAAAGATAAAATGATATCTGATGCAAGATATGAAGAACAGAGAAAACAATATGAAGAACGATTGAAGGAAGAGAGAAGACGAAGAGAAGAAGACAAGCTTGAGTCAGAGGAGAAACATCGTTTTAGTGAAAAACCTCGTCTTGTATTCAAAAGTTCAAAAGTTGTATCTAATTCAAATTCTGAACGGATACTTCTGCGTATGGAATTTATAAATAAAGGTAGAGATACGGCATATGATATAGTTCCAGATTTAGAGTGTACTGCAAAGAAAATGGATATGACAGAGTTTGTGATGCAAAGATGTGAACCTGTTCAAGACCCAGTTGTTATGGTAGGTGAATCGTTTTCTATGGTAATGTCTTACGATAAAGAAGAAAAAGACTTTTTTAGAATGACACCTACAATTAGATATGAAGATGCTTCGGGAAGGGTGTACAAACAAACATTTTGTATTGATATTAGTGATAGGTTAGGAAATGGTATAATAATAAATTATGCTCGGCCTGAGTTATGTGATGAATAATTGCGACCAATGTGCGACTGATTTGCGACCACTTATGAAGATTTGAGTAGATTTGTATAATCAGAAGCCAAAACAAGATATACAGAAATGCAGATATAAACAGTTACAAAGAGTTATTTGTGAATCTGGAAGGATTTCCCGACAATGAAGTCACAGGGCGCTGCTAAGAACGAAGCAAACAATGCTGCACAGTCAACAACAGCAGCTCCAAAAGCTGTAGAAGCACCGGTTGCAGCTGAGCCGGCTAAGGTAGAAATCGACTTTTCTAATGTAGAAGTGGAACCATTATTTAAAGATATGGTAGACTTTGACACATTCAGCAAATCAGATTTCCGTGCGGTAAAGGTAAAAGAATGTGAAGCAGTTCCAAAGAGCAAAAAACTTCTGAAATTTGTATTAGACGATGGAAGCGGCGAAGATCGTGTCATCTTAAGTGGTATCCACGATTACTATGAGCCAGAATTCTTAGTAGGAAAGACATTGCTTGCAATCACAAACCTTCCACCACGTAAGATGATGGGAATTGATTCTTGCGGTATGATTATCTCCGCTACACACCTTGTAGAAGGAAGAGAAGGACTCAATGTTCTGATCCTGGATGATAAGATTCCAGCTGGAGCAAAACTGTACTAAGAGCAAGAAATTTTAAGCTATATTTTAAACAGAAAAACAGGTTACTACACCACATTTACACCAAATTTTTTAAAAGTCTAAGAGAAGGACTCTGCAAAAGAATGGTGTAAAAGAAAACTAGTAATAAAAGATACAGTTGAGTGTACCAAAAAAGTTGGTACACCCAGCTGTTTTTTGTTTTATTAAAAATATCTAAATATCAAAATGGAAGTAATCAGTGTTGTAGGTGGTTATTTTTTATTCTATATCGCACATCAGAAATTCTAAAACTTTTATAAATTTCTCAGAAATTCCTGTAAAAATGCCTCTCAGCAATTCGTTATGTAGAAGGATATATATAACAAGTTTAACGAAATGTTAGAAGTAAATCATTATTCTTACAAATGAGGAAGGATTATGGTACACAACGTTCCTGAATCTGTGTAAATAATTTCCTGTCGTAAAAGAAGAGGGGGAAGTGCCTACGAAGCAGGAGGTTTCCATCTAGGGGAAGAACAATTTGACTTTAGAAGAAGCGGCTGTTTACTGGAGTTGGTATTAACAAATTGTCTGATGATGGGAATTGTAGGTTTATGCTCTGGATTGGGCAAAAGACTAATTAAACACAGACAGCTTGACGTGTATATTAAGATGAATGTGTTCGTTGTAGTGAATGATATGATAAAATGAAAAAAATATTGCGTTTTAAAGTGAAAGGTGGTGGTATTACAGTATGCCAATGGAGAAAGGAAGTATCATTATGAAAATACAAGCAGTATTGATTGATGGATTTAAAAATTTATCAAATGTTAGGATTAATTTTGATAATATTACTGCATTGGTATCATTGAACAATTTTGGAAAATCCAATGTTTTGTCGGCGATAGATTTTGGATTGACTTATATTAAGAGTAATATCGAAGATAAAATTGATATGATGGGAAGGGTCAAAAGTATAATAAGCTTATCAAAAGAAATCAAGAAGAGGCATTTTATAAAAGTTCAGAAACAGGAAGATGTTCATCCAAAATTAAAGTGGAAGATGCAAAGCGTTTTTATCAGCCTGATCCTATTATAAGAAAAGGATTAGAAGATGTGATGATTAATGCGGAAAATTTACCAAGAGTAATTTATCAGCTCAAGGAAAAATATCCAGACAAATTTGAATTGCTTAAAGATGTATATTCTCAGTTGTTTCCTGATATAGAAGATATTGTTGTAAACAGTTTAAGTTAAAGGGCAGTGAAAATGATAAATTACCAGAGAATGCCCCTTTCATAATAGCAAATTCGATTCATGTTTTATTCGTTAAAGATAGGAATTTAAGCCATCCAATAGGGTTTGAAATGATGTCGGATGGAGCAAAAAGGGTATTTATGATTTTGGCAAGAATCATTCTATCGGGAACGAGTAACGTGTCTTTGATAGCAATAGAAGAACCGGAAAATTCTGTGCATCCTAGTTTGTTTCAGGCATATATAAGAATTATTAGCCAGTTGCTTGATGATTGTAAGATTATTATTACAAGTCATTCACCATATATTGTAAGCTATTTGGAGCCTTCGTGGATACATGTTGGAATGAATAGAGAACCCGGAATTGCAGAGTTCTTTACGTTTAAAAAGTCAGGGCAGAAATTGCTACAGCAAGATGCCGAGTCGTTTAAAATGAGTATGGGAGATTATCTGTTCTCATTATTGGCAGATTCGGAAAATAATTTGAATGATTATTTGGAGTGTGATGCGAATGAGTAAATGCCTTGTGCTATTTGTTGAAGGAGAAACGGAAGTAGAATTTTATAAACAAGTTATTGCTAATGCACGTAAAAAGCGGAAATAAAGCCAGATTTTTTAATTCTTCGTAGTTTGGCTCGTGAAATTCCTGCCCTGCGTTCTAATTCTGCGAGATTAACTTTATCAGGATTAAATTTTTCTCCCATTTCCCTCTTCATTTCATTAAGGGCATGTGCTATTATTTCGGTTAAGTCATTGTGTTTTTCTTCCATTGTGATTTCTACTGATGCATTGGCATACATCATTTTAGAACACGAAGAGAAAAATACAATGACTTTTCTATCCGACTAAAAATGGTTAATTCTAAGCGGCTTTAGGTGGTCAATTTTCCCCGCCCCTAACAAAAGTATTATTTTGTGTATATTCTATCTTGTTTTGTTTATGGTGCATACACATACTAAACGGTAAAATTAAAGTGAATTTAGATATCATTTGTGACAAAGCGCACTTCAAGTTTATCAGGGCGTGAATAACTTTCTGTATATTCAACTAAATTCCCATTTTCATCGTATCCTATGAATTCAATATAGTTGACGATAGAGGTGGCACTTGGAAGATGAAGGTGCTTTTGAAGTTTTTCGCCAGCTTCTACCATCACCATTGTCTCATTAAATTTTACAGGCAAATGATTTTTGGATTTCATATAATCATAAAGCGATATGTGCTCAAAATTGTAATTATCGATATCTGAAAAAAAATGAATAGGAACATAGGTAAACTCAATTGCAAGAGGTTCCTTGTTTCCAAGACGAATTCGATGAATACCGTATATTTCATCTTCTTCAGAAAGTCCAAGTTTATCTGCAAAGTATTTTCTGTTTTTGATTATACCTGTGCCTAAGCATTTATTGGAAATTTCAATACCAAAGTTACGAACTAAAGAGGTAAAGCTGGCATTTTTTGATTCATTTAGTACTCCTAAAGCAACTCGATTTTGTTCGGGTTTGCGGACAAAAGTTCCCTTTCCGTGAACGCGAATTAAGTAATGTTGGCTAATTAATTCGTCAAAGATGTCATGAATCAAATACCGACTTACACTATACATTGTTGCAAAATCCCGTTCGCTAGGAAGCAACTCCCCAGGAAGATATTCCTGTGTTTTAATTTTTGTAATGATACTAGATTTTATTTGTGCGGCTAATACATCATCATTGCTCATAAAACTACCTCCCTGATAAAACCAAAACGATCAATTAGCATATTATTTTCAAAAAAGACTGCAAGATGTCCTTGTTTATCATACATGAGCCCTTTGTATTTCATTAAAGGGCTATCAACAGGAATATTTAAAATTTGAGCAGTCTTTATGTCTGCGTAAAGTAAGGTGACTTTTTGATTCGATTTTGCCAAGGTTATTTGACAATTGTTTGTAATCAAATCAATTGCAGGAGCAGAAGCAGCAATTTGTTGGGTGAGATCTGGATAGATGTATTCAGGAATATAAGTTGTATTGATACAAATTAGTTGAGTACCATCTGAATAAAGCCAAACAATTTTGTATATTTTCGATTTTTCAGGAAGTAACATTTCGCTTGCAAGATAGTTATCTGCTTCTATTTTTTTGAAATCATATAATTCGTAAGTTAATTGTCCGCTATCTTCCTCTGAATGTAAGGAAAAATTACGAATGGATTGTAAAATGCGTTTAGGCGCTACGTAATAACCACTTCGTGGTTTTGAGATAATTGTTTTATCTTGAAGTAACAGATTCAAGGCTCCACGAACAGTTAAGCGTTGTACATGAAACAGCTCTGCCAGCTTTCGTTCCGAAGGCAGTTTGTCACCTGGAAGATAGTGTTCTTCCTTTAGCATGTATTTGATTTCTTTTGATAATGCAACATCTAAAGTTAATAAATTTTTTTTCATAAGAACTCCTAATATTATAATTTACTTGTAAATTATAATCAAATTATACGTTGTCAGTTCTTAAAAAGCAAATGGAAAGGAAAAAAGAAATGAATAAATAAAAAATAAATATAAAAACTGGTATAGTAAGTTTGAAATGTGTTTCATACCAGAATAAAAGAAATATATGCATTATGTATAAATAAATGCATTTATATTTATAAAAATACAACAATATTCAATATTCTTTACATGAAGTATTGAAAAAAATAAAAAAAGTGGTATATTAAATTTAAAAATAGTCGCCAATGCAAAGGAAGAGAAAGGGGAAAACACTATGTTGAAATTTAATGAACAGAAACAGATTGAAAGTGTGAATGGAGCGCTTGCTCTGAGAAATCAAATTAATGAATTGATTGATGGAATTTGTAAAGAAGGATACAAGAATATTTGTTGGCTCGGTATCGGTGGAACATATGCATCTTGCCTCCAGGCAGAGGTTCATATGAAAGAAAAATCAAAACTTTCATTTTTTGTTGAAAACGCAGCAGAGTATTTGACAACTGGAAATAAAAAAGTTGGAGAAGGAACTATTGTAATTATTTCGTCTGTTACAGGAACAACTTCTGAAATCGTAGATGGAGTAAAAAAAGCACAGAAGAGTGGAGCAAGGGTGATTGGTTTTATTGATGTTGCTACTGCAGAACTTGCAAAACTTGTAGATTATGTGATTACATATCCTGCCAATGAACAATTGAAATTTTATATGGTAGCAGATAGATTTATGTACAATGCAGGAGAATTTCCAGAATATGAGGATTTATACAAGGAGTTGGATCAGTATTTGGCAACTGCACTTGTGGAAGTTGAAAAGGAAGCAGATGCTTTCGGAGAAGAATTTGCAAATCGTCATAAGGACGACAAAATTCATTATTTTGTTGGGGCTGGGAACCAGTATGGTGCCACATATTCTTATGCAATGTGCTATTGGGAAGAACAGCATTGGATTCGTACAAAATCTATCCACAGTGCAGAATTTTTCCATGGAATGTTAGAAGTAATTGACAAAGATACACCAGTTACAGTATTTATTGGGGAAGATTCTCAGAGATCATTGAGCGAGCGCGTTGCAAACTTCTTGCCACGCATTTGTGGAAAATACAATATTATTGATACCAAGAAATTTGAATTAAAAGGAATTAGTCCAGAGTACAGAGGATATATATCACATTTAGTGATGCATGCGGTAACACAGAGAATTGATGCACATATGGAAAAAGTCAATTGCCATCCTATGGAAATCAGAAGATATTACAGACGTCTGGACTATTAAGGTGGCAAAATGGACAGAAAGATAAGAGTAGCAGCAATAGGAGATAATTGTATTGATTATTATGATTCATTGAATGAATCTTATCCAGGGGGAAACCCAGTGAATGTTGCTGTATACATAAAACGATTAGGTGGAGAAAGTTCTTATACAGGTGCTGTTGGAACTGATTCATTCGGAAAAATCATGATAAGTGCAATTCAAAATAAAGGAGTCGATACTTCTCATATTCAAGTGCTAGATGGAAAAACCGCAGTTTCACATGTTGACATTGTAGATGGAGATAGAGTGTTTGGAGAATATGAAGAAGGTGTTTTGGCAGACTTTAAGCTAAGAGAACAAGACATTTCCTTTATAAAGAAACATGATTTAGCGGTTACAGGAATTTGGGGAATGATTGAAGATGAGCTTCCACTTATTTCGAAAGAAATTCCAGTTGCATTTGATTTTGCAAATAAATTTGCAAATCCAATTGTTGAGAAAGCGATTCCATATGTGACATATGCATTCTTCTCTTTTGACGAGGAATCACGCAATGAGTTTAGACAGAAATATCATAGCATGGGCTTAAAAGAAAAAGAAAATTGTATGGAACAATTAAAGGAATTCATGAAAGCAATGCAACAAAAAGGACCTAAAGTCATTATTGCAACATTGGGGAAAAATGGAAGCATTGGGTATGATGGAAATTCTTGGTATCGATTTGGAATCATAGAGTGTAAAGTTGTTGATACAATGGGTGCAGGCGACAGTTTTATTGCCGGATTTTTATATGGGATTTTGAATGGATTGAATGTTCAAGATTCGATGGAAGCAGGAGCTCAGAATAGTGCGGTAACAATAGGGTATCGAGGAGCATGGTAGAAGGAGAATATAACAAATGAGAAAAAAAATAGTGGCAATTTTATTGACAGCTGCGATGGCAATGGGTATTGCAGCATGCGGAAATCAAAGTGAAAGCAATAAAGAGGCAAAAAAAGACGATAATACAATTACAGTATGGTGTTGGGACAAAACATTTAATATTTTTGCAATGGAAGAAGCTGCAAAAATTTATCAAGAAGCTCATCAAGATGTGAAAATTGATATTGTCGAAGTTGGAGATGTAGATGTACAGTCTAGACTTACTACGGCTGGTACATCAGGAGATCTAAGCACATTGCCAGATATTTTTTTGATGCAAGACCATGCATTCCAAAAAAATGTATTATCTTATCCGGATATATTTACAGAAATTTCTGAAGAGAAAATTGATTTTTCAGAATTTGCCTCTGGTAAAACAGATTTTTCTGTTGTAGATGGAAAACACTATGGAGTGCCTTTTGACAACGGAGCAGCAATTGCTTGTTATCGTACAGATATTTTGCAAGAAGCTGGAATGACTTTAGAAGATTTTACAGATATTACTTGGGATGAGTGGGGTGAAAAAGGCAAAGTAGTACTGGAAAAAACAGGAAAACCATTATTGACAACGTTAGCAGGCGAATGTGATTTGCTTACGATGATGTTACAGTCTGCAGGAGCATCTTTGTTTAATGAAGATGGAACAACGAATATTGCAAAAAATGACACTTTAAAGAAGGTAATTGATACATATTGTAAAATGAAAGATTCAGGTGTGTTACAGGAAATAAATAACTGGGATGAATACACTGGCTCAATATTGAACGGTGAAGCTGCAGGTGTGATTAATGGGTGTTGGATTATGGGAACAATTCAGACAGCTGAGGATCAGTCAGGAAAATGGGCTATTACAAATATTCCAAAACTTACAAATGTAAAGGGTGCCACAAACTATTCAAATATTGGAGGTTCTTCCTGGGCAATCTCAGGGAATTGTGGAAACGTAGAGTTAGCAGAAGATTTTCTTGCGTCTACATTTGCTGGAAGTACAGAGTTATATGATAATATTCTCTCTTGTGGAGCAATTTCTACATGGACACCAGCAGGAGATTCTGATGCATATGCAGTACCGAATGAATTTTTCTCTGGTGATGCAGTGTTTGAAAAAATAGTTGACTATTCAACAAAAGTTCCTTCTATTATTACGGGACCATATTTCCATGAAGCAAGAGACGCAATCTCTGTTGCGACAACAAATATTACAAATGGTGCAGATTTAGAGGAAGAGCTTAAAAAAGCGGAAGATACTGTTAATTTTAATATGGGACAGTAAGAGAGATTCCTATCATACAAGGGGATGGAATGTAGAACCATCCCCCTTATGGATAGAGAGGAGGGGTTTTTGTGTCTAACAAACCAAGAAAAATGACGTTAGAAAAAAAGCATAATTTAACAGGATGGGCTTTTTTGGCACCAGCAACATTTTTGATTGCGGTGTTTAGTTTTTGGCCAATGATCAAAGCGTTAGTTTTATCTTTTCAGACGGGGAAAGGTACAAATATGCAGATGGCTGGATTTACAAATTACATCAGAATGTTTCAAGATGATGTATTTATTCAGTCAATAAAAAACACATTTTTTTATTTCGTTCTTCAAGTGCCCATTATGCTTGCAGTAGCGTTGGTGTTAGCTTGTATTCTAAATAAAAAAGACTTACGGTTTAAAGGATTTTTCCGAACAATGATTTTTTTGCCGTGTACAACTTCATTGGTTGCGTATTCAATTATTTTTCGGTCTTTGTTTGCAAATGATGGATTAGTAAATTATGTTCTAGTGAATTTTGGAATTTTGGATAAACCATATAATTTTTTGACACAACCATTTGCGGCAAAAATGGTTATCATATTGGCTCTTTTGTGGAGATGGACAGGATATAATATGGTATTTTTCCTTTCTGGATTGCAAAACATTGAATCTTCAGTATACGAAGCTGCAAAAATTGATGGAGCATCAGCAATACAGACATTTTTTAAGATTACTGTTCCAGTATTAAAACCAACTATCTTGTTGACAGCAATAATGTCAACAAATGGAACATTACAGTTATTTGATGAATCAATTAACTTGACCGATGGAGGTCCTGCGAATGCTTCAATCTCTATGTCACATTACATATATAATTTATGTTTTAAGTATGTGCCGAATTTTGGATATGCAGCAGCGATGTCCTTCTTTATATTACTGTTGGTTGCAGTATTAGCATTTATACAAATGAGGGTGGGTGATAAACGTGATTAAAAAGATGAAAAATATAGGAATGTATGCATTCTTGATTTTGGTTACTTTTATTTCAGTATTTCCTTTGTACTGGATGGTAAGTGCATCCACAAACAAAAGTGTGGATGTATCAAGAGGTGTATTATCGTTTGGCTCTCATTTGGGAGAAAACTTGAAAAATCTGCTGGCAAATCAAGATGTAGGGGCTGCATTGGTCAATTCATTTAAATATGCAATATTACTTACAATAGTTTCGATGGTGATATGTTCCTTGGCGGGATATGGATTTGAAATTTATCATGATAAAGCAAAAGATGCCGTGATGGTTGTGATTCTTCTTGCAATGATGGTTCCATTTATTACGACATTGGTCCCATTGTTTCAGATGGTTTCAAAAATGAAAATGTTAAATAGTACGTTGGGATTCATTTTACCAACGGTATCAACCCCATTTTTAATCATGATGTTTCGGCAGAGTGCAAGATCATTTCCTCATAATATTATTGAAGCTGCCAGATTAGATGGACTTTCGGAAATTAGAATCTTCTTTCAGATGTTTATTCCTACAATGAAATCAACATATGCAGCAGCTATGACTATTACATTTATGAATGCTTGGAATAGTTATTTGTGGCCGAAAGTAATCATGACACAATCCAAGAGCATGACAATGCCAATGGTTGTAGCAAATCTGACAGAGGGATATGTAACAGACTATGGAATGCTTATGTTGGCAGTCTTAATATGTACATTGCCTACCGCCTTAGTATTCTTTATTTTACAGAAGAATTTTGCAGAAGGTATTACTGGAGCTGTAAAATAATAAATGATATCTATAAAGAAAGGGATTAGAAATGAAATATAAAAAAATAAATATGCCAGGTCTTCTGCATGGTGGAGATTATAATCCTGAACAATGGTTAGATAGACCGGATATTCTTGAAGAGGATATCCGGTTAATGAAATTAGCGCATGTAAATAATGTTTCACTAGGAATATTTTCGTGGGCATTTTTAGAACCAGAAGAAGGAAAATATCAGTTTGACTATTTAGAAGAAATTATTAACCGTTTATATGACAATGGCATCTATACAAATCTAGCTACACCAACAGGTGCAATGCCAAATTGGATGACTCAAAAATATCCTGAAGTAATGCAGACAGATGAAAACGGGATACAGAATTTACCAGGAAAAAGGCATAATTTTTGTTACACGTCTGCTGTTATGAGAGAAAAAACTAGAAAGTTGGATTTGAAATTATCAGAACGCTTTGGAAAACATCCAGGAGTAATTCTTTGGCATATATCAAACGAATACGGAGGAAATTTTAGGGATGCTTCTTGTCATTGCGAAGAATGTCAAAAAGCATTTCGGAAATGGTTGAAAAAAAAATACAAAACATTGGATGCATTGAATCATGCATGGTGGAGTGCGTTTTGGAGTCATACTTATACCGATTGGGAACAGATTCATTCACCTTCTCCGAGGGGAGAGGATGAATTACACGGTTTGAAATTGGACTGGAAAAGATTTGTGAGCGAACAGTTACAGGACTTTTGTAGAGAAGAGATTCGAGCTGTTAAAACATATTCGGATCTTCCAGTTACAACAAACATGATGATGTATTTTTCGCCATTGGATTATGATAAATGGGCAGAGGAGTTGGATGTGATTTCTTGGGACTCTTATCCGAGTTGGCATACAAAAGAAGATGAAGTACCGATTGCTGTGTGGGCAGCCTTTATGCATAACCAGATGAGAGGATTTCAGAAGAAGCCATTTTTGATGATGGAATCAACACCATCACTTGTGAATTGGGATGAGGAAAATAATGTAAAAAGACCGGGGATGAATTACTTATCTTCAATGCAGGCAATTGCGTTAGGTTCTGATAGTGTTCTTTATTTTCAATGGAGAAAAAGCAGAGGATCGAGTGAAAAGTTTCATGGAGCGGTTGTTGATCATGATGCGTCAGAAAAGAATAGAGTTTTTCAAGAAGTTGCTTGGATTGGCAAAGATCTAGAAAAGCTAAGCAGTCGAATACTAAGTACATGTAATAGGGCGAAGGTAGCTATTATTATGGATTGGGAAAATTGGTGGGCTCTTTCTGACGCACAAGCAATATCGAGAAAATTCGATTATACGGAAGAGCTTTTAAAATATTATCGGGTTTTTTGGGAAAAAGGAATTGAAGTTGATATAATTTCCATGGATCGAGATTTGTTAGATTATCAGCTTGTGGTTGCTCCGACCTTGTACTTGTATAAAAAAGAGTATATTCATAAAGTAGAAGCATACGTGGAAGCAGGTGGAATATATGTAACAACTTATTGGAGTGGAGTAGTAAATGAAACAGATTTATGTTTTATTGGAGAGAGACCACATGAGAGATTGCTAGGATTATCAGTTGATGAGATTGATGTGGGGAATGAATATTTTCCAAATACTTTCTCCTATAAAGACGGTGTATATAAAGCCGGTGTGTTAAGAGAAGTTGTGACACTTCAAACTGCAAAGCCGTTGGGAACATACTTGCAAGATTACAATGCAAATACTCCAGCAATTACAGAAAATGCGTATGGCAAAGGAAAAGCTTACTATGTTGTTGTTCAACCAGATCTGGAATTTTTGAAAGAATTTTTGGGCGATGTAATTGAGGAAGCAAATGTGGAAGCAAATTTGACGGAAACATTACCTTATGGAGTTACTGTTTCAAAAAGAAGTGGAAAAGAACAGAAAGATGATGTATATTTTCTTCAGAATTTTAACAGACATCCTGTGAAGATGGTTTTGAATGAATGTTATACAAATTTGATTACTGATGAAATCCTTACAGGTTCAATAAAACTGCAAACATATCAATGTATTGTGATGCAAAAGAAATAAGATTCCGTAATAGGGAGGAACTCACATTGAAATCAAAGGCAAAGACATTTTTAATTGATATTTTACTTGATATTGTAGGTGGTTGTTTCATTGCGATTGGAGTCTATAATTTTGCAGTGGCATCTGGATTTCCGGTAGCAGGTATATCAGGTATTGCAATCGTGTTTTATTATTTTTGGAAAATTCCAATTGGTACAATGACGACAATTTTGAATATTCCAATTATTTTAATTTGTTACAAGTTGTTGGGAAAACAATTTTTTTTAAAATCAATAAAGACAATGTTAATTTCTAATATACTGATGGACTGGGTTGTTCCATTGTTTCCAGTTTACCAAGGTGATATGATGTTATCTTGTATTTGTATGAGTGTATTCTCAGGAATCGGATATGCATTAATTTACATGAGAGATACCTCTACAGGTGGAGCAGATTTTGTTTTGATGGCAATACACAAGGCAAAGCCACATATTTCTGTAGGAAAAATTATCATTGTTATGGATTTTATTATTGTAATTGTTGGTGGAATTCTGATGCGTGGAAACATTGATAAGATTATTTATGGATTAATAGGAACGTATATTCTATCATTTGTCGTAGATAAGCTAATGTATGGCGTTGATGCTGGAAAACTTGCTTTGATTGTAACAGAAAAGGGACCACAAATTGCGGCAAAAATTGATGAGCTATCACAACGAGGGGCAACTTTGATTAAGGCAGAAGGAAGTTATACAGGACGTGAAAAAGAAGTATTAATGTGTGCATGTAACAATAAAGAAATGCATACGATTCAAGAAGCTGTAAAGAAAGTAGATTCATCAGCGTTTCTTGTTATAATGGAATCGAATGAAGTGCGTGGAGAAGGATTCAAGCCACATTAAAAGAAATATAATATAAAAATTAAGAAGTTCTAGCATGGATCGGTATAAGATTGGATCCGGAACATTATCTTTGATTATGGAACGTTATCACGCGGGAGGTTTATGAAAATTCAGAGGTTTATCCAGTTGCATATGTGACCAGTCAATATCTTTCGGAAGAGGATTATAATACCCTGGAATTTCCATATAATCAGACAGCATTTCTTGACTTTGCTGTTGTGAAAAACAGAAGTTCCTGTGCCGGATGGAAGGAACAGCTTCAATCAAAGATACAGGAAGTAGATATTGGATTTCAATATAAAGAGATAGATAGCAGGCAGTCAGTGACAAAAGAATTTACAATTCCAAAAGCCCAAAAGGGAGATTTATTTTTGCTTCAGTTTGATGTAGAAAACCAAGATACTTCAAAGGATGTATCTGTAGATGTAGAAGGTATTCGCAATAAATTAACGGAAAAAAATCATATTTACTATAACGAAAACGAAACCTTTACTTATGCTGTTACGCTAGAAGATGGTCAGTGTCTTTGGTTTGCTGTTATTTTGTAAGCGCAAAATATTGCTACGCTGTCCATGAATCACGCTTGAACCAAAATGATAGATGCAAGCGTTTTACTCTATGTTTAGTTTTGACAGTTCGCTTTCGCAGTCTCGCTCCATGGGGCAAGCTGTTCCAGCTGTTCATCTGACATTTTAGCGTCTGGCCGCTGTGATAAGAGGTATGTCAGATATTTGTAGGTATTCAGGTCATTCGCTTTTGCCATCTCAACCATTGTATACACAATAGCGCTAGAGGCCGCTCCCTTCGGACTGGCACTGAACAGCCAGTTCTTCCGCCAAGAAAGATGATGGGAATCGATTCCTGTGGTATGATTATCTCCGCAACTCATCTGGAAGAAGGAAGAGAAGGATTGAATGTCTTGATGGTAGATGACAGAATCCCAGCAGGAGCAAAACTCTATTAATGGAAAATAAATATTGATTGTTGAGGGCACTTTTTGAAAGAAAAAACTTTCAGGGAGTGCCCTTTTTATGTTTATAATCTGTTATACAAAAAGTGGATGAATATTTTTAGAAATTACATGAAGAACATGATGAAGTATACAGCCTTGCAGAAGAAAATCTGCAAGTGTATAATTTACATAAAGTTAATTTATGAAATTTTCAAGGAGCAAAAAACTTATGAATAAAATTTTGATCATAGAAGATGATGCTGATATAAATGTTATTATAGCGGAGGCGCTCACCAAAGCCGGATACAGCTGCACACAGGCGTTTTCGGGAACAGAAGCTTTGCTTTATCTGGACAAAGAGAATTACGCACTTGCTGTTATGGATTTGATGTTACCAGGGTTATCCGGTGAAAAACTACTTCCTAAGCTGAAAGAAAAGCAGCAGATACCTGTGATTGTAGTTTCTGCTAAAGATAGCCTTGATAGTAAAGTGAACCTTCTGACAGAGGGGGCAGAGGATTACTTGACAAAACCTTTTGAGCTTGAAGAACTTATTGCAAGAGTTGGTGTTCAGGTTCGTCGTTTTGCAAAAGAGTATAATACAGAGAATAACTTGTTAAAATATAAAAATCTGGTTCTGAATTTAGATACATTTACAGCTGAAATTAACGGTACAGAGATTATATTGACAAGACAAGAGTTTAAAATATTGGAACTTTTCATGTCTCATCCCAATAAGGTGTATGCAAAGCAGGATATATACGATTATGCCTGGGATGATATTTATGTTGGAGAGGATAAGACTATTAATGTACATATCAGTAACATACGCAAAAAAATAAAAATTGTTACAGAAGAGGAATATATTGAAACGGTATGGGGAATTGGATTTCGTCTGGTTAAATAACTTTAACTTTTCTTTAACTTTGCTTTGCGTTTTATTGTCATTTTATCTGTAAACTAGGAAGCATAAAGTAAAGGAGGAGTTGAAATGAAGGATTTGTTAAGTACAAACGGTCTTACGAAAAAATTCGGAAGATATAAGGTCGTAAATGCAGTAAATATTCATATCAGACAAGGTGATATATATGGGCTGATTGGGAGAAATGGAGCAGGGAAAACAACGATTCTTAAAATGATAAGCGGACTTGCAGCTCCAACAGAAGGTGATTTTTCTCTATTTGGGAAAAGTGGAAAAGCTGCCTATCAGTATATGTCCCGCATCGGTACATTGATTGAAGCACCAGGAATTTATCCGAATATGTCTGCTTATGAAAATATGAAACTGAAATGCATCGCAATGGGTGTTAGAAAACAGGGTGTGATTGAAGAACTTCTTAATACTGTAGGACTTGGAACTGTTGGAAAGAAAAAGGTCAAGAACTTTTCTCTTGGTATGAAGCAAAGACTTGGAATCGCACTTGCACTTGTAGGCGATCCAGACTTAGTGATTTTAGATGAACCGATCAATGGTCTTGATCCCCAGGGAATTGCTGAAGTAAGAGAAACTTTATTCAAATTGAATAAAGAGAAGAATATTACCTTTATTATTTCAAGCCATATTCTTGAAGAATTATCAAAGATTGCAACAAACTATGGTGTTATTCATGATGGTGTTCTAATTAAGGAAATGACACGAGAAGAGCTTCTTGCAGAATGTAGTGAACGAATAGAGCTTAAGACAGATGATACAGGAAAAGCCTGCACTGTTCTTGAAAATATGGGAATCCATCAGTATAAGGTAGTAGATGCTGATACAATCCAGATTTTTGAGAGACTGAATGATGGTGGAAGCATCACGATGACATTAGCGGAAAATGGTGTAAAGACTGTAGGGATTACTATAAAGAACGAAGCTTTAGAAGATTACTATTTAAATTTGACGGGAGGTGCTTTAAATGTTTAATCTTATAAAAATGGATATTCACCGACTATTACATTCAAAATCTACATGGATTATGATCTGTTTTGTAATTGGTCTTGCAGTGTTCAGTGTAACGATGACAAATTCAGATATAGAATTTATGAAAGATGATCCAGCGGCAGTGACAGAAACAATGGAAGAACGCCCGGTAGGTATCTATGTGGAAGCACAGCCGGAATGGGTAAATGGTACTATTGAAATTGGAAGTGTCGTCAGTGTTGAAATGAGAAGTCAGTTACTTGCAATTTTATGTGTTATTTTTGCGGCAATTTTTACCAATGCAGATTATAAGAATGGATATATAAAGAATATTGCTGGGCAATTTCCAAGACGGGAACAGCTTGTTGCATCGAAATTTATCGTAATTGCATTCCAAGTGCTAGTGATGGTTGTTGTATTTACAATATCGATAGTTGTAAGTGGGTACGTAATGTGGGGAAGTGATTTCTATTTAGGAAGTGTAACAGAACTGTTTCAGTATTTAGGGGTACAATACTTGCTTCATTTAGGAATTGCTACAGTAATGATGTTACTTTGTATTCTCACTTATAGTACTGCGTTTAGTATGACCAGTGGGATTCTTTTGTGCTCTGGACTTGCAGTGCCTATTTATTCACTAATAAATAAAGCAATTAATGGATTGAAAACAGGACTTGAATTTGATATTAACAAGTATATACTTGATGGTAATATTACGATGTTATTGTATGATAGCACATCAGAAGTTATGGTAAGAGGTGTTGCCGTTGGAGTAGCATTTGCAATTGTATCTTTATTCATTTCTACGATAATTGTAAAGAAACGAGATATTCGATAGAGGTTTTATATGATTCTATGGGCTGTTTTATCAACAGTGTTGGCTGTTGGATTAATATTTATACTGTTAATGTACAGGCGACAGGTAAAGAATACCTGCCGCCAACTTGGGTTTCTAAAAGAAAATCAGACAAATCTTCGCCTTACGGTAATGGTTCCTTTTAAACAATTCGAAAAGCTTGTGGACAGTATCAATCAAGTACTTGACATGTCGCAAGAGATTAAGAACAATGCACGGAAAAATGAAGAACATTTGAAGGAGACAATTACAAATCTTTCTCATGATATTCGAACACCGCTGACATCTCTTGATGGATACTTTCAATTGCTGGCACAAAGTGATTCAGAAGAAGAGCAGCGACATTACATAGAAGTAATCCAAAGCAGAATTTCAAGTTTAAAGGATATACTGGAAGAATTATTTACATATACAAAACTTCAGAATGAACAGTATGAGTTGAAGATGGAAACAGTTGATTTTGGTAAATGTGTGTATGATACAGTATTTTCGTTCTATGATGAATTTCAGACAAAAGGCCTGGAACCTGAGATTGATTTTTGCGAGGAGAATATTCTGATAGAGGGAAATACGGAAGCAATTAGAAGAATATTGCAGAATATTATAAAAAATGCATTGGTGCATGGCAGTCAAAAGATCAGAATGAAGCTTTTCAGTGAGAATAATCACATAATTTTTCTATGTGAAAATGATTTGGAAAATCCAGGGGACATTGATATTAAGAAGATTTTTTCAAAATTCTATAAAGCCGATACAGCACGAACAAGTAATACTACAGGGCTTGGTCTTTCAATTGCAAAAAGTTTGGTAGAGCGAATGGACGGAACGATAATTGCTGAGATAGAGAATGATATGTTCCTAATAAGAGTTATATTTTTTAGAAAGAAACTTTAAATATCTATATTCCTTATCCTTATGCCAGATGCGGAAAGTACAGTGATCTGTAGACTTTGGGCAAATTCTATTATGAATTCTTCTTGCTTTCATAAGGAAAGTAGATTAGAATATACGATTAGATTAGTAAATGTAGAACTTTTTCAAGTATACATAAAAGGAAATACGACTAGAGTAAATTCTACAAGGAAGAAAAATATCATTTACAAGAGAGGAAAACATGGTTTTTATTGTTATATTTTTGGTGCTTGCCATCGGTGGGCGTTGGGCATGCTCTGTGATATGTCCATTGGGGATTATACAGGAAGTGATTTTTCAAATTCCTTTCCTTAAAAAGTTACTTCAGTTGCCTTACGAAAAGTATTTGAGAAAAATAAAGTACATTGTTTTTTTGCATTATTGTTTTTTATTCCCATTGTTTTTTTGCCAAATAAGGAAAATTGGAGGGAAGCATTTCTTTTTATAAAAGTATTTGGATTCACAACTATTTTTATATTGTCACTTTTTATTTATCGCCCGTTCTGCAAATATTTCTGTCCATTCGGTGTGTGTTTGGGATTGTTTCAGAAAATATCACCTTTCCGCTATAAGGTAGAGTCTTCTTGCAATCGTTGCGGACTATGCAAACGTAAGTGCAAAATGGGAATCACGCCTTATGAGAGTCCGAATCATATGGAATGTATTCGATGCGGAGCATGTTTGAAGGGGTGCCCACGGAATGCAATAAGGAGAAGGAAAAATGAATAAGATTTTGATGATCGCATGGATACTGGCAGGAATCTCATCGTTTGTTGTGCCGCCAGATATGGAATATTTGAACTATATTGATTTTCATACACTAGGATTACTATTTTGTCTGATGGCAGTCATGGCAGGCCTGAGCCGGGAAGGCGTATTTGGACAGGCGGCTGGAAGATTGATCACAGTTGTGAAGAATAGTCGGCAGATGGAACTGATTCTTGTGTTTTTATGTTTTGTGTCTAGTATGTTGATCACAAATGATGTAGCTTTAATCACATTTGTGCCATTTGCAATACAGGTGCTGGAGATGGCAGGTATGAGAAAACGAATTGTTCCGGTAGTTGTCATGCAGACAGTTGCGGCAAATTTAGGAAGCATGTTTACCCCAATTGGGAATCCACAGAACCTTTATCTGTATTCCAAATCAGGAATGGCATTGAGTGCATTTTTTAAATTGATGCTGCCGTACACACTACTTGCAGCAGTGATGTTGCTTGGAATGATTTTGTTGAGAAAATGTGTTGTGCTTGGTGATTTACAGATGCGGGAAAGCGAAAAGGTGAAAAATCCGTGGAAAGTAGCTATTTATGCAATAATTTTTCTATTGTGTCTTCTTTGCGTATCGCATTTGCTTCCTGTTTGGATTGTAATGCTCGTGACAATTTTGGCAGTGTTTATGATCGACCGTGGAACTTTTAAAGAAATCGATTACTCTCTTCTTCTTACTTTTGCAGGATTTTTTATCTTTATCGGAAATATGGGGCGAATTTCTATGTTTTGTAATTTCCTAAAGAGTATTTTGAATGGGAATGAAATATTGACTGCGGTCATTTCTTCGCAGGTAATCAGCAATGTTCCGGCAGCACTATTACTTTCAGGATTTACAGATCAGTGGTCGGAATTGATTATCGGAACAAACCTCGGGGGATTGGGAACTATGATCGCATCCATGGCGAGTTTAATCTCGTATCGTTTTCTCATAGCGGCCTATCCGGAAGAAAAAAGAAGATACACAATGCATTTTACAGTTGTTAATCTCGGGTTCCTGCTAGGATTTCTGATTGCTATGTGGAGCATTCGTATTTGGTGATGGAAAAGTCAGTTAAAATGAAAGAAAAATAGATGTTAACGGTGTTGAATAGGATTGGGAGGAAAGAAGATGCTTGCATATACATACAAAGAGCAGGGGAAATTTATGTTGGAAGAAAAAGAGAAGCCGGTTCTTCAAGAGGAAGAGGATGCGATCGTCCGGGTAACGCTGGCGAGTATTTGTTCGAGCGATATTCATATCAAACATGGAGCAGTTCCAAGGGCGGTACCGGGAATTACAGTAGGGCATGAGATGGTTGGCATTGTGGAGGAAGTAGGAAGCAAGGTGACCAAAGTAAAACCTGGAGATCGTGTAGCTGTAAATGTAGAGACTTTTTGTGGGAATTGCTTTTTCTGCCAAAATGGTTATGTGAATAACTGCACAGATAAAAATGGCGGATGGGCTTTGGGATGCAGGATAGACGGAGGGCAGGCAGAATATGTGCGTGTGCCTTATGCCAATCAGGGATTGAATCGGATTGGAGATGCAATTACGGATGAAGAGGCATTGTTTGTCGGAGATGTCCTGGCTACTGGATACTGGGCAACAAAAATTTCTGAAATTGGAAGCGAGGATACTGTAGTCATCATTGGCGGGGGGCCAACGGGAATCTGTACACTTTTATGTGTGATGTTGAAGAATCCTGAAAAGATTATTTTGTGTGAGGTGGATCACGAGAGAATTACATTTGTAAAAGAGCATTATCCGAATGTGCTCGTAGTAAATCCAAAAGAAACTGATGTCGAGGAATTTGTCAGACAACACAGTAGACATGGTGGAGCTGATCGCGTGCTAGAAGTAGCGGGAGGAAGGAATACTTTTGAGCTGGCATGGAAGGTAGCCAGACCAAATGCCATTGTGACTGTGGTAGCTCTTTATGAAGAAGAACAGATCTTGCCATTGCCACAAATGTATGGAAAAAATCTCACGTTCAAGACCGGAGGGGTAGACGGATGTGACTGTGATGAAATTTTACGGTTAATAGAACAGAAGAAAATCGATACGACACCGTTACTTACCCATACATTTCCACTAAGAGAGATTGAACAGGCATATGATATTTTTGAAAATCGAAAAGAAGGCGTCATTAAGGTAGCTATTCGACCGTAGACAAGAAAAAAGATAGTTGTTGAAGAAATCGCTTCAATGACTATTTTTTTGCGCTTTTTGTGAAAATTGCTAATATATGAAAAATATGTGGCGAAAAGAATAAAAACTATACAGAAAAATATCGTTGTATGGTATAATTTAAAAAATATAAAGGAATGATATGGGAGATTTGTGAGGACAGTTTATCATGAAACGGAAGGGAAGAAACAGGGAGCGGAAATCAGCAATCACTTATTTTGGATTGTATCTGATCATGATCAGTACGATACTTATGATTGCGTATGGAATCATCCAGCTCACCTTAGAACAAAATGTGAAAAACAAAGCATTTGATGAGCTGAAGGCGAAGGTGCAAATGCAGGTGACAATGTTGGAGGAAATTATTAACCGAGAATATGTACAGTTACGTGTAATCAACAGTATATTGGCATTTAGCAATGGGAAAATAGAAACGGAACAGTTCAATCATATCTGGGAGTTGATGAGAGAAGAGGAAAACATTACCATGTTAGGACTTTCGGATTTGTCTGGAAATGTAGTCAAGTGGAATGGAGAGAAACTTGGGAATATAAGCTCAGAAGAGCACTTTGCACACATTTTGTCTGCGGGGGGGGGACATACAGCTGGGAAATGTGTACTGCTTGAGGAATCGATGGGATTTGAGGAAGCAAAACTTCTTTATACAATTCCACTATGCATCCAAGGGAAACTGGAAGGAATTATCTTCAAAAGTAAGAAGATTTCCAGTGTGGAAGACACTCTGGTGGAAGACATACAGTTTGTTGGAAATGCGAGCATGTTTTTAGTCGATCCAGAGGGGAAAATCCTATTAGTGGGAGATGAAGAGGATCGGTTCTTGTTAGCACACAATTTGTTTGATGGATGCGATAATTTTATCTTTTCTGCTGCACAAAAAGAAGAACTGAAGAAAAATTTAAGAGATGGAATGTCTGGACAATTGAGCTTCAGACAGAATGATAAGATTCAGTATGCTGTGTATATGCCAAGTGGTGTGGAGGATTGGACGATATTCAGTATGGTGGAGAAAGATGCGGCAGCTTTGCAATATGAAAAGAACGATCAAGTCGTGGAGAGAAGCATGCTGACCATTCTTGTATTGTTTGTTATTTCGCTTGTTGTTTCGATCATGTTGATCGTTTTACATATCAGAAAGCAAAGACAACTGCAAACGGAACATTTTTATCAGTATCATAGATATAAACAGTTGATGAATGAATTAACATTCCCGGTATTTCGCTATCATATGAAAGACGACAGCATTATCGGAAATAAAAAATTTCAAGAGACATATGGGCGGAGACAGATTACTGATTTTATGAAAAGCGCTGATAAATGGAAACAGCTGCATCCGGAATACAATTTTGACGGATTTTTCAGGGAAATACAAAATGTGATCCAGTATCAAAAGGTGATTACGTTTGAATCGATGTGGCAATCTCCGGAAAAGAATTGCTGGGTGAAAAATATTTTAGTGCCTGTAAAAGATGAGCGGGGCGGTGAGTTTCTTGTCTTTGGGACGGTGATGGATACGACCCAGGAACATGAATTGTTTGATGAAGTGATGGAGATCATGGTCAGCGCGCAAATAGGACTGTATCGTTTTTGCCTGGAGGAATCCTATTGTGTAGAGTATATTAATGAAGGACTTCGGAAGATGCTTGGATATACAGAAGATGAGTTAAATGCGATTCTGGGGAATGACAGGAAGTATGTGAATCTTCTGGCAGAAAAAGATCGGGAAAAATACGAAGCATTCGTGAAGAAGATCAAAGGCAGCGGTGAAACTTACACTTGTGAATATAGCATGATCTGTAGAGATGGCTCCATGTTGAAGCTTTCAGATACTTTAGAAGTAAAGGATGGTTCGGATGGGAAGCAGTACGGATATGGGGTTGTTATAGATATCAGTAAATATCGGGATGCGCAGAAAAATGCAGAAAAGAAACTGGAGAAATTGAAAATTCAGCTGAACGAATCCAGAATCAAAATATCGACTGGTCAGATGCAGCCACATTTTCTTTATAATTCGTTGGCATCGATCAGGGAAATTGTCTTAGAAAATCCAGATTATGCCGCAGATTTAATTTTTGATTTTACAACGCATCTGCGTGCGTGTATCAAATCGATGGCAAGCGAGGAGTTTACTTCGTTTGCTCAGGAAATAGAGAATATCAAAGCATATGTCAACATAGAAAAAATGCGTTTTGGCGACAAGCTGCAAGTGAAATATGAGATTCAAGAATCAGATTTTATGATTGTTCCTCTCAGCATTCAGCCGTTGGTGGAAAATGCAATCCGACATGGAATTTATGAGAGAGGAAGCATCGGAGGCATGGTTATCATTCGTTCCTGTCGAGAGGCGGACGAGATTGTCATACAGGTAGAGGACAACGGAGTCGGTTTTGATGTGGATAAGATCCGATGGGAGATCCAAACGAAAGAACGAGATTCTACCGGACTGCAGAGTTTGATTTTCCGGTTTGAAAAATTAATGAATGCAAAAGTGCAGGTAGAAAGTATCGTAGGAGAAGGGACGAAAATTACCGTTAGGATTCCGATGAAAGGAGAAACAAGCAGTGAGAGCAATTATCGTAGATGATGAGCAGATTATGCTGAGAAGTTTTATGCGTCTGAGCAAAGGGATTCCCAATTTGAATGTGATAGCCCAGTTTGAGAACCCGGAGGAAGCACTTTTATTTGTACAGGAAAATGCGGTGGAATTAGCATTTCTAGATATCAAAATGCCGGGGATGAACGGGATAGAACTGGCAGTGAAGATTCGAGAGATTTGTCCGAGTATTTTAATCGTGTTTATTTCCGCTTACGATGAGTATATTCGTGATTCTAATTTAATTGGTGGAGATTATTATATTGTAAAGCCATATAAAAAAGAAACAATAGAGATGATGATGCAGAAAATGCAAATCCTTTCGAAGAGTCTGCACAAAGAAATTTATATACAGATGTTTGGAAGATTTAATGTTTTGAAAAATGGGGTTCCGATTGCACTGCGAGGAAAGGCGAAGGAAATACTCGCATTGGTTGCTACGCGTTGTGGAAAAGAAATCAGCAATGAAGAAATTTACAGTGTAATCTGGGAAGGAAGAGAATATAGCAATGTAAAAATGAAGGTTTACTATAATGCCTTAAAAAGGTTAAAGGAAATATTGGAAGCAGAAGGACTTTCCGACTTGTTATTGTCAACACCGAGAGGACAGATGTTGAATACAGATATTGTAGAGTGCGATTATTATGCATGGAAGAATCATAAAGTACAAGAAAAAGATAAATTCGAGGGAGAATTTCTATCGGAATATTCCTGGGGAGAGTATATTCTTGCAGAGATTCTTAGCATGGGATAGATGCAAAGATCCGTCAGATCTGAAAAGGATTTGACGGATCTTTTGCGTTGGTGGGACGTTGGTAGAAAGATGGTAGAATGGTGCAATGATGGGAATATACATGAAGCTTTTGCGGAGGTGTTCAGTGAAAGTTGGAAACTGATTTTTTACCAGTTCATTACAAAAAATATATATATCAGAAGGAGAAGAGTGTGGGGAAGAAAAAAAGTAAACAAATATTTGAGCGGAGCATAGGGAAAAAGGCAATCGCATGGGTATTGGTTTTCTCTATCTTTTTTCAGACGTTGACGGTTTCTGCACAGGAGGTATTCGAAGAATCACCCAATCCAATTCTCGAAGAAACGGAGACAGAGGTGGAAGAGAATACAGGGCAGCCGGAGCAGATACCAGAGGAGCAACAGAATGTTACAGACTTATATGAGAATGGTGTGATAAAAATCTACCATAGCAGACAACTTGAGGCAATCGGGACAGGAGCACCTGTAAGAATTTATGATATGCAGGAAGAGCAGTTTGGCACAGGGGAAGAAGTGCTTTCGGAAGGACAGGTTCTCACTTATGCACCAGATGCCAGATACATGTTGATGAATGAAATTTCTTTGTCTTCGGAAAATATATGGATGTTGCCGGAAGGATTTACCGGGACATTTACAGAAACTCCGAAAGAAGATGCAATCTTATATGAAAAAGAAAGTGATACGGTTTATGTGTACAATAACTATCAGCTTCGTCTGATCGCTTCGGAAAATTCTGCAGAGGAACCGATCATGTCCAATGATATGATGCCTGAAAAAGTGGGTATGGGACAGCTTTTGTACAAAGATGGGACCCCGGCAGGGGAAAGCCCGGAGGAGGCACAAGAATATCTGACATACAGCAAAGAACATCACTATGTGTTAAGTCCATCCTTTACGGAGCAGATGCCGGAGCTTTTGGCGGAGAAGTATGTAGAAGGTGCAGCATATCCGTTACAAGGCGAAAAGCCAGATGGAAGAACAAAACCAGGGCAGCTTTATGAGGAAATTGATGGAAAGAAATATATTTTGATTGGAAATGAGTCACAACTTCAGGCAATTGGAAGTGGTACCCATGTAACTCCAAGGCTTTATGTTTATACTCCGGCTGGATTAGTCGGAGGGATTTTTGGAAAAGATCCGACATATGTACCATATTATCCGGGTGATGCCGATTTGGGATTGGAGATGGTGGCACCGGAAGGAGGAACAACACACTTAGAAGTGTTTCATAAGGTTCCAGACAAAGTAATCAAGGATAAGTACACATATTATGAAAAAAATGATATGTATCAGTTGGCAGACGTCAACTTGTACGATAATAATATTTTAGATGGTATTTTGAATTTGGTTGGAGGACTTTTAGGAAGTGTTCTTTTAGGGAAAAGTAGAATTTGTGGAGTGGATGATACGGGGCGACCTAATGATGATACTGCTAGTATTACAAAGCTAAGGGCGGAATATGGTGATTTAAAATATTCAGCGGATGCAAATTATATTATTTTTCGTGATATTGATTTGAGTGCGAATGGAGAAAATTCAGATAAAAAAGATGGAAGTTGGACGCCGATTCATTTATCTGGAAAAATGGAAGGGCGGCTGAATATGCAGCAAGATGCCGTACCAACGATTCGAAATGTCAAGGTGGAGCAGAGTGGTCTTCTCAATATGAAGACCACAAGTGGCATCGGTTTCTTCGGAACTATCTCGAATAAGTTGGATGAAAACACACTTGGTTCTGCGGGAACAGCAGTTGTGAAAAATATTCATTTAGAACAGGTAGATGTGAATAATATGTCCACAGAAGTAGATAACAACATAGATTCTTTAGTGGAAGGTTTGCTTGGCCTGTTGGGAGAAGTCCTCGGAGTTGTGGGTGATTTACTTGATGGCATACTTAGCGGTCTTCTGCCAATTTTGGGAAATTTGAAATTGGGAGATGTACTCAGAGATCTTCTGACATTGAAGCAGAAAAGCCCAGATCTATTTGCAACAGGAAGTTTTGCAGGCAGGATTGTGGGAGATGTCCACATTGAAAATTGTACGGTAGATCAGGCATCCGTTACTAGTGCAAAAGGGATCTCCGGTGGTTTTGTTGGATTTACGGAAGGTGTGGAAACGTACGAAGGGTTATCCGGCATATTAGGAACGGTGGTAAAAGTATTGGCTACGCTTTTAAATATTATTCCGGGGGTTGGACTGGGTGATTTGATTACTGTGTTATTACAAAATGATGTTCCTTTAGGAAATCTGATTCCGACAGGATATCATAATCCAGTGGTTACAGGGTGTAGTGTTACTTTAAAAACAGGAACAATTGGAAATGCGGCTCAGGACTACAATGGTGGTTTTGTCGGAATTCAGACAGGGACAAAAATTTCAAATGCGACTGTTTCAGGTCTGACAACCGTGCAGGCGAAAAATGGTGCCGGTGGTTTTGCGGGATTGGAACGAGATGCCATTATCAAGGGGCTTTTAAACGATGCAGGAATTACATTGTACGAGATTGATGCAAAATCAGGACAGGAAAACTGTACAGTCAACAGTGAGGGACTTAAAATTGAGGCAACGGAATCTTATGCTGGTGGATTTAATGGAGCTATGGCAAACAGTATAAGCAGTGTTTCGTTGGTATCAGGTCTTTCGAGTGTAAAGGCGAAGAAATATGCCGGAGGCTTTGCGGGAAGAGCAACCGTAGGATTTGGGACAACCCTTGGCGGTGAGGATGAGAAGAAACCAACTTTGGTAGATTCTGTTTCTAAGCTTTTAGGACAGATTCTGACAAATGGTACGGAAGAACAGAAAAATCAACTTCTCACATTAGCAGGTGTGATGCCATCAAAAATACACGGATGTACAGTAGCGGGAAAGACTCTTATAGTTGAGAGTGGCGGAGACTATGCCGGAGGAATGATTGGTCAGGGAGACGGCGTGAAGATTACTGCGGAAGGAATGGCTTTCGGTGGAAGTGTTACCGGCTTACAAGAGGTGACAGCAAAGAGATATGCCGGAGGTGTTGCCGGAAGTGTTGTGACGGCAGATGCGATCGGTGTGTTAAATAATACTCTTGGTGTAGGACAGTTTATCCCATTTGAACTGATGCAGATGTCTGTCGAGGGAACTGAGTGGAAAGTAACGGCTACTGAAAAATATGCTGCAGGAGCTTGTGGACTGATGCTTGGGGGAACAGCTGATACTGTAAAGATAAGTGGAATTCAGAGTGTTCAGTCAGGAAACTATACGGGAGGTTTTGCGGGAAGAACTGGAGCGGGAAGCCTTGCATCAGCTGGAGGGTTGGACGTTCTTGGACTTGTGAAACTCAATAATGTCTTGTCTCTTGCAGATGGGATACAGGTTACGATAAAGAATTGTGAGACCGTGGGCGCTGACAGTGGATGCAAAATTATTTCCGAAGGAACGGCGGTCTTGACGGATGGTGAAGATTTCACTGCCGGAGGCTTTATCGGAGAATCCGTAGCTTCGATAGTCGAGGCTTCCCATGTCAAACAGCTACAATCTGTTATTGCAAAACATGATCATACAAAAAGTAGTTATGCCGGAGGATTTATTGGTCGTTCCCATACCGGAGGACTGGCGGGGCTTGCAGAGAAGGATGCAGATGGGAACCTGAAGCTTCCAGGAATTTTAGAAGTGGATTCTTTATTGAGTTTAGTACCGTATCTGCTTCCGAAATATACAAATACAACTGTGACATTCTTATCCCAGGAAAAGAATCCCAACGAAGAGAATCCGCAGGTGGAAGGGCAGCTTGCCGGAGGTTATGCAGGAGCAATGCAAAGTGGGCAGGTAGATAACAGTACTAGCCCGGAAGCCTATGCAGTATATGGTCTGAAGAAGGTGAAGGGGGAATCTCATGCCGGGGGTTTTGCAGGAAAGATTGATGCCGGCGCAGCCGCTTCCTCAGATGGATTAAATCTGCTTGGAGGAATTTTAAATCTTGATATCAGTCAGTTGCTTCAGGTATTAAATGTCTATATACCGATGATCCAATCCGCAGGTGTGAAGTCTGCAGAGCATGGATTTACAGTGGAAGCGACAGACACCGACAGCAGTGCCGGAGGGTACCTTGGCTATGGCGGCGGTGTGCAGATTAAAGATTCCGATGTCACTTCCTTAAAGCATACGAAGGTGACTCCGCCGGGCGACAGTCTGGAATCTGTAAATGGTGAAAGTTACTTTGGAGCGAATTCACAATATGCAGTCAAAGGTGGAAAATATGCCGGAGGCTATGCAGGATGTGTAGATATTGATTCGGCAGCAGCAGTTGGAGGGGGCTTAAAGCTTCTTGGAAATATTCAGTTGAGTAATGTGCTGGAAGCTTTGGATGTGGTCGCATCGACGATTGAAAACTCTGACGTCAACGGCTGTGTGGGTGGTTATTCGGTATTGGCAGATGGCAGCGATAAAAACAATCAAAATCTTGGAAAAGCGGGAGGCTTTATCGGAGAAATGTCCGGTACGATCATTAAAAATAGTGATGCGAATCTATTTGCCTATGTAATCGGACGTGAAGCGTCCGGAGGCTATGCCGGCATGATGGAACCGGGAAATGTTGCATCTGTATTAGAAAACACCAGTATTCTAGATGGCCTTTTAAATGTAACAGACAGCCTTGCAAATGTGGTGCAGTCCTTTATTCCGATTATAGAAGATAGCCAGACAAGCAGTGTTCCTTGTGGTGGTGCAGTCCGCGCAGAAGGATTTACAGATAACCAATGTGTGAGAGGGCTGGCTGGTGGCTACGTTGGCTACAATCACGGGGGAAGAATCGAAGGATATGCGGCAGAAGCAAACGGCAAAGAATGTGCGGCTATCCGTATTCGCTCTGTATACGGCGGTGAATTTGCCGGAGGCTTTACCGGATTAATGGAAACAGCAGACTTAGCGGGAACTGGAAATCTGGAACTCTTGTTTGGACTTTTAGAGGTAAGCAATGTCTTAAGTCTTTTAGGTGCTGTTTATCCGACCGAAACAAATACGGCCGTCTACGGACCACTTCGAAAGGTAGATTTAGATACTTGGAATAAGTGGGCAGAGGCTGTCGGAAGTGATGGCGTTTATGGAGATCAGTTCCCGAGTACGCCGGTTGGTACCGAGGGTGAGTTACAGGAATTGATTAAGGAATACGCATATGGATATAATGCCAAAGCGGGAAGAACAAACGTTGGAACGAGGGACATGGAGGCTGGAGTGGCCGGAGGATATGTGGGCCGGATGAAAGCCGGAGTAGTTACCAATGCGCATGCGTGGGATGCAAAATCTGTGATTGCATACAAGAGTGCCGGAGGCTTTGCAGGAGAAATGACAACCGGAGGTGTTGCCGAGGTTGGAAAGGTTTCTCTGATCGGCCTTCCGATTACAAATGCGGTCAGTGCAGTACAAACTTTTGTTCCAGTAATCAGAAATTCAGATATTACAGGTTTCCAGTCTGGAATGACGGTGAAGGCAACGGGAATCCCAGAAAAGGATCCCTCACTGAAGATAGAAAAAGTTGGTTATGCCGGAGGGTATGTCGGCCATATGATCGGCGGACAGATCTGGGGAAACTGGTCGGCGGGAAGCACTTACAGTGCAACGGATGCCGTGCCAGATCCAAACAATACTCGTTGTTTTGCGGCAAATGTAAGAAAGGTAGAGGGAACAAAGGCGGTAGGAGGCTTTGCGGGTCAGATTGATCCGGCAAGCGCGGCAGCATTGGATACAGCAAGTAGCAGTGGTCTGCTTGGCGGATTGCTTCAAGGGCTGCTCCAGGCACCGGGTGATTTGTTATCTGTACTCAATACAACTATCGCTACTGTTCGAGGTGCAGATGTCAGTGCATGGGATGACTGGGGAATCATTATTAACGGCGCCTATGCAGATGGTTCAGGAAATACTGCTTACGCAACAGCAGCAGGTGGATTTGCCGGGGAAATCAATGGTGCTGTGATCGGAGAACTGAACAAGGCAGAGAGCGGTGTACATGTATCGAATATTAGAAGTGTGACCGGTGGAGAATATGCCGGAGGATTTTTTGGTCTGGCTGATGTATCTGCGGTAGCACAAATCAGTGAAGGTGGCAATACAAATATACTGGAATCCATTTTAACTCTTGGCGGAACGAGCGTGTTGGATGCATTTCGAACATTTATCTATGATTCTGATGTGTCAGGTGTTGCTGAGGTTGGTTTGGAAGTACAGGCAAGAAACAGCAAAAAGACAGAGTATAAAAATGATCCTGTATACTCAGGATCAGCCGGAGGCTTTGGTGGTGCTTTGCTTAACGGCTCTGTAAAAGATTCTGAAGTGACCAACCTTCGCAGAGTCAATGGAATGAATTATACTGGAGGATTTATCGGACATCTTGGAAAGAGCGGAACCGTAGATTTAGATAGTTTAGGGGCATTAGGAGAACTACTGAGTGCAGGTGCAGGGGTAATGGACATTTTCGGATCTCATGTAGATCGATGCAGTGTTTCCGGTATACCCGAAGGATTTACGGTACATAGCGACAATACGATAGAGAAACAAGACAAGTCAGAGATTGCCGGAGGATTTACCGGATATGCGAATCTAGGAAGGATGTCCGGGGATACAGTAGATGGATTAAAACAGGTAACAAGCGGTCAGATTGCCGGAGGCTTTGCGGGAAAAACAAACTTTGCGTATCTTGCAGACATCAAGCTGGATTCGAAATTAGTTCAAGGTCTGGTAAGTGTAGTGAATCAGATTTTAAAGGCGCTCCAGTTGGATGAATTGCAAAAGGGGCAGGTAATCAAAATCGACTTGGGCATTATTGAAATCAATGCGCTATATGATGGGGAACTTGTATCTATCAATTTGTTTGGACTGGATATTAAGGTTGGTCTGGCAAAGGACAAGAGCCTTGCAACTATTTATATTGGAGATAGTAAAATAGAGATTAACTGTTCCGAAGGTGGCACGATCGATGAAGCATATCTGAAAAATGAAATTAATATTTCACTGATCAAGGCAAACCGGACAAAAATGGATTCCTGTACCGTAACCGGTGTGAAAGAAGGCTATGATGTATATGGCGGTGGAGCCGGAAACAATGCAAATGGTACGGGTGAATACGGAATTGCCGGAGGATTTGTAGGATGGAATAACGAAGGCTTGTTTGAGAATAACAATATGTATTTTGCAGACGTGATCCGTGGTGCAAAAGATCTAACAGGTCCATTTACCGGAAAGGCAAGTTTAAAATCTAACTGGGGATTTAATGACCTTGTAGGAATTGAAGGTCACGAAAATCGCTATAGAATTTACCGGAATGGAGATACCTCTTACGAAGATCTGTTTGGACAAGCTAAGAACGAACTGCAGGAGCAGCATGAAACACTGACTGGATGGAAAAATATCTATACGATTCGTCATATGACAGAAAATAAGGTAGTGAAGTTTAAGGATTTAAAAGATGCACTTATGGGCAATGGAAATGGTACAGCAACAGAACCTGCCAATGTCTATCAGGAAGACGGAGCTATGGCAGTATTGATGGAGAATACCCCGACGAATCCTACAGAACCGGAAGGTCAAGAGCCAGCGCCAGATATCCAGGATCCGTGTAAGGACTTGATTGAGCTTCGCATCCAAAAGGTTTGGAAACAGGATGAAGAAAAAGACCGTCCAAAAGAGATTGTCTTCCAGATTACAAGAACCTACGAAGTGGATGGAAAGACGATTCCAGATGAAACCTTCCATCAGGAAGTTATTTTGAGAAAAGAGGATGCACAAACTCCGGATATATGGGAAAAGGTTCTTTCCGGACCGGAATATACTGCATACCATGTGGGAACTGACGGAAAGAAATATTACTATACATACCATATCAGTGAAACAAAGGTTGACGGTTACACGACAGAAATTACTTATCCAAAGAACGACAAGTATCATTACAGCATTACAGTAACCAATAAGAAAAACTGGCTGGACAGCCTTCTTCCGGGAACAGGAGGATCTGGAACAGCTTGGATCTATGCGATAGGCGTTCTGCTTCTTTGCTTTGTGACAGTAACGGGATACAAAAAGAGGAAGAGCAAAAGAAGGCAGGGTAACTATAAATAATCATTCATACAAAGGAGAGAGAACCAATGAAAAAGTTAAAACGCGTGCTGGCAGTTTTACTGACAGCAATCATGACACTGGCAATGGCGACGACAGCCTTTGCGGCAGGAAATCAAGGAAGCTTGAAAGTTACAGTGAATCAGGGAAACACATTAAACGGGCAGACGATCAAAGTGTACAAATTATTTGATCTGACAGTGAGTGGATCACATTATGCTTACACAGTAAACGAGCAGTATAAAGCAATGATTGCGACTGCGTTAGGACAACCAGGTACTGCTACAAATGAAGAGTTGTATCAGGCAATTTCTAACTTAAAGGGAGAGGCTATTCAGAAATTCGCCGATGATTTTACAACAGCAGCTTTGAATGACCAAGTTGCTGAAACACAAGATTCAGGGAAATTAGGAGATGTTACAGAACACACATTTAATAATTTGGATTTTGGTTACTATCTTGTATACCAGACAGGAACAAAAGAGATACAGTCCTCCCTCATATCAGTAAACAAACTGGAAGGTGCAGAAGTTAAATTAAAAGGTCAGGCACCAAGTATTGAGAAAACAGCAGATAAAGAAACCGTTGAGATTGGAGAGGTTGTGACCTATACAATTACAGGTGTGATTCCGGATACAACAGGATATGAACAGTATGCATACAAAATTCATGATACATTGACAGACGGTCTTGATTTTGTAAAAGATGCAAACGGAACAGTAGTGGATGATCCTAATAATTATCTGGTATCTGTACAGATTGGGGAAACACCGGCTACTGAACAGAAGGCTCAGTTAAGTGGAAATGGCAATCGTACAATGTTGTTAGATTTATCCCAATGGATCAGGGACAATCAGGGAAGCAAAGGACAGACATTTACAGTAAAATACTACGCAAAAGTAAACTCTGCAGCTGTGGTGGAAACAAAGAACAGTGCTAAATTAGAATATGGGAACGATCCGGATAACACAACAATGACAACACCGTCAGAGGCGAAAACACCAACGTATCCAGTACAGATTCACAAATTTGCCAGAGGAGAGGAGCAAGGTTATCTTGCAGGTGCAACTTTCCGTCTTTACAAAACAGAACAGGATGCAAAAGATAATACAAATGCAATTGCCGTAACAGGTTCTGCCGGTAGCTATACGGTAGCTGAGGATCAGCAGAATACAAAAACTTATGATATGGTATCTGTTGGAAATGCAGTAACTGAAGGTATTAACCTGAGATTAAATGGTTTGAAAGCCGGAGATTACTGGTTGGTAGAGACGGAGGCGCCGGACGGATACAATGGTATTACAGCTCCGATTAAAATTACAATCGCAAAATCTGCGGATGGAAACGTGAATAACTGGACAATCAGCAGAGACAGCGAAAATGTAAGTGACAAAATTATCAAGATTGAAAATACTACAGGAACAATCCTTCCGGGAACTGGTGGAATGGGTACCATTCTGTTTACAGTGGTAGGTATTGCATTAGTACTGATTGTAGCAGCAAGCTTTGTAATCAGCAGAAGAAAACGTGCTTAATGATTTAGCATTTTGACACATCAGTGTGGGGACTGCCTGCGGGCAGTCTTCCCATGCTTTTATATAACAGCAGGGAGAATGGAATAAAGATGCGTAAAAAAAATGTGCAGAAGAAAAAATTTTATATCGGAGATATTTTTCGTATCATTGTGTTGCTTATTGCACTCTCCGTACTATTATATCCGACAGTCAGCAATTATCTCTATGAAAAAAATGGCGCAAGGGTGATTTCATCCTATGATGAAAATGCTGTGCGGTTAAGTGAAAGTGAAAAACAAGCAATGCTGGAAGCGGCAAGACAATATAATCGGGAACTTTTAGGAAACATAGAGCTGCTGGATCCATTTTCGCCATTGAAGAAAGAAGTAGATGCGAGATATCAAAGTCTTCTGAACACCAATGAAGCGGGAATGATGGGATACATCAGAATTCCTAAGATTGATGTAGAGTTGCCTATTTATCATGGAACCGAAGAGAGAATCCTGCAGTCGGGTGTCGGTCATTTTGAGGGAACATCTTTACCAGTGGGTGGAGAAAGTAGTCATACAGTTTTGACGGGGCATCGTGGGCTTCCGTCGAAACTTTTGTTTACAGACTTAGATCAGATGAAAGAGGGAGATATTTTTTACCTTAAGATTCTTGGAGAAACCTTTGCCTATAAAATCGATCAGATTCTTACGGTGTTGCCCGAGAATACAAAGGCACTGACGATTGAGCCGGGAAAGGACTATGCCACACTGGTAACCTGTACGCCATATGCAGTCAATACACACAGGCTTTTAGTCAGAGGGATTCGAATCCCATATGAAGAGGCGGTTCGTCAGGTACCGGATGAAAAGATTACACCAACACTGCCGTTCCAGGTGAAAGTGTTACTGGCAGCAATCGGTGTGTTAGTGTTGATATTTATCGTTTATCAGTTATGGAAAAAGACTAGAAAAAGAAAAGAAATGAGGAGAAAGAGGAAATGAAAAAAGGAATAGGAATAGGCGGGGTCTTTTTAATGATCGTGACTTTCATACTGTTTTGCTTTGGGATACCTCAACCTGTGTCTGCGTCGGAACGTGTCGGGACTCTGACGATATATTATCATGGAGTCACGCAGCAAGGGGAACCGATTGCATTATCAGGGGCAGAGTTTTCCTTGTATAAAGTAGGAGAAAAAGTGAAAAACAAATGGGAGTTGCATGGAGCCTTTAAAAAAGCGGAAGTGAATCTGGAAGATATGACTTCTTCCGGACAGAAAAAGGCGGCAGAACAGTTCCATGACTTTGCGGTAAAAGAAAAGCTGGAAGGAGAGACCAGAGCAACAGGAAATGATGGGAAAGTAGTTTTTCATTCTTTAGAGGAAGGGATGTATCTGTGTAGTTCACAGAATGATGTATCTTATGAGAATGGGAAATTCCACTCAGCCCCTTTCCTGGTGTTCCTTCCGGAAATAGATGAAAACGGAAATTGTTTTTATGAAGTGACAGTAGAGCCTAAAAATGAATGGGGCGAAATAGAAGTACCACAGAACTCACCTCAGCCAGAGAAAGAACAGGAAAATCCAAAGAGAGATGACGTGGAAACAGGAGATGACAAAGATATTTGGGAGCAATTGTTACTTTTATCTGCGAGTGCAGGTATCATTGCTGCCATAGGTTATAGAAAAAGAAAATGGATTTAGAGCAGAGTCAGGAAAAGCGTTTCGAGAGGATATGCTGTTCGAATTTAGTAAAAGAGGTCGTGAACAATCACGGCCTCTTCGTTAATGCAAAGAGAAATACAAATAGTTCTGTTGCGGGATATGCCAGCCAGACACCGGTCATTCCAAAGCAGCAAGAGAGTATCCATGCCATTGGCATTAAAACAAAAAAGCTGCGGAGTATGGAAATGATCTGTGCCGGAAGCGGATAGTTTATGGAAATAAAATAGGTCGAAAGAACAATGTTAAATCCGATAAACGGGCAGGCGGTAAAGTAAAGTTTTAAGCCGGGGATTGCATAGCTGGCTAAAATCAAATCTTGTTCGCTGTTAAAAACAGAAACGAGACGGGGTGCATGAAAGAAAATAATCCCATATATCACAATGGATAAAAGGATAGAAGTTATGAGGGAATAGCGTAAAAGCATTTGCACATTTTTCTTATTTCCTGCTCCATGATTCTGGCTGATCAATGGCTGTATTCCCTGTGATAAACCGGTATACAGGGAGATTACCACAAGCGAAATCACGCTGATCACACTGAAAGCTGCGACGCCTGTATTTCCGGAAATTCTCAGAATAATAAAGTTAAATAAAAACATCACAATACCGGAAGCGGCTTCCGTCAGAAATGGCGGAATACCATTTGCAAGGATGTTGGCAGTAGTTCTTTTCATTTGAACAAGATTCGGAATTGTCAAATGAAAAGAATTCTTTTTTTTCAGAAAATATGGAAGCAATACTAGCATACTTATCACTGGTGACAGTCCGGTTGCAAAGGCAGCCCCGAAAATGCCCATATGAAAAGGGAAAATAAAAATGTAGTCTAAAACAATGTTGGAAAAACTTCCGGTTATCATAGCTGCCATGGAAAGGGAAGGATTCCCATCATTTCTGACAAAGCACTGAAGGAAATGATTTAATAAAAAGGCAGGAGCAAATAGCATGAGAACTTTCAGATAACGATTTGTTGTTTCAAACACCTGGATGTCTGCACCTAGAACTGTTACAAGATGCTGGGAAGCAAATAGTCCTGTAAAAAAGAAAATGGAAGCAAACAAAAGTACCAGCATAAGTCCATTGGTAAATACTTGATCAGCAGCGTTGGATTCATTACGGCTTTTCAGGATAGAAAATCGGGAACTGCCTCCAATACCAATCATAAGTCCAGTTCCGCTGATAACACAAAATACAGGAAAAGCAAGATTCAGTGCAGTGAGCCCGTTTGTGCCAATGTCCGCAGATACGAAGAAAGTATCTGCCAGCGTATAACAGGAATAAGCAATCTGCCCTAAAATATTGAAAGAAACATATTTAGAAAAATCTTTAAAAATAGTTTTATTCATATAGCCTCCAAAATATAAATCGTAATTTAGACAAAAAACGCTCCCGAAAACAAAGTAGCCTTTGCATTCGGGAGCGTTTCAAACCGTGGTTACAGAATAACATAGAAAGGGAGAAAGTGCAAGAAGTGGATAGAAATAAGTACTTTGATATGATTCTGAGCGTGTTTCTTATTTATAAATCATAGATTAAATTCGTTCTGCATATCTTGTATAAACAAATTATATAGGGGTTTCTATGAAAGATTATATCGAAGAGCGTGCCGCTGCGATCGCTAATTATATTATTGAAGAAAATGCAACAGTGCGGCAGACTGCGAAAAAATTTGGAGTAAGTAAAAGTACGGTACATATAGATGTAACAAAAGAGATGTTTTGTGAAGGCTGTTTATGAGGTGAGATAGCGAGAGAAAAGGTATAAGAAGGATCGCAGAAATGCGGTCTTTTTCTTTTGGGTGATTTTATTGTGTTATGAAAGGAAATCGGTTAAAATAGAATATAGAAAACAGGTGGAAAAATCATGGCTAAAACTTTTTTGTGGATAGAAGATCGAAAAGGAAAAGCAAGCTATACATTTTGGGAAAATCTCATGAAACAACTTTGTCCGGATGTGATCGTTGAAAGTAAAAAGAATAATAGTGAGTTAGTGAAAGCTGTAAGGGCATTACAGGATGCTGAAAACAGATATATCATTGTTTTTGATAATTCCTTTGATAATCTGCAGATTATTATGGAACAGAAACGATTGAAGAAATATGTGAATGAGAAAGAAAATGTTTTTCTGCTGGACATTATTTGTTTTGAGTATCTTCTTTTAGAATTTAAAGAACTGATAGAATGGATTTATGCTCCGGAGGATGAATTTTTGCAAAAGAGAGCCAGAGCAATTGTGGCAAGACACAAACTTGTAGAATCCCTGCAGGATGATAATTTTGATTATAAAGGAATACGAGAAATCATAGATTATGATAAAAACATTGAAGAACATAATATTGAGCAATTGTCGGCAAAGCTATTATTTGATTTGACAAGAAATACTGGATTTGAAGTGTCAAAAAGTGTACTTGGAGAATGTTGGATAAAGTCTTGCTGTGAATGGAAAGAGCGACAGGAAGATGACATCTGTGGATTGGATAATAACAGACTGTCTGTGTTTGATAAAATGAAACGGATCTATGTGGGAAGTTCATTAAAACTACAATTTTCTAAAGTTGGATTGGAGATAGTGGCATGATAACGATTTTTAAAAACAAGAAAGATATACCTCTGAATAAAGAATATATAGAATTGAATGATATATTTTTTAATCAAAATACGGCAACAAAACTGGATGATACGGCGGCAAAATATATTCAAATGATAGATGGTTCAGAACTTCTTAGTAAATATAAAATCCGATCACGATTTGAGGATATTACATTGAATACAGATCAGCTTTCTACAGGTTGTAAAACGGTATTGAATATATTATATTTTCCAAATAAAGTGTTTTGTTTAAAAGAATGTGGAAATAATGCTTTGGAAATATTATATGGTTTCGAAGAGGGATATGTATATAGTGATTATGCAATGATTCCTTTTAATATGAAACGTGTGAAGGTTCAGACGAGTAGAGGATGTAAAGAGATTAAGGATTACGAAGAACTAAAGGAGTGGTGGGAAAATGAAGAGTAAACCGATTGTAATGGAACATTTTTCAACAGTGCATACCTCGTTTGTGGTGGACTTTACATTTACCAATAATATAACAATCTTAATGGGAGATTCAGGAACAGGAAAGACAGCAACATTTTCATTTATCAGAGAATGTATGGCAGTTAATCCTAGGATTTTGTGTTTGGATAATTATGATTATCAGAAAGATATAAAAGAAATAGTCAGCCAGACAGAGGGAAAACTGGTTGTCATTGATAATGCAGATATTTTATTAAATGACGATACAAGGAAATATATTTCGGCAGATGATAGAAATCAGTATCTAATTATCGGAAGAAATCCTAAGAATCTGTTCGCAACGAAAGAAAATCTATTTGAATTGGTAAGTAAAAAGGTCGGAGAGCAGACGCTATTTACGATAGAGCCGTATATGTGACAAAGAGTTCTTATTTGTTAGTAATGTAGGTGATGGTTATGAATATAGAGGCGTATGATGCGGAATCTTTGAGAAAGATTGTTCGATTACTTGAATATGAAAATAGGATACTAAAAGACAAGTTGAAAAAAGAAAATATTCCATATGACGAGGTTAATCCTTTTGAAGAGACGATAGAAAATGCAGAAGAATATGATCTTGATCAAGGGGCGCGTATTGTTCATCCTACGTTTATTACAGAAAAGATGGCAATACGCTTCTTTTCTATGTTTTGGGGCAGAGAGGATGTTTATGCCAGACGTGGCAAAAATGGGGGTTATTTTCCACAATGTAATAATAGATGGGAGGCTAAACTTTGTCCGAAACAGCGCGGAGAAAAGAAAATTTGCGATGTGTGTGAAAATAAAAAATGGACAAAACTGGATGTGAAGAAAATCGTTGCACATTTGCTTGGATATAAAGAAGACGGTTCAGACGTAATCGGTGTATATCCGCTGATGCCGGATGGAACATGCAGATTTATTGTGTTTGATTTTGATAATCACGAAAAAGGTGCGGAAGCAACAGATTTTGCCAATGTGGATAGTGAATGGCATAAAGAAGTGGACGCACTAAGAAAAATATGTGAGATGAATGGGATTCAGCCGTTAGTTGAACGTTCACGTTCCGGGAAGGGTGCTCATGTATGGATATTTTTTCAAAAAGCAATACCAGCTTCCATTGCCAGAAACTTTGGATTTTTATTGTTAGATAAGGGGGCTGCATCTGTCAATTTAAAGTCTTTTCACTACTATGACCGTATGTATCCATCACAGGATGTGGCAAGTAGTCTTGGGAATTTGATCGCACTGCCGTTGCAAGGGCAGGCACTTAAAAATGGAAATAGTGCATTTGTAGATAAAAACTGGAATGCCTATCCAAATCAATGGGACGTTTTACTTAATAAGGCAGAAAAGCTCAGTATAGAGGATATTGAAAAATATATGGCAAAATGGCAGTCAGAATTAGCAGAAAATAGAGGAAAGTTTTCAGGTATTGATGTAAACAACAGACCAAAGCCATGGAAAAAGAAGTGTGAGTTTGTGAAAAACGATGTTGTTGGGAAACTTTATCTGGTGCTCAGCAATGGCGTTTATGTCGATACGCTAAATCTCATGCCGAGAATACAAAATCAGATTCGCAGCCTGGCGGCTTTTGATAATCCGGAGTATTATAAAAATAAGAGATTAGGATATTCAAACTATTACAATTTCAGTGCGGTTTACTTAGGAAAAGATATGGATGGGTATATTCAAGTGCCGCGGGGATTAAGGGAACGAATTTCAGAAGAATGTGAGAAAGCAGGAATTCCAGTTGAGATATCTGACCAAAGGGAAACCGGTCATCCCATCAGAGTTTCTTTTAATGGCAATTTGCGACTGCAACAAGAGCTTGCAGCGGAGCAGTTATTAAAGTATCCGGATGGTGTGCTGGAAGCGGCAACCGCATTTGGAAAGACTGTGGTGTGCAGTTATCTGATTGCGGAACGAAAGGTAAATACGCTGATTTTGTTGCAGAGCAAGGATTTACTTAGTCAATGGCTTGATGAACTAAATAAATTTCTCGATATCCGGGAAGAGCCACCGGAGTATGAAACGAAGACAGGAAGAAAGAAAAAGAGAGACAGTGCAATTGGTATTCTGCATGGAGCTAAGAATACTCTGACAGGTATTGTAGATGTTGCAATGGTTGGCTCTATATACAGCAAGGGAAAGTTTCAAAATTTGAAACGTACTTATGGAATGGTGATTGTGGATGAATGTCATCATGCGGCATCACCCACATATATGGAGGTATTACAAAAAATCAATGCGAAATATGTATATGGAGTATCAGCAACACCGAAACGTGGAGACCATTTGGACAAGATTATATATATGATGCTAGGACCGTTAAGACATCGATTTACTGCGTTGGATAGGGCAGAAGAGCAGGGGATTGACCATTATTTTATTCCGAGATATACAAGAGTAATTGATACTGCAGAGAGTAGGAGAGATATCAATAAAGCTTATAACCTGATTAGCACTAGCAAGGTACGAAATGAAATGATTGTAAATGATGTAAAGCACAGTATTTCACAAAACCGTACTCCGGTAATATTGACGCGATATAAGGAGCATGCAAAAATTTTGTCTGATATGTTAAAGGATGAAGCAGATTATGTATTTCTCTTGTATGGGGATAATTCAGATAAGGAAAATACTGAAATACGGATGAGATTAAAAGAGCTTCCGAAGACAGAAAGTCTTATATTGATTGCAACCGGACAGAAGATAGGAGAAGGATTTGACTTTCCGAGACTGGATGTACTGATGCTTGCTGCTCCGGTATCTTTTGAAGGACGTTTAGAACAGTATATCGGAAGATTGAATCGAGATTATGATGGGAAAGAGGCAGTTTATGTGTATGACTACATTGATGCCCATATGAGAAAATTCAACAAAATGTATGGAAAGAGACTACGAACCTATAAGAAAACTGGTTTCTCTATCTGGACAGGAGACGTGCAAGATAAACAGGTTGTTCATTCGATATTTGATTCTGGCAATTATACGGAAAATTTCGAACAGGATTTGATAGAAGCAGAAAGATCAATTGTGGTTTCTAGTGCGAATATCCGGCAAGAGAAAATTAACAGATTGATTGCTTTAGTGAAAGAACGTCAGGAACATGGTGTGAGTGTTACCGTTATTACAACAGAGCCGGAGAAAATCATATATGGTGATGGGAATATGTGCTATGAGTTGATTCGGCAGATGCAGAATGTAGCGATCAATGTTGTGATGAAAGAGGACGTTGAAGAACAATTTGCAGTTATAGACGATGAATTGGTGTGGCACGGCGGTATGAATCTGCTGGGGAAAGAAGATGCATGGGATAATTTGATACGCATTAAAAATCATCAGGTGGCGGCGGAGTTGTTGGAGATTGCACTTGGGACTACAGGTGTGAAAGAAATGGAAGGAGACAGGAGAGTATGGGAAAGTGGGAAAATGTGACAGATACTTTTTCGGAAGAAAAGAGACATTATTCAAATATATATTTGGAAATATGTGAAGTTTATGATGAAGCTGTTGAAATAAGTGTGTTTTCAGCAGTTAATAATCCGTATGAAATTTATGTTTCATACGGAGCTATGTATGGAATTATTTATTGTAGTCGAGAAGAAGCTTATAAAAAATTTGAGGAGATTAAAGAGGTTCTTGAGAAAGATTACGAAGAGAATAAAGAGCCGTCAAATGAATTTATAAATACATTCGCAAAAACATATGGGTTATGTCTGCCCAATGATATATTTTTTGATATGTCACCGTTATTTGAACTGTTTTAGCATAATCTTTATTTACTTCTACACATTGTACAAAGATGTATCCAGGGGAATATAATAAAAAAGAAAGTTTTGTGTGGGTAGTAAAATAAGAAAAGATTGTAAGGTATTGATATTCAATTATGTGAGTATCAATACTTTTTTTGTACAAAAAATTTCTCGCGAAAAAAACATTTCCTCTTATGGAAGATTAGAAAACACAGTTGAATCTTCCGAGTAAAAAGCCTTTGACTGCACGCAGCGTGCAGCTGTAGGCTAAAAGGAGAAAGGTATGGAAGTTATGACTCTGCGAGAAATATGTAAAGCATTGGAGGTGTCTAGGAGAGCAGTGCAAGGTTATGAGAAGGCAGGTCTTGTGTCTGCAACAGACCGGAATAAGTACGGACACTTACTCTATGATGAAGCTGCTATGTTGAGAATTGCACGAATTAAGTTCTATCAGCAGTTAGGATTTTCTATTAAAGAGATTATCGGCATCATTGATGCACCGAATATTCTAGTGAAGGCAGCACTTGAAGCGCAGGTGCAAAAACTAAAAAAAGAAAAAGAGGAAATTAGCGAGTTGATTGAAAAAGCAAATCAAGTTATAGCTAGTTTGTAAAGTAATAAAGAATATGGAGAAACAAATGAAGGATAAGAAGAAAACAATTTTAGTCATTGCATTAGTTGCTGGCGCAATTATAATAATATCAGGTATTGGAATATATTTTGGTTACCATACATGGGATGAGGCAACATGTTCAAAACCAAAGACATGCAGTATCTGCGGAAAAACCGAGGGGGAAGCATTGGGGCATAAATGGAGAGACGCAACATGTACGGAACCACAAATCTGTTCTGTATGTAATCAAACAAAGGGCGAGAAGTTAAGGCATGATCCGGATAAATGGTCTATAATAAAAGAATCTACATGTACTGCAGTTGGAGAAAAGGAGGCAACATGTAAAAGGTGTAAAAAAAGTCTAACAGAGGAAATTCCAATGGCAAATCATATGCCGGGGGAATGGGCGGTAACAAAAGATTATAAAGTAAATAGAGATGGAACGGTAACTCCGGGAACAGAATCGGTATCATGTTCTGTATGTAATAAGGAATTGGAGACGAGAGAATACACAATAGAATTGACGAATGGACAGAAAAATGCGGTGATTCGGGCATATGAAGAGGAAAATTTCTGGCATGTATCGAGGAACTATTTAATAAATGATGTATTGGTCGGATTTGATTACTTTAGCGTAGAGGATGCAACATTTGCAGTAGATCATATGGATGTAGATTTTGGCGAACAAGCAGTGTTGTATGTAAAGCAAAATTCTTCTGGTCAGTCTAGAGGGGAAATCATAGAGATGATGCGTTATTACGGATACACCGAAGAACAGATTAACAATGCATTAGAAGAGGCTGGAATATAGAGTACTCATAGCAATCATTGCTCTTGCAGATAAAAGTTATCGTTAGAGGCTTGGGGAGGATTCTCCAAGCCTTTTACATACGCAGATTGAATGGAGTATAGATAAATGATATACTTTATTCAAGTAAAACAAACGAGATACTTTTTGAAATGAATCAAGAGAAGGGGGAAGAACAAAAGAGTTTGTTCGAGAAAAGAGATGGAGAGAAAGTTTGGAAAATTTGTTACCAATGTAGGGGAAAATGCAAAAGAGTTGTTGGAGAAATCGAAAGATATTGCGATTCAAGTGATTGATCAGAATGGTGACGGAAAAATTGATTTAACTGATGTATCTGAAATTGCAGAATCAGTTGGGAGTACTATGAAAAAGAGTGCACAGACACTAAGAGGAATCGCAGGAGAAAAATTACGAATGTTAGAATTGAAAGCATTAAATCCGATTTTCTTAGAAACTCTGAATGATACGGAATTTTTGGTATCTAAATTTGTAAGAATCGCAGAGCGTGATAAGAAGCATGCGGACAGCGAAGCGTGTAAAGGCTCAATTGGTTTCATTTCTGAGCAAAAGGGATTTAGAATGGTTAATATTTTTCAAGATTCGGTAGATGCATTTGGGTTATCATTTTATCCGGATTGTGGAAGTGAATTTTATTATGTAGATCCAAGTGATAGAGAGTATTATATTGCGTTGGATGATTATTTTGGATATTTGAAACTTACACGTATAAATGAATTGCAAAAACTGGCACAAGACCTTGGAGCAAAACACTTTAGAGTTACATATAAAGAGGAAAAGACTGCTTTTTCGGAAAAGAAAACGAAGGCTAACGTAAAAGCGATAGGAATGGTTGGTGTTGAGCATGATTATAATGCTAAAAAGTATTCAACAGTAGAAGTTGCAGCAGAAATGACGTTCCCAGGACATGTTCCTGTAAATCCGATGGTGAAATATTTGAAGCATGATCCTAGTGTAAAAACACTAATATCTATGCGAATGAATGAAACAGCACCATTACTTCATCAGAAATTTATGTTAAAGTTGAGTAATTCTTCAGGAATCAAAGAAAGTGAAGCAATTAAAATCGATGCAGTGTTGAAAGGCATGAAGTGTGCAGGGAATGCGACTGTTGTCAGTGAAGTTCAGAATGAATCCAGAAGATATTTGGAGTATGAGATAGATTTTTAAATGAATAGAAGTAGATTGCATGAAAGTCTTTAAACTGAGGACACAACAATACAAAAGTTGTAAAATGATTCAAAAAAATGAGAAAGAGAGAATATACATATGGGAAAATTAAGAAATGAACTGGAAGATATTGATGACCGTGACGATGTAGTCGATAACATTAAATACATGTCTTCTATCAAGAGAAAAGTAATAAAATGGTGTATAGTTATATTAGTAAGCATACTAATCGGAGGTGTATGTGGCTGGCGAATCCATGCATATTTTACTAAAGAAGATTCACTACCTACAAATTATATTACGGCTAAACTACAAGATGCTGCTGAATTAACAACTCAGACAATAACATATGCTTCACGAGTACCTATGACAGATGGGGAAATCCCTTTTATTACCAAGAAAAGTTTTGTTATGTATTACAATGCGACGCTTAGAGCTGGTGTGGATTTATCGAAGGTAGAAGTAAAAGAACGTGGCGATGATAAGATAGTAGTTAAGCTGCCACACGCTGCTATTCAAGGAACCCCGAATATCGATCCGAATTCTATTGAGTTCATGGATGAAAAGAAAGCTCTTTTGAATTGGAATAAAAAAGAAGATGTTGCGGAGGCGTTAGCAAGCGCTAAAGAGGATTTCGAAACCAATCCGGCTATTGATACAACGTTATTGTTAGAAAGAGCGGATGAACATGCAGAAGAACTAGTACACATGTTGCTAGACGATACATATGATAATCATGAGATAATAGTTCAGTTTAAAAACTAGTTTATGAGGTCAGAGAATGGTGCGTTGTTGTGCATGAAGAGTTTTTATAGAGCAAGATCCACTCTGTATTATCATATCTCAATTTCTTGCATATTCTTATCCAGAGTATTCGCTTGATGGGGAGTATGCTCAATACCTCCTAATTGACTTTATAACAAAAAACATATTTTTGGATAAATACAGCTATATAATTTCAGAGATGAAATTGTATGGCTGTTTTTGTCTTTAAATGCCAATTTTTCACGAAGTGCTGCTTTTACATTTTGGTAAAAGTCAAGATATTTTAATGGGTCTGGGGTGTCCTCAGCAAGAAGAAACTCATGGGATGACATGGAGAAAAATCGATAATGTTAAACATGGGTGGATCTTGCTCTGTGAAAAATAAAAGAAATATGGAGTTCAACGCTGTAAAAGAGTCCATTTGGTCCTATGTCAAGATTTAGTACAAGTTAAAATGAGGTTTTCCTCATCTTAACCTGCCAGCTGCAATTCATCTTGCTGAAGCCTACGATACAGCTCTTCATAATCGTTTGGTGACATATAATCACAGTGACTATGAATTCGTTTCGTATTGTAGAATGCTTCCAAATATTCAAAAATCAAACGATATGCATGATCATAATCTCGAATCTTAAACCGATTCAGCCATTCTCTCTTAATCAGGGAATGGAACGACTCAATACATGCGTTATCCCATGGATATGCCTTTTTAGAATAACTACACTGCATGGTTGCGGTTACACGTTTGTATTCTTTTGATACATACTGGCTTCCTCGGTCTGAATGCAAAATTAAAGGCTTATCGATATTGCGTCTTGCTTTGGCTTTCTTTATTGTTTCAATCACGCAGGATACCTCCAATGTTTTGGAAAGTGTCCAGGCAATGATTTTTCTGGAATATAAGTCCATGATACTGGTCAGATAAACAAATCCGTCTATCGTCCAGATATAAGTGATATCAGAACACCAAACAGCATTTGGACATTCTGGATTAAACTGTTCATCAAGGATATTTTTTAATTCGCTGCTGAAGTCAGAATCTTTGGTTGTGATAGTCCATGGCTTGACCCACTGGGCTTTGATGCCCATTTGCTTCATATACTTACCAACAGTACGTTCGGAGATGATTTCTCCTGATTTACGCAATTCCTTGGTGATTTTAGGGGCACCATAATTCTGTTTGGATTCATCGTAAATATCCTGAATTTTAGCTTTTACGGCTTCACGTCTTTTTTCCGTATTAGAAGGAACACGTTTTAGCCACGCATGATAACCAGAACGAGAAACGCCAAGATGTTTCAACATTCCGGAGACAGAAACTTGGCGCTTCGCCTTATGGGCAGTTTCTGCCATCTCCGTAATTTTGAGATAAATGGCTTCTGTCATTTTCCCAGAATGTTGATTGCTTTTTTTAATACTTCAAGGGCATCCTGTGCATCTCGTAATTCTCGTTTTAATCGTGCGATTTCTTTTGCTTCATCAGAAGCATAGTTACCGGAACCACGACTTTCAATATCACCTGTTTCGCGCAGTTCTTTCTGCCAGCGTGATAATGTCTGCTGACTGATTCCTAAATTTGTAGCACAGCCCTGCAGTCCTAAATTCTTGTGATCATGATAATACTGGACTGCATCCAGCTTAAATTGTTTGTCATAGTGTTTTGCCATAATGAGATCCTCCTTCAGTGCGGTACCTACATTGTACCATGATTTTTCTTATAAGGAATTCTCATTTTGACTTGTACTATTTATATTCTAACACCAATTTTTCTTTCGTTATATAGAGGGATATTCAAAACGCTTAAACATGGATTGAGTATTAGAACTGTGAGTAGAGAAAGAGGAATTCAGGCAATGAGATTTACTTATGTGAAAAAATACGGAAGAGAGGAATTTGTCAAAGATAAAGGTCGAGAGGTAAAGAATTTATTGAATGCTTAGGACTATTTCAATAGATATTTTCATAGTAATGGACAAAGAGAAAAGGGAGGTGGGAGCACCGCTATGAAGAAACAAAAACTGAATTATTGTTTTCATAATCCGAATACTGCGGAAGTGACCGGCGATTACATATTAAAAGTATTTATTGAGGTGAATGCGAAGAAAGTGGAACGAGTTATGCAGGAAGTAGCTGAGAAGAGTGCGGAAGAGGACAAGCGGGAAGCAAAATAAAATTCTCTATTCTTAACGATGAAAAATGCAGAAAAAGAAATTACAAAGTAATATATGAGAAAAAATCTCAAATATAGTTTACAAAAACTAAAAATGGAGTATAATAAAGAGTAGATAAGATAAAATCTGAAATGGAGGTAACGATATGTTATGTCAATTTACAGTTAAGAATTTTAAAAGTATACGAGATGAGATGACGTTTGATATGCAGGCGGCGGCTATTTCGGAGCATGAAGATAAAGTGATAATGGATAAAAATGGGGAGCAGTTTTTGCCGGTTTCTGCAATATATGGTCCAAATGGTGGTGGAAAATCAAATGTCTTGGAAGCATTGCATACTGTGGCAGCAAAAGTGTTACGCCCGTTGTATGCAACAGGAGATAATGAGGAACGTGTTTTTCTTCAGAAAAAATTACTGATTGAGCCCTTTGCGTTTTCGGAAGAAATGAAAAATGAACCGACAGAATTTGAAGTTTTCTTCCGAACAGAACTTGCAGAGTATAGATATATACTTCATGTGAAAAGAGAGATTGTTGTATATGAATGCCTGGATCGTGTGAAATTGGAGACGGGAAGACGTTCAGCTCTTTTTGAGCGAAATGCAGAGGAAACAATATTAAAGGGTGTGTTTGCAAAATTAAAGATTAGTGACGAACTTTCTGAAACATTACCATTATTATCTTATTTAGGAATTACCTATAAGAAAAATGAGGTGGTAAAAGACGTTTTAGAATGGTTTGAATACGGCATTGATTTCCTAAACTATGGGAATCCGATTGAAGAACTTCGTATGGCAGTATCAAATTCAGAGGATGTAAAGCAGTTAATGTTGGATATGATTCAGGAAATGGATTTAGATATTGTGGATTTCCGAGTTGTGAAAGATGAAAATGATCGAATTGATGTGTATACAAAACATATGGTAGAGGGATATGAAGCAGAACTAAATTTGTTTGATGAATCCAGCGGTACAAAGAAATTGTTTGGGTTAATGCCATTTATTGCTGATAGCTTATTATCAGGAGCGACACTGGTAATTGATGAGCTAGATGCAAAAATCCATCCGGTGTTATTACGTCATATAATTATGATGTTCAATGACATGAGTATCAATAAGAAAAAGGCACAGCTGATTTTTACATCTCATGATTTATCTACAATGAATAGTGAGGTATTTCGCAGGGATGAAATCTGGTTTGTGGCGAAAGGAAATGCACAGAATTCTCAATTATATTCTCTTGTAGAGTTTAAAAATGAGAAGGGCGAGTCTGTTCGTAAAGATGCTAAATTTGATAAACAGTATCTTGAAGGAAAGTATGGCGCAGATCCATACCTCAGAAGAATTATAGATTGGGGGAAGGTTAATGCCTAAGAAAGCCAGAACAGAAGTGTGGAGAAAGAAGCGCCGCCAAGAGCATTTGGAAATGAAAAAATACAGATATTACATTTTCTGTGAAGGTCAGGAAACGGAACCGAATTATTTCCAAGGGTTCAAAAAATGGATTGAAGAAAATCCGATTTACAAAGACATGGTTTTGATTGAAATAGAGCCTTGTCAGGCGGAGACCATGCGTGTAATCGGAATGGCAGAAGAATATGTGAAAAAGAACCGACTTCAAAAAGGGCAGATATGGTGCGTGTATGATAAAGATAGTTTTCCAGCGCAGCATTTTAATGGCGTGGTTGAACGTGCTGAGAAATTGAATAAACAGAATCCAGAGTTACAATATCATGCGGCATGGAGTAACGAGTGCATAGAGTTTTGGTTTCTTCTGCATTTTGCATATTATACTTCAAACAATCACAGATCTGAGTATAAGAAGTTCCTTAATGAGAAATTTCAAGAACTTGGGATTGGGAAGTATGAGAAAAACATGGATAATATTTTTGAACTGTTAATGGAGTATGGAAGTCCCAAATTGGCGATACGATATGCGAAGCGAATTATAAAAGAGGGACAAGGGAAAACACCGACGGAGATAGCACCGGGAACGAAGGTTTATGAGTTGGTGGAGGAATTGGCGAAGTACTTGCCGGAAAAGCAGAGCGATAAATTTGATTAGAAGTAAGAAAAACACAAAGGATAATGAAAATGGTATTAATTTATTTAAACGATGTGATTCCTATATTAATTTCATGGATAGTATTTTCAATGCTAGCCATTGCACATAAGGTATTGGTCCCAGATAAATATAGTGCTTTTTTACAGTTTAAAGAGGAGGAAAATGTAAATAAAACTATTCAAAGTACTTCGATTAGAATAATCTATTTAATTGTTGGGACAATGTTTCTTAAGTTGATTTTAGAATTTACAGAAAAGCAAATTGGCATAGGTATTTTTATTGCATGCTTTTTAAATATATGGCCAGCAATAATACAGAATCAGTTATTGAAATTTAGAAAAAATAGAGTTGAATGGCTTATTTTACTGGGATATTTTTTATTTATTGTAACATCAATCTTTATTGGAGTAATTACTATTAGATTATTTATTCCGCTATTAAAAGGAGATACAACGGTATACTGGCTTGATAATCAAGGGTTCACCGTATTGTTATCTTTAATTTTGATGGCATTTCCTATTACAATCGAAGCTATATTATCTAAATTTACTCGTATTGTAGTTGTTCAAACGATAGATACGTTTGTTGAGGAAGTATATATATTAGAACATCAATTAGGAATGGATAATTATTTGATAAATAAAAATAAATTTGTAATAGATAATGCAGCTAGGGAGAATGATATTAATACAGTCTTGCTAGAAACGGTTTTGCGGTTGGAAATTTTTTACAGAGGTAGAAAGTATAATAGAATCTTGGAAAGAGTTGTTTGTCAATTTGTTCCTAAAATTGCTATAAAGAAGAATATTTCAGTAGGAATTGCACAGATTAAAATTTCTACGGCTGAGAAAGTATTAAGAAAAGATGCGTCTACTTTTATAATGAAACTTTGTAATGATAGATTTAATATAGAGGTATGTGCTAAATTACTGAATGATTTAATTAATGAGTATGAGGATATGAGAGAAAAAAATGCTTGGCCATATGAAGAGTATATAGATATTTATGACTATATTTCGTGTCAATATTTGGGAGGTATGACATGGAACAAAAATAAAACTGTGTTAGTATATGGTGCCGTTTTGAGAAGTATTATGAAAGAAGAAAAAATATACTATGTGGGAACAGAACTGACAGGACGGTGTTTGGTAAAAATATACAAGAATGACAAGTTGGAAATAGAATATCATGAATTGCAAGAATTTCTTGAAAAGATTAGAGAAGGTATAGTAATACGGAGAAAGATTTTTGTGGATAAGCAGGAAATGAATCTGGAATTTATTTGCGATAAACAATATTATATAGAACTTGCAAATCAGTTTGCAAAAGAATACAAATGTGAAATTTCTATAGATGAAAAATAATAGTCAATATATATTGACATAAACTAAAGACTAAGAAGAAATTGGTGTTGTAGATGAAAGTAAAAAGGTAGTTAGAAAAAACAGAGATTATCAAAATCGCAAGGAGATATAGATAGTTTCTGTTTTTATATTTACAAATATTTCTTTCATATTATAATATAGATGTAACAGAAAATAAATTTGATACAGAGAGGTAACACTATGAAGATAGCAGCCTATTGCCGTGTTTCCACAGATAAAGCCGATCAGCTCAACAGTTTAGAAGCGCAAAAGGAATTTTTCTCCGAATACACTCAGCGTACCGGAGATGTCTTAGTAAAATTATATGCAGATGAAGGTATTTCCGGAACTAAAATCAAAAACCGCAAGGAATTTCTTCGTATGATGTCTGATGCAGAAAAAGGAATGTTTGATATGGTTGTTGTAAAGGATATTTCTCGTTTTGCCAGAAATACCGTAGATCTTTTACAGAATGTTCGCAAGTTGAAAGCGTTAGGTATTGAAACACAGTTCCTTACAGCGAATATGACAAGTATGGGAAATAGTGAGTTTGTTCTCACCATCTTTGGAGCACTGGCTCAGGAAGAAAGTGCGAATACGTCTAAGCGAGTGAAATTTGGAAAGAAACTAAACGCAGAAAAGGGACGAGTTCCGAACATTGTGTATGGGTACGATAAAACAATCGGAGATTATTTCAATCTTGAGATCAACAAAGAAGAATCGAAGGTTGTAAAGCAAATTTATAAGTGGTACACAGAAGAAGGTTACGGTGCTGCCAAGGTTTCCAATATGTTGAATGAAAAGGGGTATCGGACAAAGAGAAACTGCAAATGGAGCCAGAATGCCATCTGTCGGATTTTGACCAATGAGATTTATACGGGAAAGATTATCAATGGAAAGCAGGAAA
>OBXC01000214.1_pt1 | contig 57750 bp, 60 predicted proteins | sample 1538111 | NCBI WGS metagenome assembly OBXC01 (sample SAMEA2580137, study PRJEB22360) | human gut metagenome | biome: human gut; feature: human-associated habitat; material: faeces | place: Denmark | collected 2008/2010
GTATCTGATTTTTGCGTTCATGGATATTTATCAGGATTTATCGGTTTCTGAGCCCTAGATATGTTTATCAGTTCCAGCCTGTTGCCTCAGGCTGCTAACAGGTCAATACAATCATGAGGATTATTTATGGACAATAACACCATTTCTCTACAGGAGTTGCTCGACAGCATTTCCAGGCTTCGGGAAGACGTGAATACCCTTACCGTCGCCTTCTCATATCTGGCATTCTCAATTCCAAGGGAACAGATGCAATCAACGCTGGCATCAATCCAGTTTGAATCATGCAATCCCAAATGGTCTCAGGAACAACAAGACTCTTTCAGGCGGCTTGCTGTATTACTGGATGAAAAATATGCTGGTAAAATTACCATTTCGGCGGACTCTTCAGAGAACCCGTAATTATTCCCGGTAGTTTTCCTCTGTAGGTTATCAACACATCCTGCGCCTCTAAAATTACGGGGCGCTTTTCCGGCGACTGCTCATCCCCTTCACATAACCCGGCAGCAACATCCAGGAAGACCTGTCTGATGCTCCTTCTGGCTGCTGCCTCATAAAACTCCAGCGAGGCACCTTCAACACGGTCCAGCGAGATGTCCAGGTCAAAAATTTCACCGTCAAAGCGTTTTTTGTCCCGTAACGCTAAAGTTACCGTAACTTTATTCTCAAAATTGCGGATCCCTTTCACAATCAGTTCATAGTTTTGAGTCATTGAATTACTCTCCCCGTGCAGCCTTACGACGGTCCTCTCTGATTTTGAAATACAGGTTAGTCAGATATGTCAGCAGCCCAAACAGCAGACTCCCCAGCACGCCTATTGCCGCCCACTGAGACGGGGAAACCCTGTCCAGCAACTGCAGGAACCAGTAGCCCGTTCCCACCGCTGACGTGGTGTATGACACACCTGTTGTGATTTTTTCCATCTGGTACATACCCCGTCTCCCGTTATCCGGAAGCTGACAACAATAAAAAAAGCCACCAGTTAAGTACTGATGGCTCTGATAACTCATGCAGGCATCTCAGACGACCCACTGACACTACCGGTGAGTTTAACGATACCTTCCATTTGGCTGGCTCACTTTTTATGATGATGCCGGTGCATTTATCTCCAGCACCAGACTTTCTATCTCAACGCCATACGCTGCATTTTTGGTAATATCCGTCAGCGTCAGCGCATTCAGCCCCAGTGTCAGACTGTCTTTTATGACCTGGAATGCCGGGCCAGCCACTCCATTCAGTTTCGGAGTAACCGTGGCACTGCCGGCGGTGAACACCAGCTCCAGCGTCTGCCAGTCGTTACTGTAATTCCCGAACTCGCCCAACTTTGTGTTTCCTGCTTTCTTGTGATGCATCAGATTCAGTTTGCCGTCTGTGGTCTGGGTGAAGAACGACATCAGGAACGGGTTACCAGTCCCGGTCATCGCCACGACGTCAGGTAACGCTACATCGGTATACAGATAAATTCCCAGACCGAACTGGTTGTTGGTCAGTGCGCCTGACAGTCGAAACTTACAGCTCAGTCTGCCACCCCGTGTCAGCAGGGAGACTGCGTCATCCACCGGGCGCGTCAGGGACCAGGCTTTATTGCTCTGCTTGGTGATCTTAAATACACCATCTGACAACTGAATTCCGCCATTCTTAATGCTCCAGCCCTGCGCAGCAGCGTCTCCGGCTGTCGGCAACAGGGAGATTGTGCGTATGGATGCATCTTCAGACGGCCCCGATGGCGTGTCGCCGCCGGGCGAGGGTTTGATTTCCGGTGCCTTACCACTAATGAAGGCTAAGGTGCGACCGGCTACGTTCAGAATAGCAGTTGCCATACGATCGGGAATAATGCCACGACGCGCCCATGAGCTGAAATGCGTCGGGCGATTTGATGATACCCAGTTTTTGTTCGTTCGGGATGCCGAACCGTAATAACCAGACCCGGCAATATCAGGATCTTCTGACGGGTTGTTTGTCGGTGTATTAACTCCGCTACCATCGGTCATAAAGGGAACAAAATAAATCTGCTGGGATTCTTTACCTTTATATGCACCATATACCACTTCATATTGCGTACCGTGTTCTTGTTTCCACGCGTATGTCGTGTCGCCACAAATCCAGGGGACTGATGCCGGACTTCCACCGTGACACTGCGCCGCCAGCCCGGCAAGGTCAGCACGGAACTGCTGTACCATTGCAAGAAATGCTGCTGGCTGCTGGGCGTAACTGGCATTCGTCATATCGAATTCCCCCTGCATCCAGCATATCGCCAGCAAAACGTTTTTCGGGTTTTTCTGCAATGCTGCCTTCGTGCGGAAAAGCAGATCCTGATATAACGGCTTACCCACTCCCCAGCGAGCCGAATCCTGACTGGCTCCCGTGGACTCGCTGAATGTCCCCTCCGTGCCCTGGGTGAATGCCGAACCACCACGACAGCATGGTACCAGCAGGATCCCCGCATTATTAGGGATATACGGAAGCAGTTTTTTGGCAATATGTAAGCCCTGTCCGACACAGCCGTACTGCCCTTTGCTCAGGTCAGCCCGGGGATGGTTAATCGTACTCATATCCTGAACATCATGCAGACAATGGTCAGCAGGAATGATGTCGTTAAATACGCATACTTCACCACCGGGAGTCACTGTGTTACGACGGGCCAGTTGCTTAATGCGCGGATGGGGCGCATCGTATGAATCCGGAAGCGGAAGCCCTTCACCGTAAGCCATGGCATTGGATTGCCCGGCCAGTACGATGACGTAGTACCACTCCGGCTCAGTTGCACCACTGACGACCACATCACCTTCTGCTGCAATCGCCTGCATCAGGGTATAAGGGGTTATGGCCACCGGACTACCAAACGGCTGCCAGCCCTCCTTCAGTTTTTGTGTCAGTCGTTTCGCAAGGTCTGACGGCGATGCCGCCCTGACCACGTCATAGTGTTTAAATGCCATGAATCCTCCCGGGCGGGATAATGTTGTGAGTCAGATAAGGAGCAGGCTGAAGTCCGGAAGTTACAGGACAATGGCAGAAGGGAGACTACAGCCCGCAATTCGAAAAAGACCGCGCAGTTGCGCAGAGTGATTACTATGGGGTATTATTCGCCAGCTGAAATATTACTTCACGTTTTATTGTTTATTCCTTGCCGCCCGCGTCTCCCAGCGCGGGCTTTTTTTGTCCATAAGAAAGCCCCTCCGGAGAGGGGCTAAAGCCGCGTATCTGTATCATCATGCACATGGTGCCGGGTGCCTCCCGGTGAGTTCAGCCCGGTGCCACTAAACCCGCGTCATTCTCGTTTTGATAATCAGAGATTATACCGTCACCAGTCGCCCCTCCGCTCAGGGGGATTCACCATGCGAAATTTTTTTAACAAATGCCCAGTCTGACAGGCAACTGTCAACTTACTGAATTGTGAGCAACATAGCATTTAACGGGGAACCTGTTTTCTGCAGTAAAAAGGCCCACCGGAGCGGATGGGCCTGGAAGGATAGCGGTCATGTGATGCCGGTTTCCCGGTAACTCAGCACCGGTATCTGAGTCAACGTTTTCTCTACTGGGTCATTTCCGATACGCCCTGCCTGCTGACAGGCTTTCATCACATCTGAAAATATAGCACCCTGACTGATACTGTAGTACCTAAGGTTCCAGAAACTGTGATGTATCCGGCACAGAAAAGCCCCTCCGGAGAGGGGCTGGAGAGTGGCGCTATGTGCCATTGCATGGTGCCGGGTGCCTCCCGGTGAATTCAGTACCAGCACCTGAATCCGCGATTATCCCATATACCTACTCGCTGATTGCCCCTCCGCACAGGGGGATTCACCATGCCAGTTTCTTTTAACAAACTCCCCGCAAACCAGACAACAGTCAACCGCCTGAATTGTGAGACATTTAAAAAAAGCCCGCAAAAGCGAGCCAGGGAAAATAAGTGTGGCGCGTTGTACTGGATTCGAACCAGTGACCGATTGCTTAGAAGGCAATTGCTCTGTCCGGCTGAGCTAACAACGCAGGATACAGATAATGGACCGCCTTCGGGGACCCGAACTCCGCGCAACCAGCTTCGAAAGCTGGCGCTCTTTCCTGATGAGCTAATGGCGGTATGTGATGGTGGCCCTTGCTGGATTTGAACCAGCGACCTGGCGATTATGAGTCGCTCGCTCTCACCACTGAGCTAAAGGGCCGGGAGCAGAATAATAATGGTGCGTAATTAATTCTGCAATCTCATCCGTTTCAAACGATTAAATCCTGAACTTCCCTGACTGTCTGCTCAAAACGTCCGGTCTCCAGTTCAACGCCAATCGCACGACGCCCGAGCGCCAGTGTCACTTTTACCGTTGAACCTGAGCCCATAAAAAAATCTGCAACCAGGTCACCCGGACGACTGCTTGCGCTGATTATCTGCTGCAGCATTTCTGCCGGTTTTTCGCACGGATGTTTCCCGGGATAGAACTGCACCGGTTTATGTGTCCACACATCCGTGTACGGCACCTGCGCCGTCACACCAAAATACCGCCGCAGATGCTTATATTCACTCTGCAGCTCCACATACTGCCGGTTCAGTGACGTATACGTATCCACCAGCTGGTGGTGGGGCTTTTCCAGTTCACCGCGCTGATGTTTCTCTTCTGCCACCCGGGCAAACAGCGACTGTAATTTCAGATAATCGCTTTCGTTCGGTAGCTGCCACTGACTGGCACTGAACCAGTGCGACACCATGTTTTTCTTTCCTGTGGCATCTGCAATCTGTTTTGCCGTTATCCCCAGGGCAGCGCGCGCATCACGAAAGTAAGAAATCAGCGGGGCCATCACATGCTGTTTCAGTGCACTGCCCTTCGCCGCATACCCGGCATCTTTCGGACGATACGGCCCCTGATAATGTTCCGCGAACAGAATGCGCTCTGTGGCGGGGAAATACGCCCGCAGGCTTTCCTTGTTGCATCCGTTCCAGCGTCCGGACGGCTTCGCCCAGATAATATGGTTCAGCACACTGAAGCGTTCACGCATCATGATTTCGATATCAGATGCCAGGCGATGACCACAGAACAGGTAAAGACTTCCGACAGGTTTCAGCACCCGCCAGAACTGCGCCAGACACTGGTCCAGCCACTTCAGGTAATCATCGTCGCCCTTCCACTGGTTATCCCAGCCCTCAGGCTTCACTTTAAAGTACGGCGGGTCCGTGACTATCAGGTCAACAGAATTTTCGGGTAACGACCGGATAAATTCCAGGCAGTCGGCGTTGATTAACTCACAACTGGATATTTTTACAGTATTAAGCATGGATCATTAAGCCTGTCTCTGATAGGCTCATTCTGCTTTTGCGCAAAGCAGTGGGCCTGAGGTTTGCTTGTGAACCCAACGCATGAGCAGATGGCTGGTAAGTGCCCCTAACACCCACCAGCCGCCCATTTACCACAAATAAAAAAGCCTTCACTGCGGAAGGCGTCTGTAACAACCGAACTGATAGTCTGCCAGACCCGCCATAACCAGCTGAGTCAGTATTAACTGGCAGCGTTCGCGTGAAAGGTAAGTATTCTGCGCTATCTCCCCGACTGTCGCCGGTTCGGTAACGCTTAATTCATTAAACACCACTCTGGCGGTTTCTGTCATATCCTGCTGTTTTAGCATGTCTTTTTCCTTTTTCCGGTTAACGTGACATACCAATAACTCTTGTCGAAAAAGCCAGCAAGCTGAAAGACCCGTATTCGCAACCACCAGCGTGTTTACTGTACTGACGCGATTTTGGGCATAAAAAAAAACCGCCTGACGGCAGTTTTTTTTCTTACTTTGCCATCGCGTACAAAATCGGCAAAATATCAGATTTATACGAAACGTACGCTATTTAATTGACTTTTGCAATATCTCGTCGTGAAAAAGTCGCTTTTTGTTGCGCTCTTATTTTCACGGTGCAAATCACAGATTCTCTATCGAGACTCTTAAAAATATCGCACATCTCACGCCAGTAGTTCGCATAATTATGGCTCCAGTTATCAGGCTTAACTCCACACAGTCTGGCAAGCTCCTGTCTCTGGTAGACCTCACACCCGGTAATCCATCCTCTGACATCCTGTGCCGCCAGCCAGATCAACTTCTTCACGCGCTCCTGCGTTTTCCCTGCAATTTTTCTGGTGCCGTACCGGGTTTTAAATTCATTCCACACCCACTGCGTTATCGCGATCTGATATTCCCAACAAATACTCCCGCTGTAACACCACAACAACCAGGCTTTATGATGTTCTTCAAGAGACAGAACAGCCCGCCGCCACGATGATGTCGAAAACTCAACCGGACTGACGAGAGGAATTGACACCCCCTTCGCCAGCGATTGCTTTCCCGGGATTGGTGGATTATCCCGCGTTATCATTTTTCCAGTCACTTCATCGCGGTACCGGATTTTTTTACGCCTGTAACGCCCTGTATCAAACATGGCATTCTCCTGCCAGGCCTCAAGCTGCCCTTTTGTTGATCCACTCAAATCGGCGGTGGCAATCATGAGTTGCTCACGAACAAACTGTAAATACTGGTTATTCATGCGTACTCCAGTTCTGTGATTTTTATCCCCAACCGCCCACCAGGAACAAGCTGACCGCGCACAATATTAATTTCATCAAACTGCTCGTCGTCTATGAGCAGCCCCGCATGCGTCAGTACATCCAGTGGTGCCTTCAGGATATTGTCCAGGTCACGACGGCGCTTATCCGGTGGCTCTGCAATAATTTCTATTGCCGGCCTTCCGGACAGGTTTAATTTCAGTTGCTGCTGGCGAACAATAAGCGCCACATCACGGCGATAACGCTCACCGACTTTTGATACAAAATATGTGCTGCCACGACGTCGCCAGTAAGTGTTCACCGTTGGCGGGTAAGGCAAAACAAATTCTATGCGTTCAGTCATTTATGCTTTCCACTTCAGAACACCCGAATTTCTCGCGTGCATTAAAAAACGAATCAGCAACAACAGCTGGCTGCCGTGTTTTTCTTCAAAATCTTTTACCCCGGCGTGTAGTTCGCTATGGCATTTACGGCACAGCGGAATAACAAACAAATCATCAGCCTTTGTTCCCATCCCTCCCAGTCCATGACCAATGATGTGATGCGGATCATCTGCCTGATTGCCACACGTCATGCATTTCTGCGTTTTTACCCAGCGCGTGTATACAGGCATCTCTTCCCGTTGTGATTTCTGGCGCTGGAGATACTGAGCCGGTGACTCCGGATCAACGGCAATGCTGACCACCGTCTTTTCCTGTGGCGGGTTTTGCTGGTGGGCGTGAGGCAGCGGCGCAAGATTTTTTGTGCGCTGCTTCAGTATGCTGGTGGCGGTCTGCTCTCCCGGTACGATGTCGCTTTCACGGTACATTGAGCGGATTTTTTCCGCACGCAACCCCAGCGAACGACGTAATACCGCTTCCGGTAGCGCGTCCGCCACCTGATTGCGGACCGCCCACCAGGATAATTCAGCCAGCGATAATTCCCGTTCCTGCGAGCCATTCATTGCATGGCGTATGACGTCAATCATCCATGCAGACAGGTTTTGGTGAGCAAGTTGCCCGAGTGATTCGGAGGTCTGGTCGCGCAGCTGGTTATCGCAGTGCCAGCACAACACCATTGCGCCGGTACCATAACGGTGAATGACGGTTTCACTGTGGTGATAATCGCCGTGTGGCCACTGGCAGGATTTAACATGGCGCAGTAACCAGTCAGACAATGCGCCAGCACCACCAGCAGCACGAATCACTCGTTCGTCGCTGAAAAATGGCAGTAATGATTTATCCTCCGCCAGCGGCTGGCGAACGGCAGGAACGACCCCGGACGGCAGATTACGCATGCTTTTCGGTTCCGGCTCCACCAGTACCCGGGTATTGTGGAATACCGGCATGGATTCACGGCCCGGCTTAACGATCACCAGCCCGAGTTCCGGTACCAGAACAGGTCGAAGTAATACCCGCACGTTACCTCCAGATGCGTTGCTGGAATGTGCGGGACGGACGCGGTGGGCGTTCGGAGTAAGGAAGCCTGACGGAGATTATCCAGTGACGGTAGTCGAGGCTAAGGGCTTTTTTAACCTCGCATCCGCGCCTGCGGTAACACTGAATGAGCCATTCGGCCTGTTCTTCAGTGCATGGGGGATGCTGGTACCAGTCTGACTTAAATGCGTGAGAATACCGCTCGTGCGTGTGGGCAAGAACGGTCGAATTATCATGTTTGTAATATTTTGCGTTGCGTGCCATCGGTTTTCTCCGGTGGCACGGTGTTACTCAGCGGGAGTTCAGCCCCGCGCAAGATTGTAGATGAGTTTATTCTTCTGAAAAAGCAGAAAAGCCAGCTTTTATTCCGATCTCTTTCAATACCTGTAATGAAGTGACAAACTCACCGTCGCGCAAGATAAATCCGTCCGTCACTCGGGCATCCACAAAATTAATTAACGCAGCCCCATTTTTTTGCAAACACACAATGCGGTAATGACTAACAATATTTCCATTTTCAACGCACACAGCATAGAGGCCATCTTCACAAAAAATTTTACGCAGTTCTTCGATGTTCATCATCAGAATCCTTCCGGATAATTAGCTCTCCCCTTTAAGGGACCATCCCTCTTATCCCTGCGCGCTACTTAAGTATTTTTGATTCTATTCCGGCACCGTCCAGAACTTCAAACGCGTTGAAAATAAAAACAAAAACCCGCCGAAGCGGGTTAAGTGCGGGTGCGTTGAGGATGCCTGTCACATCAGAGGTGGCGAGGGATTTCTCCCTCGCCGGGTCTCTTACTCCTCAGGTTCGTAAGCTGTGAAGACAGCGACCTCCGTCTGGCCGGTTCGGATTCGTACCTCGCAGAGGTCTTTCCTCGTTACCAGTGCCGTCACTATGACGGTTAAACAGATGACGATCAGGGCGATTAACATCGCCTTTTGCTGCTTCATAGCCTGCTTCTCCTTGCCTTTCGGCACGTAAGAGGCTAACCTACATGTGTCTAGCATGAAATTGGCCTCAGATTAATGTTAAGCGTCTTGCAGGACGCGTAATGTTAACTGGGGCTTTTCTCTATCTGCCTTTGGTGTTCGTGCCCGAGGCAGATAGCCTCAAGCACCCGCCGTGATTCTACAAAAACATTACCCACCTTTCCAGCAATTCACAACAACTCCATGCAAATAGTAAGTAGAATAATAAGTTATTAGTATTAGCAATTTACTTAGTTTCTAATTTGTGCCAATGATTTTCATTTTTGCATGAAAAATACCTTAACATTTTATATTTACTTACTATTTGTAAGCCCCATCAGTTCTTTCTGATGGCGGCTGGTATTTCAGTTCCAGATATAGTATATGCTTTACGCCTTAATAGGGTTAATCACATTTCCGCTATCCGTACCATAGTATTTTTTTGTAGTCATGCCTTGTTTATAATAATCATTTAACAGTTTGAGAAAGTTTCTTCCTTGCCTCTCATCTTCTATGACTAATTTACCATGCTCATTGGTCTTAAACTCTTCGTTCTGAAACATTTTTAGCACATCATTCATAGCTTGAACATCATTCTTTTCCAGAGCCGTATGGTTACCTTTCTCAGCGATATGAGTGAGAATTTTTCTCAGTGATGGCTTATGAAGAATAGCTTGTTCAATAACATCTAAACCTTCAATAAGATCAAGTTCTTTAATTGTATTTAATGTTTTTTGTGCAGCTTCTGTAAACTCAACCTCCAAGCCTACAATAGCCTCAAAACTTTTCTTATGAAATACATAAAATTGATCTTTTATATAAATACAATCGATTTTGTCATCAAAATTGACTGCGCTGCCATCAAATGATCTTAACTCTTTATCTGTTTTATCAAACAAAGCGAATACGCGCTGAGTCATATTTTGTGGTTCATTTGTTGTGACTTTCCCCCTGCTGATTTTTCGGAAAGAATAAGTGACGTCAGCCCCCTTTTGGACTTTAATACAATAGGCCCACAAATCATTCTGAACCTCAGCAAGAGAGGTAAGTACAACTGGTTTATCATTCTTTATATCGTTATTAATAACTTTTGAAAACGATATCGCGTTATTCATAGCATAGGCATAAATCTTATTATCAATATCATCATCAATAACAGTATACTTTTTCATCACAATATCATCTTTCGAAGCATGAGAAATAATCTGGTTTGATAAAGTATACTTAAAAAATTTAGCAATATCTGGAGCGATTGGAGCTTTTATGATTTTAAAATCGAATTTATCAACAACTCTTGCGGTTCTACTCATACCCGCTTTAAGATGTCTAGTAATGAAATACAACGATATTTTCGCCGCATCATCATCCTTAAGTTGCTCAGCATACTCTAATAATTCTTCAAGCTTTAACATTTTCATTCCTTATGGGATTCAGCATAAAAAAGTTTTGGGCCCACGTCCTCAACATCAAGAAGATCATCTTCCTCCAAATACTTTGATTTAGTCAAAACCATACCAGTGCGTTTTTTGTCGCTTTCTAAATCCAAATATGTAACTTGATATAAAGTATAATTAATACTTATTGTAGGATTTATAAGTATCATGCTTGAATTAATATATATTAAAGCCGTTACCGTTAACAATATTGCTATAGGTATAACATTAGTTAAAGTGGATAGATCCTGAAATACAAACGGAATTATATATGTAAAAAGATAGCTTATTGATTCATTGTTTTTATTTTCAATATCTATAACTCTTACAGTTCTACCACTAGTGGCGCATCGACGTTTTATATTTTTTAAAAAAATTGTTAATCCTACAATACCAAATAATGATAATACACCAATGACACTGACCGCGCCAAAGTATTTAAAGAAAATAGTTAATGATTCAACACTTATACCTTTCCAATTTAAATAGCTTCTATAAGTATACAATTGCACAAAACACATGATAAAGAATAGGGGAAGGTATGACACTATAAATAGCGAAACTCTAGCACCTAAATGTAGTTTATTTACTCTCATAACTACCCCACAGCCTACACGTCTAGTATTTTATGTTATTTCGAATAATTATGCATCAGATTACCATCCTACAATTGTGCATAAAACGAGCATTTTGCTGATTTTTCTGCGGATGCCTGAGACAGACAACCTCAAGCACCCGCAGCAATTTTACTTAACTCCCGCTACCTCGCCAATATGAAATCAATAAGAAAGGTGCTCCATAAAATCACTCCTTCTCTTCTTTATCGTAGTGGAGTTGACCAATTTTGATAAGAGGGCGTCCCTGAGATTTGCGGTGTAGATTGGTATCGCGCAGAGAATACACACAGCCACAATATTCCTGCTGATAGAATTTTTCGCGCTTGCTGATTTCAATCATGCGGGACGAGCCGCCCTGCTTGCGCCAGTTATAATCCCAGTACACCATGCCCGGATAATGCGCGACGGCTCGCCGCCCACAGTCGTTAACCTGCTGCATATTTTTCCAGCGTGAAATGCCCAGTGAACTGCTGATCACACTGAAACCATTTTCAGCAGCGTACAGCGCTGTCCGCTCAAAACGCATGTCAAAACACATGGTACAACGGATCCCCCTCTCGGGCTCCCATTCCATTCCTTTGGCACGTTCAAACCAGTTGTCTGTGTCGTAATCAGCATCAATAAATGGCACGCCGTGTTGTTCAGCAAAGCGAATATTCTCATCCTTACGAATTAAATACTCTTTCTGAGGATGAATGTTCGGGTTGTAGAAAAAGATGGTATAGTCGATTCCCGAGGCCTGAAGCGCCTCCATCACTTCACCGGAACATGGAGCACAGCAAGAGTGCAGTAGTAGTTTGTTTGCCCCGTTTGGGAGCTCCAATTTAGGCCGTTTGAAATCAGCAATAGTCATAAATATTTTTATTGGGGTCATGAAAATAGCACAGAGTGTAGCATCAGAGCAGGGCTATCGGGAATAGATGTCTAAATCTGGTAATATCTGCTTTTGACGCAAAGCAGACAACCACGCTAGCTCAATCCTGTGCCGTGAAAATGTCAATTCACATCTGAACTAATGCTCTTTAATCTAGTTACGTCTATAAATAACGAAAATTTCACTGATAAAATGCCAGTATGCGCTGCATAACTTCGCTCTTCCGGCACTCACAGCAAATTATGTTTTGGTGCCTGTCATAACGACGTATTTCTCCGTCAGGTAATGACCAGATAAGGTCCGGATCAACCACAGATGTTTTCTTCGCCTTTGCCCTCGAGAGTTTTTTGCGGGCGTTTTGCCAGTCCTTACGAGCCTGTTCAGACGGGAATAACCCGTAGCCAGAGTTATATACATCACCACTGGCAACCAGCTCTCTGGCGAGAACGCTCATCAGATATCTTGTCGCACCTGTCTTGGCTTCCAGTTGCCGTAACGTCTCGCGCCCACTCCGGCGTACTAGCTCAACAACCTGCCCCTTGATTTTTTCCCGCTCTTCTTGTGTAAAAACTTTTGCCACAAGTCCCCCTTAAAATTACCTCATGACCTGAAATCAAAACTTATCCTCTGAAACCAGGCGGAATTTCTGTATCCGGTTCAGAAATATGATTAACACAACGCTGTACAGGTGAACGCCCCAGGCGGATGACCAGTTCGTCCCATTTTTCGCGGAGCTTTGACGGGCTCATGATGTTTTTTACCCAGAATGGATCCCGCTGTACCCGACCAAACATTTCACAAATTTGTCTGTGGCTTCTGCCATCCAGCATCCGCATTGTGCGCACATCATTGGCCCAGACAGTCCAGTTAGGCTCTTTTGGTCGCATGATCTCGCCATCATCACTTGCGGCCTGTTCGTAGAGACCCACGATCCGCCCCCATATCCACTGCGCACACGCCAGATCCTCCTGGCTACCCCACTGGCGTTTTTTCGCACTAAACACAACTGCGCCAGGGTGCCGGATTAAAAAATCCTGTTCAGCCGTCTGCGGGTCCGGTTGCGAAGCTTCCGGACGAAAAGTGTTTTTATTCTCTGTAGTAATCTCTGTTGTATTCTCTGTAGGATCATCGGGCCATTTTGACCCGATGACATTGGGTCGTTTTGAACCAATGGAGCGTTTCATTTTGACCTCTTCCATCGTGTCATTTTGACCTGATGGAGCGGCGCATTTTGAACCGATGGATTCGCTCAATTTGCCATCATCTAAAAGCTCGCTCCCATAGTTAATCGTGTAGAAATTGGTCATATCGCGCTTTGATTTATTGAGCTTTTCACAACGCAAAAGCCCCAGCGTTTTCAGACTTGCAAACGCGCGCTTTAACGTTGACTCTGACCAGAATGGGAACTGTTCCAGCCATTGTTCCGTTGTGTTGTAAATCCAGCGAACACCATCACATTCCATGCCGGAATTGGTATCTCTCAACCAGTAATGCAACTGCTGCAACACAATGGCTTCATTTAAGCCAATCTTCATCGCAAGCTGTGTGTTTATAACCAGTGGGCGTTCAGCAAAAAGAAGGCTCATAATTCCATCCAGCTTTTTGTTGGTATTGCTGTCGATACGCAAGTTTGAAAGCAATTGCTTTTTCTATAAGTTCGTCAGTTTCACGATCCACTACGGCAGGATCAGCAAAAAGCAGTCCGGACTCCACCACATCGCCATATTCTTTGTTTAACCCGGCGATCATGTACGTGATGCTTTTTCCGTCACTAATTTCACGATACAACCTGAAATCATTAATCCGGATAGCCTCCATAATTGCAGGCACTAGCGCCGTGAACTTTTCACGCTTATCCCTGGTGTCGATAGCCTTCCAGCGTTCGAATATCTTCACTCGATTAACGCCAAGCGCTCGCTGATCAACCGCGCCACCTTCATCTATGACACGCTGAACATCGATGTTCGGGCGTTCTTTCAGAGTCCAGAATGCTTCCGTGATTAATATCGTCGCCTGCTCCTGTGTCATTCCTGGTCGGCATACCCAGGCATCCAGAGCCTCACAAACCTGTTCAGGGGTGATTTTCATTGTTCAACCGCCCCGCCCGCTTTGCCTTACGATATTCGTCATAAACTTTGGGGTCGTACTGAAGTTCCCCGCCGGATGCCTCTTGCAGGCGCATCGCGCGACCTTCAGGAACCAGTTCACCCCATGCAGCAACACTTGCCAGTTTCACTCCTGCGGCATTGGCAAGCTTTGTTTTGCTGCCAAAAAAAGTAATTGCGTCAACTTTAAGCATCAAAGCCCCCTCTTGTTAGATATTTCTAACAGTAATGTGCGCGGGATACCTAAGTCAAGAAAAATTAGAATTACCTAACTATGGATACAAGAACCCTAGGCCAGCGAGTTCTGGCACGACGAAAAGAATTACGCCTAACACAACGAGAAGCCGCTCGCCTCGCTGGGGTAGCTCACGTCACAATTTCACAATGGGAAAGAGACGAAACCCAACCAGTCGGGAAGCGGTTGTTTGCTTTAGCTGATGCGCTGAAGTGCTCGCCTACATGGCTAATGTTTGGTGACGAAGACAAGGCACCAGTGCCAGCACAAGAACTTCATGTGGAAACCGAGTTAACTCCCAGCCACAAAGAATTGATCGAATTATTCGATGCTCTTCCATCCTCCGAGCAGGAAGCCTTGCTGTCTGAAATGCGCGCAAGAGTAGAGAATTTCAATAAACTCTTCGAAGAAATGCTTAAAGCACGTAAAAACAAATCAATAAAATAACACTCCTTTCAGACACTTAGATTCCCTCACTCTTCTTGTTAGATCAATCTAACAAAAAACACTTGCCACATCTGTTAGGTCATTCTAAATTAATCTCCATCAAGACACCGCACGGTGTTCTCAGCAAACAGTTCCGCTACCCCGGCGTTAAGGGGAAATGAGGTCAATATGGATACTATCGATCTTGGCAACAGCGAATCTCTGGTGTGCGGCGTGTTCCCCAACCAGGACGGCACGTTCACCGCGATGACGTATACCAAAAGCAAAACGTTTAAAACCGAAAATGGTGCCCGTCGCTGGCTGGAAAGAAACTCAGGTGAGTAATATGGATTTCGACACAATCATGGAAAAGGCTTACGAAGAATACTTCGAAGGCCTTGCCGAAGGCGAAGAAGCTCTCAGCTTCAGTGAGTTTAAACAGGCACTCAGAATAAGAATGTGCTCTCACAATGACGCGGAGCACAAATATGAGAAGCAAAATCAGACCGCAGAAAATTTTGTTCTGGAACCCGGAGAAACGCTTTTCAAAATTCCCGTTACGTGCCCCATTTGCGGTTTTACATCAGAAGAACTTGACGACTCTTGTAACAATCAGGAAACAACCAAGTATGTCGAAGATGATACCGAGTGCGCACGAAGAACGATTATATCCACGAGTCCAAACTCCAGGACCAATAAATCTCACTTTGAGAGGGTGATTAATCCACTCCCCCAAACCAATAAAAAAGATGCCGGAGGACAAAAAACCCAATGGAACAACGGGATATCTGTCAAAAAAAGACGTTCCATTAAAGACAAACAACGCAGCGCCAACAACTGTAAGCGCTTTATACCAGTAATCAATTTTCATGTTCTTAAGCGGATTTATTGGTGGTTGCGACATTGCTTAATGAATCCTTAAAACTGTGGTGATTTTAAGGATACCACCTCGCCTGACGTGGTTAAAAGCAGGCACACAACACGAAAGCGCACGGCGAAGTTCGTCTCACTGTACGGTGTCGTTAAATTTAATTCGACCGTGCGCTTCCGGTTGTGGCAACCCGCAAAATGGCGCGGCGGTAAGTATGGCGGGGTTATTCCTTCCCTGTTGAGGACACCGAGTTGTCAGGTTGACCATACGCTTAAGTGACAACCCCGCTGCAACGCCCTCTGTTATCAATTTTCTGGTAACGTTTGGCGGTATCAGTTTTACTCCGTGACTGCTCTGCCGCCGTTTTTAAAGTGAATTTTGTGATGCGGTGAATGCGGCTAAGCGCACGCGGAACAGTTAAAACCAAAAACAGTGTTATGGGTGGATTCTCTGTATCCGACGTTAATTGTTAACTGGTTAACGTCACCTGGAGGCACCAGGCACTGCATCACAAAATTCATTGTTGAGGACGCGATAATGAAAACGTTATTACCAAACGTTAATACGTCTGAAGGTTGTTTTGAAATTGGTGTCACTATCAGTAACCCTGTATTTACTGAAGATGCCATTAACAAGAGAAAACAAGAACGGGAGCTATTAAATAAAATATGCATTGTTTCAATGCTGGCTCGTTTACGTCTGATGCCAAAAGGATGTGCACAATGAATTCAGCATTTGCGCTTGTTCTGACAGTTTTTCTTGTTTCCGGAGTGCCAGTTGATATTGCAGTCAGTGTTCACAGGACAATGCAGGAGTGTATGACTGCAGCAACCGAACAGAAAACTCCCGGTAACTGTTACCCGGTCGATAAAGTTATTCACCAGGATAATATCGAAATCCCGGCAGGTCTTTAAAACAGTTCCGTAATAAATATCCGGTTTCATTCTTATATGCCAGCAATGGCAGGGATTTGTTCATCCTTAAATCTGTCATGAGGTTAAAACAAAATGAGTAAAGTCTTTATTTGCGCCGCTATTCCTGACGAACTGGCAACAAGGGAAGAAGGCGCTGTGGCTGTAGCCACAGCCATTGAAGCTGGCGACGAACGCCGTGCTCGAGCAAAATTTCACTGGCAATTCCTGGAACATTATCCGGCTGCTCAGGACTGCGCTTATAAATTTATTGTCTGCGAGGATAAACCTGGCATACCCCGCCCTGCCCTCGATTCATGGGATGCTGAATATATGCAGGAAAACCGCTGGGATGAGGAGTCTGCTTCTTTTGTCCCGGTTGAGACTGAATCCGATCCGATGAACGTCACTTTTGACAAGCTGGCCCCTGAAGTACAGAACGCTGTCATGGTTAAGTTCGACACATGTGAAAACATCACCGTTGATATGGTTATTAGCGCACAGGAATTGTTGCAGGAAGACATGGCAACATTCGACGGACATATCGTTGAAGCGTTGATGAAAATGCCAGAAGTTAACGCCATGTATCCGGAGCTTAAGCTGCATGCCATCGGGTGGGTTAAGCATAAATGTAAGCCTGGTGCCAAATGGCCCGAAATTCAGGCAGAGATGCGCATCTGGAAAAAACGTCGCGAAGGTGAACGCAAGGAAACCGGAAAATACACGTCTGTTGTTGATCTCGCCCGCGCCAGAGCCAATCAACAGCACACTGAAAATTCAACAGGAAAAATCAGCCCGGTCATTGCTGCCATTCATCGCGAATACAAGCAGACATGGAAAACACTGGATGACGAACTGGCCTACGCTCTCTGGCCTGGTGATGTGGATGCCGGAAACATTGGCGGCAGCATCCATCGCTGGGCAAAAAATGAAGTTATCGACAACGACCGCGAAGACTGGAAGCGTATCTCGGCATCAATGCGCAAACAGCCTGATGCCCTTCGCTACGACCGCCAGACTATTTTTGGCCTTGTCCGTGAACGTCCGATCGACATTCACAAAGACCCTGTGGCACTGAACAAATACATTACTGAATACCTGACTACAAAGGGCGTGTTTGAAGATGAAGGAACAAATCAGAGCGCAACTGATACTCTCTCGTCGCCAGTACCAGAAACTGATGCAGTGGAAACGGCAATTCCGGACAACGAAAAAACCGAATGCAAAGTGGAAGTCGAACCATCTGTAGAGCGTGAGGGGCCGTTCTACTTCCTCTTCACCGACAAGGATGGCGAAAAATACGGTCGCGCAAACAAACTTTCTGGTCTGGATAAGGCGCTGGCTGCCGGGGCTACTGAAATCACGAAAGAAGAATATTTCGCCCGCAAAAACAGTACATACTCAGGTTCACAACAAAATACTGGTGCATCTGACACGACCGCACAACCAGAGCCGGTAAAAGTTACCGCTGACGAAGTAAACAAAATTATGCAGGCAGCCAATATCAGCCAGCCTGACGCCGATAAGTTGCTTGCTGCCTCTCGCGGAGAATTTGTTGCAGGGATTAGCGCCCCGAATGATCCGAAATGGGTTAAGGGGATCCAGACCCGCGATTCTGTAAACCAGAACCAGCATGAATCGGAACAGAACGACCAGAAAGCGGAACAAAACAGCCCAAATACGCAACAAAACGAACCAGAAACGAAACAGCCTGAACCAGTGGCGCAACAGGAAGTGGAAAAAGTCTGCACCGCCTGCGGTCAGACCGGCGGCGGCAATTGCCCTGATTGTGGCGCGGTGATGGGCGACGCAACATACCAGGAAACATTCGATGAAGAGTATCAGGTTGAAGTTCAGGAAGATGATCCGGAGGAAATGGAAGGCGCTGAACATCCACACAAGGAGAACACTGGCGGCAATCAGCATCACGATAGCGATAATGAAACTGGCGAGACGGCAGATCACTCAATTAAGGTGAACGGTCATCAAGAAGTCACATCCACCAGCAGGACGTGTGACCATCTAATGATCGACCTTGAAACCATGGGAAAAAATCCTGATGCCCCGATCATCTCAATAGGTGCAATATTTTTCGATCCGCAAACCGGAGATATGGGACCGGAATTTAGTAAGACTATCGATCTGGAAACTGCTGGCGGAGTCATTGATCGGGACACCATTAAATGGTGGCTTAAGCAATCACGCGAAGCGCAATCTGCCATTATGACCGATGAAATCCCGTTAGATGATGCACTGTTACAATTGCGGGAATTTATCGACGAAAACTCCGGTGAATTTTTTGTTCAGGTTTGGGGAAATGGAGCCAACTTCGACAACACGATTTTGCGCCGTTCATACGAACGGCAGGGGATCCCCTGCCCGTGGCGTTACTACAACGATCGCGATGTACGCACAATCGTTGAGCTGGGGAAAGCCATAGACTTCGATGCCAGAACGGCTATTCCATTCGAAGGTGAGCGCCATAATGCACTTGATGACGCCCGTTACCAGGCAAAATACGTTTCAGTTATCTGGCAAAAACTGATCCCGAATCAGGCTGATTTTTAATGTTCAACCCCGGTCGTTGCCCACCAGCTATAGTGGCGGCGACCATGATTAGCGAACGACGCTCATGGCAAGACTTATTCTGCTCACTGAGTGGGCAAAAGAGGAATTCAGTGAACCGGTCCCTACTCCGAGTACGTTAAGTAAATACGCTAAAGCCGGAATGATATTTCCTCTCCCCAAAAAAGTTGGAAAACGCTGGCGAGTGGATCCGCAAGCTCGCTTTGTCGGAATGGTAAACAAGCCGGAGGTGATCGCCACAGATCACCCTGCTTTGAAGAGGATACTGGAAGATGGCGCGCCCGCGAAAATATAAAACCGATGTTCCGGGATTATCTCCGTATTTTGACAAAAGAAATAACAAAGTTTACTGGCGTTACAGGCATCCCATAACAGGCAAAAATCACGGTCTCGGCAGTATTGACCAGAAACTGGCAGAAACTATTGCAGCAGAAGCGAACAGCCGTCTTGCCCGGCAGCAAATGGAACAAATGCTCAGTCTGCAGGAGAAAATTATTAGTGATACCGGCGGTTCATCAACCGTTACCATTTTTCTGAATAATTACAGAAAAATTCAACAGGAAAGATATGAAAACGGCGAGATCAAACTCAACACGCTGAAACAGAAAGCGGCCCCTCTCAGGGTATTTGATGAACGTTTTGGCACCAGACCGTTAGATGCCATAACCGTAAAAGATGTGGTATCAGTACTGGAAGAGTACAAGGCCAGAGGACATAACAGAATGGGACAAATTTTCAGGAAAGTACTGATCGATGTTTTCCGGGAAGCTCAGCAAACGGGCGATGTCCCGCCAGGCTTTAACCCTGCAGAATCGGCAAAAAAACCGCAGGTGCGGATATCAAGACAGCGACTGACTTTTGATGAGTGGATGATGATTTATAACGCAGCGGAAAAGGATGGTTACTTTTTACAGCGCGGTATGCTGCTGGCACTGATGACAGGCCAGCGCCTTTCAGATATTTGCAAAATGCAATTTTCGGATATCCGGGATGGTTATCTTCATGTCGAACAGCAAAAAACAGGAACCCGGATTGCCATCCCTCTGGCTCTGCGTTGCGATAAATTAAATCTCACCCTGGATGATGTAGTGTCATCCTGCCGCGATTGCGTTCTTAGTCCGTGGCTATTGCACCACCATCACGCGAAAGGGACAGCTAAGCGCGGCGGGATGGTTAAGCCAGCAACATTAACCGTTGCATTTAAAAAAGCCCGGGATTCTGTGGATTACAACTGGCGTGCTAATGGCACCCCACCCTCTTTCCATGAGCAGAGATCTTTATCAGAGCGATTGTTCAGAGAGCAGGGGGTTGATACCAAAATTTTGCTAGGCCATTCGAATCAAAAAATGACCGATATTTACAACGACGCACGCGGTAAGGAATGGAAAAAACTGGTCATTTGATGACCAGTTTTGCAGAGGGGTTTTGCAGAGGTTTTGCAGAGAAAATTAAAAACGATATCCTGCGGAGAACATAAACACCCACGGATCCAGTCGTACCGAGTCTTTTACGGTAGTAACACCAGATTTGTACTTAGCCGTGGTATCGATATCCATGTACCAGACCGACATATTCAGCAACCAGTCACGGTTGATGAGATAATCCAGACCTACTTGCCCCGCCACGCCCCATGAATCCTTCAGACTAAGGTCAGATAAACCAAGACCTTCACCGGTGTCATTGAAGTCATTATTAAAAAAGGTGGTGTAGTTAATACCCGCACCAATGTAAGGACGGAATTTACTGCCTGAATCGCCAAAATACCATTGTGCCATCAGTGTTGGCGGTAAATGGTGGACAGTTGCAATATCCCCGGTAGTGGCTGTGCCAACTTTATGACGAAACGGCGATGCCGCCAGTAATTCCACACCAATGTTGTCGGTCGCCATATAAGTAAACGTCAGGCCCAGTTGAGTGTTATTGGTCACGCTGAATCCACCCAGACTTCCTAACGTACCACCAGCACCTTCTGTTGGACGTACGGTTGCAGAACCTGCACGCATAAAAAATTCGCCGGCTTCATGCGCAAAGGCACTGCCAGAGAGAAGAGTTGCTACTGCCAAAGCCGCCACTGTTAACTTTTTCATATCCGCTCCGTCGTTATGGTTATAAAAACGTGACGAATATACCCACATTGGGGTAACAAATGATCCTACACAGATCACATTACATATGGTAATTCACCCTTTATTGATCTGGATTAATTTAGAAGTTGCATTGAAAATCCTGGTTAATGTGATTTAAATCAATTTTTATATATTTCGCTACGCAAATATTAACTCGCTCGCCACTTGCAGCGGTTTGCCCACGCCTGAAGGCCAGCAATTACCTCCGCTTTACAAAGATATGCTTTTCCATACAAGACCTGATGCTGCCACCCGGGGCTTAACCAGGGTACAATTGCCCGCTAATTAACACCTGCATAAAACTCAAGGAGAGTGCATGTCTATCACGGCGCAGTCCGTATACCGTGACACCGGAAATTTTTTCCGTAATCAATTTATGACCATTCTGTTGGTATCGTTGCTATGTGCGTTTATCACAGTGGTGTTAGGGCATGTTTTCTCACCCAGTGATGCACAGCTTGCGCAGCTCAATGACGGCGTACCCGTTAGCGGCAGTAGTGGGTTGTTCGACCTGGTTCAGAATATGTCACCGGAACAGCAACAAATTTTGCTGCAGGCTTCAGCGGCGTCCACTTTTTCAGGATTAATCGGTAACGCCATTCTCGCCGGGGGCGTAATATTAATTATCCAGCTGGTGTCTGCGGGTCAGAGAGTCAGTGCACTGCGAGCTATTGGTGCCAGTGCGCCGATATTGCCAAAGTTATTTATTCTGATTTTTCTGACTACCCTTTTAGTACAGATTGGCATCATGCTGGTGGTCGTTCCGGGAATTATCATGGCCATTTTACTGGCTCTGGCACCGGTGATGCTGGTACAGGACAAAATGGGCGTTTTTGCCTCGATGCGTAGCAGTATGCGGCTGACATGGGCGAATATACGTCTGGTGGCACCCGCAGTACTGAGCTGGTTGCTGGCAAAAACACTGTTGCTGCTTTTTGCCTCTTCTTTTGCCGCATTAACCCCGGAAATTGGTGCCGTACTGGCGAACACCTTGAGCAACCTGATTTCAGCCGTATTGCTCATCTATCTGTTCCGCCTGTATATGTTGATTCGCCAATAACCTTAAGCATTTGATTACGGAATCGTAAAATGAAGCAGTTTCTTGATTTTTTACCGCTGGTTGTCTTTTTCGCGTTTTACAAGATTTATGACATCTATGCGGCTACTGCGGCGCTCATCGTCGCCACGGCGATTGTGCTTATATATAGCTGGGTTCGCTTTCGTAAGGTTGAGAAGATGGCCCTGATCACTTTTGTTCTGGTGGTCGTCTTCGGTGGCTTAACGCTGTTCTTCCACAATGATGAGTTTATTAAATGGAAGGTTACTGTCATTTATGCCCTGTTTGCGGGTGCCCTGTTAGTCAGCCAATGGGTGATGAAAAAGCCGCTAATTCAGCGGATGCTGGGTAAAGAACTCACCCTGCCGCAATCGGTATGGTCGAAGCTGAATCTGGCCTGGGCTGTTTTCTTTATCCTTTGCGGTCTGGCAAACATCTACATCGCATTCTGGCTGCCGCAAAATATTTGGGTCAACTTTAAAGTCTTTGGCCTGACCGCCCTTACCTTAATCTTCACATTGTTAAGCGGTATCTATATCTACCGCCACATGCCGCAGGAAGATAAATCCTAACCAGACTGCCAGTCCTTCAGGGGCTGGCGCTGTATCTCCTCTGTTCTCCTCAGGAAAATCATAGTAGCATCGCGCCTGTGATTTTCCTTTTAAGTCGGTTTTACCATGTCTACAACACATAACGTCCCTCAGGGCGATCTTGTTTTACGTACTTTAGCCATGCCCGCCGATACCAATGCCAATGGTGACATCTTTGGTGGTTGGTTAATGTCACAAATGGATATTGGCGGCGCTATTCTGGCGAAAGAAATTGCCCACGGTCGTGTAGTGACCGTGCGGGTTGAAGGAATGACTTTCTTACGGCCGGTTGCGGTCGGGGATGTGGTGTGCTGCTATGCACGCTGTGTCCAGAAAGGGACGACATCAGTCAGCATTAATATTGAAGTGTGGGTGAAAAAAGTGGCGTCTGAACCAATCGGGCAACGCTATAAAGCAACAGAAGCATTATTTAAGTATGTCGCGGTTGATCCCGAAGGAAAACCTCGCGCCTTACCCGTTGAGTAATAATCAAAAGCCTCCGATCGGAGGCTTTTGACTTTATGCTTACTGAATTTCGGTAGTGCCGTTAATTTTAAACAGGATATTCACCACAATCCCACTGCCTGGCTTACCCGGCTCATAACGCCATCTGCGCATCGCATTTTTCACCTCACGCTCAAACATGTTTGCAGGCTTGGCTGAGAGGATTTGTACGTTATCCACGCGACCATCTGGCGTGACATCAAATTTAACTTTAACCTGCCCTTCAATGCGCAATGCCTGTGCTCGTGCCGGATACTGCGGCTGATTACGGCTTAATGCGCGTGGTCCTGAAGCCACACTGGTAACCGGCTTGCTGGTTGCAGCCCTTGCCGTACTTGATGTCGGGCGCGCGGGTGTCGTATTTTCAAACGGTGATGCCGGACGCGACTCTACGGGTTTGACATCGCGTTTTGGCTGCTCCACCTTTTTCACCGGCTTCGGTTTTGGCTTAGGTTTCGGCTTCGGCTTTTCAATGACCACCGGAGCTTCTTTTGGCGGTTCAGGGATCGGCTCAGGTTCCGGTTCTGGCTCTACCACCGGCTCCGGTGGTGGCTGAACGGCTTGTGGCGGTTCAAGATCAGCAGGCGCAACCATCGTGACAGAAATCGGCTGCGCAGGCGCAGGTAGTTCAATAACCTGATGTACCGAGGTATAGAGCAGACCCGCCACAACAGCACCATGAATGCAGACCGAAAGTAACGTCGGCCATGGGAAGCGGCGAGGTAAATCAAGGGTCATTGAAGTCATAATCATTTCAGTAGAAAAACCAGGCCCCGATTTTAAATGCAAATAGCAATCATATTCAATAAGGCAAGACGATCAGGATCAGTGAAAATGTCATTTTTGGCGTAATTGACCTTACTTTATGCATGGTCTTAACAAAGACATCATCTTTCCGTTGCAGATCTTCGCCCTTTCAAATAACGTACTTTACAACTTTCCCGAACAAGGAGTTGTGCCCGTGTTGTATGTTATTTACGCTCAAGACAAAGCTGATAGCCTCGAAAAACGCCTTTCCGTTCGTCCGGCACATTTAGCACGTTTACAGTTACTGCATGATGAAGGTCGTTTGTTGACCGCCGGTCCAATGCCAGCGGTAGACAGTAACGATCCAGGGGCTGCGGGATTTACTGGCTCAACCGTTATTGCTGAATTTGAGTCGCTGGAAGCAGCTCAGGCCTGGGCCGATGCTGACCCGTACGTAGCGGCAGGAGTCTATGAACACGTTTCAGTGAAACCATTTAAGAAAGTGTTCTGAATAGAGATTCAATATTTAAGGGCACGGTTTTTGCAACCGTGTTCTTGTTTGGCCTTTCCTTATAGGTCGGTCAGTGCATTCACCACCACAAGCAGATAATAACTTTATCTGTATTTCTTTATATGATGTGAACATATTCAGGAAAATGCCTTTTCCTGACGCAGAGTTGCTCACTCAAAACCTTTGATTACTGCGGATAAAGTCATCTACTATTGTTTAACACATTCACGCGCCGCATGTATGTTCAGAAAATGTGCACGTTGAGATAATTAAACAAAATTGTGGTTACAGAGGTATCAGTGAGTCACTGGACTACATTCAAACAAACAGCAACAAAGTTATGGGTGACCCTACGGCACGACATTCTCGCGCTGGCCGTCTTTTTAAATGGATTGCTTATTTTTAAAACAATCTATGGTATGTCGGTCAATTTGCTTGATATTTTCCATATCAAAGCATTTTCAGAGCTGGATCTCTCCTTGCTGGCAAACGCCCCACTATTTATGCTCGGCGTATTTCTTGTCCTGAACTCCATTGGCTTACTGTTCCGGGCAAAGCTCGCATGGGCAATCAGTATCATTTTGTTGTTGATAGCGCTAATTTACACTCTGCATTTTTATCCCTGGCTGAAATTTAGTATTGGATTTTGCATTTTTACGCTGGTGTTTTTGCTGATACTGCGCAAAGACTTCTCCCACAGTAGCGCAGCAGCCGGGACAATTTTCGCATTTATTAGTTTCACGACGTTACTGTTTTACTCCACTTACGGTGCGCTTTATTTAAGCGAAGGTTTTAATCCGCGAATAGAAAGTTTGATGACCGCGTTCTATTTTTCGATAGAAACCATGTCAACCGTCGGCTATGGCGATATTGTCCCTGTTTCTGAATCAGCACGATTGTTCACTATTTCGGTCATTATTTCCGGCATTACCGTTTTTGCCACATCTATGACCTCAATTTTTGGTCCGCTTATCCGCGGGGGATTCAACAAACTTGTAAAAGGAAACAATCATACAATGCATCGTAAAGATCATTTTATTGTTTGCGGACATTCGATTCTCGCCATCAATACGATTCTGCAACTGAATCAACGCGGACAAAACGTAACGGTTATCAGCAACTTGCCTGAAGATGATATCAAGCAACTTGAGCAACGCTTAGGCGATAACGCCGATGTTATCCCCGGTGACAGTAATGACAGTTCAGTGTTAAAGAAAGCGGGAATCGATCGTTGCCGGGCCATTCTGGCGCTGAGTGATAACGATGCAGATAACGCGTTTGTTGTACTCTCGGCAAAAGATATGAGCAGTGATGTCAAAACAGTTCTCGCCGTCAGTGATAGCAAAAACCTGAATAAGATTAAGATGGTACATCCGGATATCATTCTCTCACCACAACTGTTTGGCAGCGAAATTCTGGCGCGAGTTTTAAATGGTGAAGAGATTAATAATGATATGCTCGTTTCAATGTTGTTGAACTCCGGTCATGGCATTTTCAGCGATAACGATGAACAAGAAACGAAAGCTGACAGTAAAGAATCGGCGCAAAAATAGAGTTTAAAGACGGAAGAGTAAACTTATTGGGCACCGCAATGGTGCCCAGTACATTTAGATATTGTAGATCGCAAACAATAACGAGTTACGCTGTTTGTTTAGAATGCACTTCCTGATGCTGTGGATACGCATATTTCGGCGCGACTGCCCCTCAAGCCAACGCGATTTACGTCGGCTAGCCTGACGCTGCATGCGCCAGCGCCCCACTTCCGTTCTACTCCGCTTCATGTTAACTACTCTATGCAACAACAGAATGGTCATTATACCCCCGCCCCTGACGCTGACCAGTGCTTTTCCCGCGTTTTTATTTGCCAGATGAATCCATATGCGTAAACTCATAACAATGCGCTTTCAAAAGGATTTCTAATCTATGACAACCGTTTATACGTTGGTGAGTTGGTTGGCCATTCTGGGATACTGGTTGCTCATTGCAGGCGTAACTTTACGCATTCTAATGAAACGACGCGCAGTTCCCTCCGCGATGGCCTGGCTGTTGATTATTTACATTCTGCCGTTAGTCGGAATTATTGCCTATCTTGCCGTTGGCGAGCTCCATTTAGGCAAACGCCGCGCTGAACGCGCCAGAGCGATGTGGCCTTCCACCGCAAAATGGCTTAACGACCTTAAAGCCTGTAAGCATATCTTCGCCGAAGAAAATAGCAGTGTCGCTGCGCCATTATTCAAGCTTTGCGAGCGTCGTCAGGGGATCGCTGGGGTCAAAGGGAATCAGCTACAACTGATGACCGAGTCAGATGATGTGATGCAGGCGTTAATCCGCGACATCCAGCTCGCGCGCCATAATATTGAGATGGTGTTTTATATCTGGCAGCCCGGCGGCATGGCGGACCAGGTGGCTGAATCATTAATGGCCGCTGCACGGCGTGGTATTCATTGCCGATTGATGCTCGACTCCGCCGGGAGTGTGGCTTTTTTCCGCAGCCCGTGGCCCGAGCTAATGCGTAATGCTGGTATTGAAGTTGTCGAAGCCTTAAAGGTCAATCTGATGCGTGTGTTTTTACGCCGTATGGACCTGCGCCAACATCGCAAGATGATCATGATTGATAATTACATCGCGTACACCGGCAGCATGAATATGGTCGACCCTCGCTACTTCAAACAAGATGCGGGCGTAGGGCAATGGATTGATCTGATGGCGCGTATGGAAGGCCCCATCGCCACCGCGATGGGGATTATTTATTCCTGCGACTGGGAGATTGAAACCGGGAAACGTATTCTGCCGCCGCCACCAGATGTCAATATTATGCCGTTTGAGCAGGCCAGCGGTCACACTATTCACACAATTGCTTCTGGCCCCGGCTTTCCGGAAGATCTCATTCACCAGGCATTATTGACTGCTGCTTATTCGGCTCGTGAATATTTGATCATGACAACGCCCTATTTTGTGCCAAGCGATGATTTACTTCATGCGATTTGCACGGCGGCGCAGCGCGGGGTGGATGTCAGTATTATCCTTCCGCGAAAAAATGACTCGATGCTGGTCGGCTGGGCCAGTCGCGCATTCTTTACAGAACTGCTGGCTGCTGGGGTTAAAATTTATCAGTTTGAAGGCGGGTTACTGCATACCAAGAGCGTGCTGGTCGATGGTGAACTAAGTCTGGTTGGCACCGTTAACCTTGATATGCGTAGTCTGTGGCTAAATTTCGAGATTACCCTGGCAATCGACGATAAAGGTTTTGGTGCAGACCTCGCCGCCGTTCAGGACGATTATATTTCGCGTTCTCGTCTGCTCGATGCCCGTTTATGGCTAAAACGTCCATTATGGCAACGTGTCGCCGAGCGACTGTTTTACTTCTTCAGCCCGTTGCTGTAAAACGTCGCCAACAGAGGTTAAACAGGTAGTGACTATGGATATGGATCTAAACAATCGCCTGACTGAAGATGAAACGCTTGAGCAGGCCTACGATATTTTTCTCGAACTGGCTGCCGACAATCTCGATCCAGCTGATGTTCTGCTGTTCAATCTTCAGTTTGAAGAGCGCGGCGGCGCGGAGTTATTCGATCCGGCGGAAGACTGGCAGGAACATGTTGATTTCGATTTGAACCCGGACTTTTTTGCCGAAGTGGTGATTGGTCTGGCGGACAGTGAAGATGGTGAAATCAACGATGTTTTCGCGCGCATTCTGTTATGCCGCGAAAAAGATCACAAACTTTGCCATATCATCTGGCGGGAATAAATAATCGCTTTTGACGTGAATAAGGGCTGACAACTGTCAGCCCTTATTGCTTTTAAAGCGGATCGACTTTCAGGCAAGAAACGGCGTGTCTGAAACTCCCTTCCAGCACAGGACGTGTTTTGGCGCACTCCGGACCGGCAATCGGACAACGGGTACGGAAAACACAACCGGAAGGCGGGTTGATCGGCGACGGTAATTCCCCTTCCAGTAACTGGATGGTTTTGTTCTTCTCCAGATCCGGATCAGGTATGGGGACTGCCGACATCAATGCCCTGGTGTAAGGATGTAGCGGATTGTGGTAGACCTCATCATAGGTCCCCAGTTCTACCGCATGGCCGAGGTACATCACCAGCACACGATCGGAAATGTGTTTTACCACGGCCAAGTCGTGAGCGATAAAAATTAATGACAATCCCATCTCACGTTGCAACTGCTGGAGCAGGTTGACCACCTGCGCCTGAATTGACACGTCCAGCGCCGACACCGGCTCATCACAGATAATCAGCTTCGGTTCAAGAATAAGAGCACGAGCAATCCCGATACGCTGGCACTGCCCACCGGAGAACTCATGCGGATAGCGGTTAATCAGGTTAGGCAACAAACCGACTTTCAGCATCATCGCCTTCACGCGCTCGCGAACTTCCTGGCGTGACATTTTCGGATGATAAGTACGCAGTGGTTCAGCGATGATCTCGCCGATGGTCATACGCGGGTTCAGCGATGCCAACGGATCCTGGAAAATCATCTGGATATCACTGCGTACGGCACGCCATTCATCGGGCTTCATGCCCAGCAACTCTTTACCTAACCAGGCAACATGACCGTCGGTCGCTTTAACCAGGCCAATGATGGCGCGAGCAAAGGTGGACTTACCGCATCCCGATTCCCCTACCACACCTAATGTTTCCCCTTCATACAGGCGAAGAGTTACACCATCGACGGCTTTGAGCGTTTTCGGCGGTTGCCAGAACCACTGTTTGCCATCTTTGATTTCAAAGTGCACTTTCAGATCGGCGATTTCGAGGAGGACTTTTCTTCCTTCGGTTACAGCATTCATAACAGTTCCTCCACCGGTTTAAAGCAAGCACGCAGACGGCCAGGCGTAAACTCTTCCAGCGGCGGTGCGCTACTACAAATGTCCATCGCATGCGGACAACGTGGCTGGAACGGGCAACCTTTCGGTAATCGCAGCAGGTTTGGCGGATTACCCGGAATAGTCAACATTGTTTCACCTTCCGCATCGAGACGCGGCACCGCGTTGAGCAAACCGATAGAATAAGGATGTACGGGTTGATAAAAGACATCGCGCGCGTTGCCATATTCCATCGTGCGCCCGGCGTACATTACCAGCACTTTGTCGCAGATCCCCGCTACCACGCCAAGATCGTGGGTAATCATAATGATGGCGGTATTAAATTCCCGCTTCAGTTCATTCAATAGCGTCATGATCTGCGCCTGTACGGTGACGTCCAGCGCAGTAGTGGGTTCATCCGCAATCAGCAGCTTAGGTCGACATAGCAATGCCATCGCAATCATGACTCGCTGACGCATGCCGCCAGAAAATTCGTGCGGGTACATTTTCATGCGTTTACGCGCTTCCGGCATTTTTACCGCATCGAGCATCCGCACCGATTCTTCAAACGCCTCAGCTTTGCTCATGTTCTTATGCAGCATCAGCACTTCCATCAACTGTTCACCGACGCGCATATAGGGATTCAACGAAGTCATTGGGTCCTGAAAAATCATTGAGATTTGTTCAGCTCGCAGTTTATTGAGTTCACGCTCTGGCAAATTGAGGATTTCACGCCCATTGAAGGTTGCCGATCCGCCAATACGTCCGTTGGCAGCCAACAGCCCCATCAACGCAAATGCGGTTTGCGATTTGCCCGAACCAGACTCACCTACGATGCCCAGCGTTTCTCCGGCACGTAGCGAAAAATTCAAATCATTGACCGCCGTGACGTCGCCATCCGGGGTACTAAAGGTGACACGCAAATCTTTCACGTTCAGCAGTGCGTCAGCCTGTTGTTGTGCGAGCGGCACAGTTGCAGTTTCAATTACGCTCATGGCTGCACTCCTTAACGATCTTTCGGGTCGAGGGCATCACGCAAGCCATCGCCGATAAAGTTGAAACAAAACAGCGTCACCACGAGGAGTCCCGCTGGGAACAACAGTAACCATGGAGAAACTTCCATCGAGTTCGCGCCATCACTCAGCAATGCACCCCAGCTGCTTAACGGCTCTTGCGTACCTAATCCCAGGAAGCTAAGGAAAGATTCAAAGAGGATCATGCTGGGCACCAGAAGCGACGCATAGACCACCACCACACCGAGTACGTTCGGCACAATGTGGCGAATAACAATGCCCGGCGTCGATACACCGCCAACTTGTGCCGCCTCAATAAACTCTTTGCGCTTCAGACTCAGGGTTTGCCCACGCACAATACGAGCCATATCCAGCCAGGAAACCATGCCAATCGCCACGAAAATCAGCAGGATGTTTTGACCGAAAAAGGTCACCAGCAAAATGACGAAGAACATGAATGGGAAGGAGTTGAGGATTTCCAGCAGACGCATCATTACCGAATCCACTTTACCGCCCAGATAACCGGAAAGCGAACCATAAAGTGTCCCCACGACCACTGCCACCAGTGCCGCAGCAACACCGACCATGAGTGAGATACGCCCGCCAATCGCAACGCGCACAAGCAGGTCGCGACCGGATGAGTCAGTACCAAAGTAGTGACCGGACTCCATATCCGGGGCGCTGGACATCATCGCCCAGTCAGTATCGTCATAGGCAAACTGCGAAAGCATCGGTGCCAGGATTACAAATAACGCGATCAGCACCAGCACTATCAGACTGGCAACCGCCGCACGGTTATGCATAAAACGTCGACGTGCGTCCTGCCACAAGCTGCGCCCTTCGACCTCCAGCTTTTCACTGAAATTTTCCAGCGTCTCGCTGTTTTTCTTACTTAACATCATCGCGAGCTCCAGTATCAGTAACGGATTTTCGGGTCGATAACCGCATATAGCACATCGACAATGGCATTAAACAAAATGGTTAACGCGCCAACCAGAATGGTCAGACTTAACACTAAGGAATAGTCACGGTTCAATGCGCCATTAACGAACAATTGCCCAATCCCCGGTAAACCATAAATGGTTTCGATGACCATCGAACCGGTAATAATGCCGACAAATGCGGGCCCCATATAGGAGAGCACGGGTAACAGAGCAGGTTTTAATGCGTGGCGTAAAATGATCCGCCGCATAGGTAACCCTTTCGCCCGGGCAGTACGAATAAAGTTGGAGTGTAAAACCTCAATCATAGAACCACGGGTAATACGCGCAATACTGGCGATATAGGCGAGTGATAACGCCACCATTGGCAATATCATGAATTTAAGCGCTCCACCATTCCAGCCACCGCCCGGCAGCCAATGCAAAATGATCGCAAATATCATGACTAATAATGGCGCAACCACAAAACTGGGGATAACAACCCCGGTCATTGCCAGCCCCATCACGGTATAGTCCCATTTGGTGTTTTGCTTTAATGCGGCAATAACGCCAGCACTAACACCCAGTATTACCGCAAGAAAAAATGCTGCGGCTCCCAGTTTGGCAGAAACGGGAAAACTGGATGCAACCAGGTCATTGACCGAATAATCTTTATATTTAAACGATGGACCGAAATCGCCATGCGCCAGTTGTTTCAGGTAGCTGAAATACTGAGTCATGATCGGATCATTAAGATGATATTTCGCTTCGATATTGGCCATCACTTCCGGTGGTAAAGTACGTTCGCCGGTAAAAGGACTGCCCGGAGCGAGGCGCATCATAAAGAACGAAATAGTAATAAGAATAAATAGCGTCGGAATCGCTTCCAGACAGCGACGTAGAATAAATTTTAACATTGCCCTACCTTCTGGCCTGTGCCTTCTGTAATGCGATAAAAATCAGACACCGTGGAGCAGGACACTCCTGCCCCACGTATTGCCATTAGTGCTTCACAATGTACATATTCCGGGTGTAGGTATTATCCAGCGGATCTTTGCCGGTATAGCCACCAACCCACGGTTTCACCAAACGCGCATTCACGTAGTAATAAACAGGAACAATGGCCGAATCCTTATCCAGCTGTTGTTCTGCTTTAGTGTACAGAGCTGTACGCTGCGCCTCGTCAGTCACTTTCAGCGTTTCCGCCATAATGCTGTCAAAGGCCGGGCTCTTATAATGCGCGGTATTCATTGAGCTATTCGACAGCATGGTGTTCAGGAAGGAAGTTGGTTCGTTGTAGTCTGCACACCAGCCTGCACGGGCCACATCAAAAGTGCCCTGGTGACGGGTGTCGAGGAACGTTTTCCACTCCTGGTTAACCAGTTTGACGTTTACACCAATGTTTTTCTTCCACAATGAAGAGGCAGCAATCGCCAGCTTTTTATGCAGATCGGAGGTGTTATACAACAGGTTGATGGTCAACGGTTTGTCTGCGGTATAACCCGCTTCAGCCAGCAGTTTTTTCGCTTCTTCGTTACGTTTTTCCTGGCTCCAGCCAAACCATTCCGGCTGAGTCAATTTTGCGCCATCAGTATATGGTGGAGTGTAACCATAGGCGGGCATGTCGCCCTGCGCTTTCACTTTATTAACAATGATATCGCGGTCCATACCCAATTTCAGTGCGGTACGCACACGCACGTCATTAAATGGCGGTTTCTGGTTGTTAATTTCGTAATAGTAAGTGCACAGGTATGGATCAACGTGAACTTCGTCCGGGATCTCTTTTTTCAGCTTCTGGAACAATTCGATCGGCATGTTGTTATAAGTCATGTCGATTTCACCACTACGGTAGCGGTTGACATCGGTAACTTCAGAAGCAATAGGCAAATAGGTTACCTGGTTAATAACGGTTTTCGCGTTGTTCCAGTAGGTCGGGCTGCGTTCAAGAACGATTCGTTCGTTTACGACCCAATCTTTTAAGGTATAGGCACCGTTGGTGACGATATTACCAGGCTGGGTCCATTTTTCGCCGAATTTCTCGATAGCGGCTTTTGGCACCGGTGAAGTTGATGGGTGAACAAGTAATTTATAGAAGTACGGAACAGGTTCACTTAAGGTGACTTCTAATGTGTGATCATCAATAGCTTTCACGCCCAGATCGGTAATCGGTTTTTTCCCTTCAAGAATTTCATCAATACCGGCGATATGCCCATATTGCAGATAACTGGCATACGGAGAAGCAGTGTTTGGATCAACAGAACGTTGCCAGCTATACACAAAGTCTTGTGCTGTAACTGGCGTGCCATCAGACCATTTCGCATCTTTACGCAAATGGAAGGTCCAGACTTTCGCGTCTTTATTATCCCAGGATTCAGCGACGCCAGGTGCCGGATGACCGTCAAGATCGCTGACCAGTAAGCCTTCAAACAGGTCTCGGCTGATATTAGACTCCGGAACACCTTCAATTTTGTGCGGATCTAATGACTGAACTTCTGAACCATTGTTACGTACCAGCGTTTGTTTTTCCGCCAGTGTGACACCTGCGGGTACATCAGCTGCCAGCGCGACATTCCCTGCCATAAGCGCAGCCAAAACGCCAGCTGCTACTAAACTTCTCTTGGTGATGTTGGTCATTGTTTTTTGGACTCCCTCATTATAATTACTGGTATTAACCAGCATGTGTAATCCCGGATTGGGACCCTGCACAGGCTCGGAGACTTTCTGCTGTCAGGTTACTTTATCGTTACGTATTACTATCACCGACTTTATTTATTCTGGTGATTCAGACGATCACCTTATGTCGATTCGTACTGTGTCTCCCCTGTCGAGACACATTATTCTTTCGCGACGATCTTTAATTGTTAATTATTCTCATTACCAATAAAGAATCGCCTGGCGCTTGCCCGGAAAGTACCAAATGCGGTTCTTACTCGCCAATACATTTTGCAAAATTGTTAAGCAATTCTCTTTTATTGACCGTACCAGAATCTATAGCTTGCATCCATGCCTTAACAAACATCTTTCAATTCAATCAAATAGAGGTTGGTTAAGCATGTCTCTCTTTTCTGATTACAGTTCAAGCAGTGAAATGCACAATAATTTAACAATTGATTATTATTTAGCACTTTCCTCTACCAAAGGCAGTGGAATTACTAATATCATTTCAATTATTCTTCAGCAAGCCCAGGATTATGATGTGGCGAAAATAACATGATGGTGAGGAGAAGCAGTTAAGGAAATCCTTATAACTAACTGTAATTTGAGAAGAATATTTTTACCTATTCCTTTTGCTTTTGATAACTGCGCAGGAACAAAGTAAAAATAATGACGAAGTAAACGGAGCATGGCAGCTCCGTTTCATTTGAAAGGAATTAATTAAGCAGGCCGGGGAAAATCCCCTTAATACCAGTAACGATAAATTCAATCCCCAATGCCATCAGCAATAGCCCCATAATACGCGTAATCACGTTGATGCCGGTCTGGCGTAAAACTCGTACCAGCCACGGTGCCATGCGGAACAATCCCCAGCAACATAAAGCGAACAATGCAATAGCCACAAAGAAACCAAACAGATAACTAATGCTGTGATAACGCGTACCCCAGACGATGGTAGAACTGATCGCCCCTGGCCCCGCCATCAACGGCAACGCCAATGGCACCACACCAATGCTTTCACGTACCGCGGTTTCTGATTTTTCTTGCTTGTTCTGTTTATCCTCACCAAGCTTGCCGCTGATCATCGACATCGCTATTGTCACCACCAGGATGCCACCGGCGATACGGAATGAATCAATTGATATACCAAAAAGTTGTAGAATCGTGTCGCCGAGAAAAAGCGAGATCCACAAGATAATGGCCACAGACAGGTTGGCTGTAAGGTTAGTTTTGTTTCGCGCTGCCGCTGTCTGATAACTGGTCATGCTGATAAAGACGGGAATAATCCCTACCGGGTTGACCAGCGCAAATAACCCGATGAAAAATTTGAAGTAAACGGGAAAATCAAAAAGGGTCTGAATCACGGTTAGCTCCGAAGCAAAAGCCGGATAATGTTAGCCATAAATAAGGTTGAAAAGACGCGCTGACAATACGCCTTTTGACAGCATTTTTCACCTCCTAACTACTTAAAATTGCTATCATTCGTTATTGTTATCTAGTTGTGCAAAACATGCTAATGTAGCCAACAAATCATACTACAATTTATTAACTGTTAGCTATAATGGCGAAAAGCCATGCTGAAAGGTGTCAGCTTTGCAAAATTTTGATTTGGATCACGTAATCAGTACCCAGAAGTGAGTAATCTTGCTTACGCCACCTGGAAGTGACGCATTAGAGATAATAACTCTAATGTTTAAACTCTTTTAGTAAATCACAGTGAGTGTGAGCGCGAGTAAGCTTTTGATTTCCATCGGTTAAGCAAATCATCACCGCACTGACTATACTCTCGTATTCGAGCAGATGATTTACTAAAAAAGTTTAACATTATCAGGAGAGCATTATGGCTGTTACTAATGTCGCTGAACTTAACGCACTCGTAGAGCGTGTAAAAAAAGCCCAGCGTGAATATGCCAGTTTCACTCAAGAGCAAGTAGACAAAATCTTCCGCGCCGCCGCTCTGGCTGCTGCAGATGCTCGAATCCCACTCGCGAAAATGGCCGTTGCCGAATCCGGCATGGGTATCGTCGAAGATAAAGTGATCAAAAACCACTTTGCTTCTGAATATATCTACAACGCTTATAAAGATGAAAAAACCTGTGGTGTTCTGTCTGAAGACGACACTTTTGGTACCATCACTATCGCTGAACCCATCGGTATTATTTGCGGTATCGTTCCGACCACTAACCCGACTTCAACTGCTATCTTCAAATCGCTGATCAGCCTGAAGACCCGTAACGCCATTATCTTCTCCCCGCACCCGCGTGCAAAAGATGCCACCAACAAAGCGGCTGATATCGTTCTACAGGCTGCTATCGCTGCCGGTGCTCCGAAAGATCTGATCGGCTGGATCGATCAACCTTCTGTTGAGCTGTCTAACGCACTGATGCACCACCCAGACATCAACCTGATCCTCGCGACTGGTGGTCCGGGCATGGTTAAAGCCGCATACAGCTCCGGTAAACCAGCTATCGGCGTAGGCGCGGGCAACACTCCGGTTGTTATCGATGAAACTGCTGATATCAAACGTGCAGTTGCATCTGTACTGATGTCCAAAACCTTCGACAACGGTGTAATCTGTGCTTCTGAACAGTCTGTTGTTGTTGTTGACTCTGTTTATGACGCAGTACGTGAACGTTTCGCAACCCACGGCGGCTATCTGTTGCAGGGTAAAGAGCTGAAAGCTGTTCAGGACGTTATCCTGAAAAACGGTGCGCTGAACGCGGCTATCGTTGGTCAGCCAGCCTATAAAATTGCTGAACTGGCAGGCTTCTCTGTACCAGAAAACACCAAGATTCTGATCGGTGAAGTGACCGTTGTTGATGAAAGCGAACCGTTCGCACATGAAAAACTGTCCCCGACTCTGGCAATGTACCGTGCTAAAGATTTCGAAGACGCGGTAGAAAAAGCAGAGAAACTGGTTGCTATGGGCGGTATCGGTCATACCTCTTGCCTGTACACTGACCAGGATAACCAACCGGCTCGCGTTTCTTACTTCGGTCAGAAAATGAAAACGGCTCGTATACTGATTAACACCCCGGCTTCTCAGGGTGGTATCGGTGACCTGTATAACTTCAAACTCGCACCTTCCCTGACTCTGGGTTGTGGTTCCTGGGGTGGTAACTCCATCTCTGAAAACGTTGGTCCGAAACACCTGATCAACAAGAAAACCGTTGCTAAGCGAGCTGAAAACATGTTGTGGCACAAACTTCCGAAATCTATCTACTTCCGCCGTGGCTCCCTGCCAATCGCGCTGGATGAAGTGATTACTGATGGCCACAAACGTGCGCTCATCGTGACTGACCGCTTCCTGTTCAACAATGGTTATGCTGATCAGATCACTTCCGTATTGAAAGCAGCAGGCGTTGAAACTGAAGTCTTCTTCGAAGTAGAAGCTGACCCGACCCTGAGCATCGTTCGTAAAGGTGCAGAACTGGCAAACTCCTTCAAACCAGACGTGATTATCGCGCTGGGTGGTGGTTCCCCGATGGACGCTGCGAAGATCATGTGGGTTATGTACGAACATCCGGAAACTCACTTCGAAGAACTGGCGCTGCGCTTTATGGATATCCGTAAACGTATCTACAAGTTCCCGAAAATGGGTGTGAAAGCGAAAATGATCGCTGTCACCACCACTTCTGGTACAGGTTCTGAAGTCACTCCGTTTGCGGTTGTAACTGACGACACTACTGGTCAGAAATATCCGCTGGCAGACTATGCACTGACCCCGGATATGGCGATTGTCGACGCCAACCTTGTTATGGACATGCCGAAGTCCCTGTGTGCTTTCGGTGGTCTGGACGCAGTAACTCACGCCATGGAAGCTTATGTTTCTGTACTGGCATCTGAGTTCTCTGATGGTCAGGCTCTGCAGGCACTGAAACTGCTGAAAGAATATCTGCCAGCGTCCTACCACGAAGGGTCTAAAAATCCGGTAGCGCGTGAACGTGTTCACAGTGCAGCGACTATCGCGGGTATCGCGTTTGCGAACGCCTTCCTGGGTGTATGTCACTCAATGGCGCACAAACTGGGTTCCCAGTTCCATATTCCGCACGGTCTGGCAAACGCCCTGCTGATTTGTAACGTTATTCGCTACAACGCGAATGACAACCCGACCAAGCAGACTGCATTCAGCCAGTATGACCGTCCGCAGGCTCGCCGTCGTTATGCTGAAATTGCTGACCACCTGGGTCTGAGCGCACCGGGCGACCGTACTGCAGCTAAGATCGAGAAACTGCTGGCATGGCTGGAAACGCTGAAAGCTGAACTGGGTATTCCGAAATCTATCCGTGAAGCTGGCGTTCAGGAAGCAGACTTCCTGGCGAACGTGGATAAACTGTCTGAAGATGCATTCGATGACCAGTGCACCGGCGCTAACCCGCGTTACCCGCTGATCTCCGAGCTGAAACAGATTCTGCTGGATACCTACTACGGTCGTGATTATGTAGAAGGCGAAACTGCAGCGAAGAAAGAAGCTGCTCCGGCTAAAGCTGAGAAAAAAGCGAAAAAATCCGCTTAATCAGTAGCGCTGTCTGGCAACATAAACGGCCCCTTCTGGGGTAATGCCAGTCAGTTAAGGATCAGTTGACCGATCCAGTGGCTGTGTAAGAATCCGGAAACGCTCACTCGTTTCCGGATTTTTTTATGCTCATTGGGCAGGCCCTTGATTTGGTATCCCGTTACGATTCTCTGCGTAACCCACTGACTTCTCTGGGGGATTACCTCGACCCCGAACTCATCTCTCGTTGCCTTGCCGAATCAGGTACTGTAACGCTACGCAAGCGCCGTCTTCCCCTCGAAATGACGGTCTGGTGTATTGTTGGCATGGCGCTTGAGCGTAAAGAACCTCTTCACCAGATTGTGAATCGCCTGGACATCATGCTGCCGGGCAATCGCCCCTTCGTTGCCCCCAGTGCCGTTATTCAGACCCGCCAGCGTCTGGGAATTGAGGCTGTCCGCCGCGTGTTCACGAAAACAGCGCAGCTCTGGCATAACGCCACGCCGCATCCGCACTGGTGCGGCCTGACCCTGCTGGCCATCGATGGTGTGTTCTGGCGCACACCGGATACACCAGAGAACGATGCAGCCTTCCCCCGCCAGACACATGCCGGGAACTCGGCGCTCTACCCGCAGGTCAAAATGGTCTGCCAGATGGAACTGACCAGCCATCTGCTGACGGCTGCAGCCTTCGGCACGATGAAGAACAGCGAAAATGAGCTTGCTGAGCAACTTATAGAACAAACCGGCGATAACACTCTGACGTTAATGGATAAAGGTTATTACTCACCAGGACTGTTAAATGCCTGGAGCCTAGCGGGAGAACACCGCCACTGGATGATCCCTCTCAGAAAGGGAGCGCAATATGAAGAGATTAGAAAACTGGGTAAAGGCGATCATCTGGTGAAGCTGAAAACCAGCCCGCAGGCACGAAAAAAGTGGCCGGGACTGGGAAATGAGGTGACAGCCCGCCTGCTGACCGTGACGCGCAAAGGAAAAGTCTGCCATCTGCTGACGTCGATGACGGACGCCATACGCTTCCCCAGGACGTATACCGGAGCTGATGCGCGATCTTGCAAGTATGGGACAACCAGTGAAATTACCGACAAGAAGGGAAAGGGCCTTCCCGAGAGTGGTAAAGGAGAGGCCCTGGAAATACCCCACAGCCCCGAAAAAGAGCCAGTCAGTTGCTTAACTGACTGGCATTACCCCTTCTGGGGCCGTTTTTTGTTTTCCCAAAACAACTTTTCCATAAACCGGCAGCATTGTCCTTCATCATATTTGCGACGATGTATAACGCCTACACACAGCGATATTGTACTTTACAGGTTACAAGTCAATGTCGGTGTATAAGCGCTCTGTGAGGCGTATAGCGGCGTTAAAAAACTGCCGAGAAGGGTGTATAGCCCGAAAGAAGTGCGTAAAACGAACTGACAGGATAAAAGCGCCCTGCTCACCCTGTCAGTAAAGAAATTCTTATTAATCGTGGCGATGCCTTTCCTGAATAGCCGTTAATGAGCCGACTTCTAACGCTTCTTTATAGTGTTTACGGCATACAGAAACGTAGCGTTCATTACCACCAATAACCACCTGCTCACCTTCGTTATAAGGTCTGCCTGCTTGATCAAGACGCAGCACCATGCTTGCTTTACGGCCACAAAAACAGATGGTTTTTAATTCAACCAGTTTGTCGGACCACGCCAGTAAGTATTGACTGCCAATAAATAATTCACCTCGAAAATCGGTACGTAAACCATAACAAAGTACAGGTATATCGAGTTGATCGACAACCTCCGATAATTCATATACTTGTTGTCTGGTTAAAAACTGGCATTCATCAACCAGTACGCAATGAATTGCCTGCTGTTCATGTTCCGCACGAATCTCATCAAATAATGATGAATTTTGGTTAAATAATTTTGCAGGCGATGACAAACCTATACGCGAACTGACTTTCCCGGCACCAAAACGATCATCAATTTCTGCCGTATATACGACAGTGCGCATGCCGCGTTCCTGGTAATTGTATGAAGATTGCAACAATGCTGTAGACTTACCCGCATTCATTGCGGAATAGTAGAAATATAGCTGTGCCATCAGCCACAGGCCCTCAATGATATGAAATAAAGTTGGCTGGAGTTTATCATAATTCGTCAGTTTTTCAGCTCAACAGTATGCACAGAAGTGGTATATGCGTTCTCCCTTACGAAGCCTTGCATAATCCTTCTGAGCTATCATTACAACTGCCTCGCTTGTTATAAGCGGGTAAATGACTGCCGGTAACTATTCACAATCTTTAACCTGTTGCGCATGTAATAGCCCTCTGTTGACCTCCAGGAGATAGTGCAATACTAAGTCCCTGCTCTTATTGCGACTGTTCTACTTTTCATCATTCGCTTAATAGGGAATTCTCGTAAACACGGCTAATACAGAAGACTGAAAGGTCGTCAGCCTACGATTATCTCCCCATAAAATGTGACATGAATCAGGAAGTTTTAACCTCACGTGCTGCGAAATCATCGGTGCAAATAGGGCTATATGCCGCGTCTTTTCTGGCTAATTTTATGAAAAGATATTTATTGGCGGCACAAAATAAAGAACAATTTTGAATTCCTTACATTCCTGGCTATTGCACAACTGAATTTAAGGCTCTATTATTACCTCAACAAACCACCCCAATATAAGTTTGAGATTACTACAATGAGCGAAGCACTTAAAATTCTGAACAACATCCGTACTCTTCGTGCGCAGGCAAGAGAATGTACACTTGAAACGCTGGAAGAAATGCTGGAAAAATTAGAAGTTGTTGTTAACGAACGTCGCGAAGAAGAAAGCGCGGCTGCTGCTGAAGTTGAAGAGCGCACTCGTAAACTGCAGCAATATCGCGAAATGCTGATCGCTGACGGTATTGACCCGAACGAACTGCTGAATAGCCTTGCTGCCGTTAAATCTGGCACCAAAGCTAAGCGTGCTCAGCGTCCGGCAAAATATAGCTACGTTGACGAAAACGGCGAAACTAAAACCTGGACTGGCCAGGGCCGTACTCCAGCTGTAATCAAAAAAGCAATGGATGAGCAAGGTAAATCCCTCGACGATTTCCTGATCAAGCAATAATCTTTTGTAGATTGCACATGCTAAAAATCCCGCCATCGGCGGGGGTTTTTTTTTTTCCGGTTTAGACAATTTAATAAGAATAAGCTATAAAAAAACGGCGTCGATTGCTCAACGCCGTTTCGTGGAAAACACCGATACGGATGTTACTTCTTAATGCCCATCTCGTCTTCAAGCCAGGCTTTAAATTCCGTGCCAAGGGTGTTATGACGAATACCGTATTCAACGAAGGCCTGCATGTAACCTAATTTATTACCGCAGTCATGGCTCTTCCCTTTCATATGATAGGCTTCAACCGTTTCTTTTTCGATCAGCATATCAATTGCGTCGGTGAGCTGAATTTCATCACCAGCTCCAGGAGGGGTTTTTGCCAGCAACGGCCAAATATCCGCGCTAAGTACGTAACGACCCACAATAGCGAGATTAGACGGCGCAACATCCGCTTTTGGTTTTTCAACCACGCCAACCATCGGTACGCTTTCACCCGGCGCTAATTCAACGCCTTTGCAATCCACAACGCCATATGCGGTCACATCAGCAACCGGTTCAACCATGATCTGGCTATGACCCGTTTCATCAAAGCGGCGGATCATCTCTGCCAGGTTATCCTGTGATAAATCGGATTCATATTCATCCAGAATAACGTCAGGCAAAATAACAGCTACCGGTTCATCACCCACTACCGGGTGAGCACACAATACCGCGTGTCCCAGGCCTTTCGCCAGCCCCTGACGAACTTGCATAATAGTCACGTGTGGCGGACAAATAGACTGCACTTCATCAAGCAGTTGACGTTTTACACGTTTTTCCAGCATTGCTTCCAGTTCAAAACTGGTATCAAAGTGGTTTTCAATAGAGTTTTTAGATGAGTGAGTAACCAGCACAATTTCAGTAATGCCAGCCGCAATACATTCATTCACGACGTATTGAATTAATGGCTTATCGACAAGTGGCAGCATCTCTTTCGGGATGGCTTTCGTCGCCGGCAACATCCTGGTTCCTAATCCCGCTACGGGGATAACGGCTTTTTTGACTTTCGTATTAATGGCAGCCATTTAAATTCTCCTGGACTGTTCGTGTTTTGAACGTGTTCATATTTCTGTATCGCATCCCAGTATATCAGCACCCCGAAGGGGCTAAGTTCTGAAAAGGAGGCGAGTTAGCATAATTAAGACAATTACTTATACGAATAGCGACGATAGTACCACCAGCCGACATTAGCAGGTAATGCAAATTTAGCCCGTGTTATCGTTTGCTCATTCTGCAGACAACATCAAGCGCAGCCGACCACCGGTTCCCCATATTTGGCATTGCCAGGCATCGCATCGCTGGCTCAATTGATTCAAATAAGCGTTACCTAAAGTGCCTAACGGAACACCATTACTGATTTGCACCTGATGTTCGCCGGTATTTAACGTCGCATTCAGACCCGCAGAAACCAGAATGAGATTTTTCAGTTCGCGATGATAATAGCCAACTAATAGCGGAAACTGCCCCGGCAGATTGGCCTGACGGAGTAAATGGTTTACCTGCTTCAATAACGCGCCCAACTCTGGCAACCGTTGATTTTGGTGTGCAAGCTGTTCCTGTAATAATCCGTTAAACAATGCGCGTAATAACAAGGCAGCAAGTACGCCATTATGTCCAGCTCGGGTGACATCAAGGCAATAAAATGCCAGATCGTTTTCCGAAAGTGCGGCAATATCAAGCACCAGGCCGGGTTTGTCCGCGGCAACTAATTGACGATAATTAACCCGGCATTGGGAAATCACCTGCTGAACTGGCGGTTGTAGTTCCTGTAATAATTTCGCCGCTGCAGCAGGGTTATCAACCATTGCATCCCAGTCGCGAAAAAGCCTTTCCTCTTCCTCAACGCGGGAATTAAACATGCTGGGATAGAGACAGGCAAAAACCATCTCGCGCAAGCGATTCAGATCTTTAACCGGTTTCAGCAAAACATCTTCAACACCCAGACGTAACGCTTTGGCAATATCTGCCATATTTTCAGTGGCAGATATCACCAGAACCGGTGTCTGGTCACCTCTGTTGCGTATATGTTCCAGCAGTTTAAGCCCGTTCATTCGTGGCATCGCGATATCACATATCATCAGGTCTGGAGTGAAACCTCCCAGCAACTCAAGGGCATCCACCCCATCAGCCGCCAGTACCGTTGTCGCTCCCAATGAGGAAAACCACGAATCCAGAAGCGAGCGAAATACCTGCTCATCTTCAACAATGAGAATCTGTTTTCCGACCAATGGCTGCGTCATGTTCTCTCCCCTGACTGGCTTTACTCAATAGTGGCACGCTATTGCCACCTACGCCTGTCAGAATTAACTTAAGTGTAGATAAAAATTCTGGTCAAATGTTGGTGCGTACCAACGGCAAAAGTTCGTCCATTTTCTTTTCCACTGCCAGCTGTCCGGCCGCAATGGCAGCGTGCGCGCGATGGAAATCAAGCGTAGATATTTGCGGGCAAACAGGTTGAATCAGAATATCGGGCGGATCACCTGCCATGCGGTTCCTTTTAAGTCGGTTCTCCAGCACCTGGATAGAAGTGGTCATAATCTCTGTTGCCGTTGGCGCTGTCACCGCCCGACGTGTCGTTATGCTGCCTAACCTTTCTTTCAGACGCGCATGCCACGGCAGAGAATCACCATTCTCGCTATTTTCTTCACTGACATTAAAGGAGAGCAAATCTTGTTGCATCAAATGAGCATCGTGCTGCAGGTCGACCGCTATCACAATATCAGCCCCCAATGCACGCGTGAGGGAAATAGGAATTGGGTTAACTACAGCGCCATCAACCAGCCAGTAGCCGTTATGCGCAACGGGTGCCATTAGTCCTGGAATACTGCATGATGCACGAATGGCAAGATGGAGATCGCCTTCAGTAAACCATAATTCACGCCCAGTACTTAAATTGGTGGCAACAGCCGCGAAGCGACGGGAACAATTTTCGATCTCTGTTTCCGGCATTATTTCGCGATATTGATTGAAGACACGCTCGCCGCGCAGTAACCCACCGCGCTGCCAGGAGAGATCCATCAGGCGTAAAACATCCCAATAACTGAAAGAGGTCACCCAATCTTCCAGCGCAGATAATCGATCGCATGCATAGGCAGCGCCCACCAGCGAACCAATTGAACATCCTGCAACGATATCAATTTCAATACCCACTTTTTTTAGCGCATTAATTACGCCAATATGCGACCAACCTCTTGCCGCGCCAGATCCCAGCGCCAGCCCTATTTTTATCTTTCTCATTATTCCCGCAAGATTCCCCTGGAATGCAATCGTAGCCACATCGCTACTGCTCGGTTAACATAGTGCTACTCAGGCGGTTAATACGCCGTTATTGTTTCCAGGGAGATTATTTGTGTCTCAGCTTTGTCCCTGTGGTAGTGCTGTCGAGTATAGCCTATGTTGCCACCCTTATGTGTCTGGTGAAAAGGTTGCACCTGATCCAGAACATCTCATGCGTTCGCGTTACTGCGCTTTTGTGATGCAAGACGCAGATTATTTAATAAAGACCTGGCATCCATCTTGTGGAGCAGCGGCGTTACGTGCCGAATTGATTGCCGGATTTGCGCATACTGAATGGTTGGGCTTGACCGTATTTGAACATTGCTGGCAGGACGGCGGCAATATCGGATTTGTCAGTTTTGTTGCTCAATTTACCGAGGGTGGCAAAACAGGTGCAATAATTGAACGTTCGCGATTTTTGAAAGAAAACGGTCAATGGTACTATATTGACGGTACACGTCCGCAGTTTGGCCGCAACGATCCCTGCCCTTGTGGTTCAGGTAAAAAATTTAAAAAGTGCTGCGGCCAATAATGGTTGACGGTACGGTTTAGCAAACACTCTCAACAAGGTTTTTCCAGCAATGCATTCACTCCAACGTAAAGTTCTGCGTACTATTTGTCCGGACCAAAAAGGTCTGATCGCACGTATTACCAATATTTGCTACAAGCACGAGTTAAATATCGTGCAGAACAATGAATTTGTAGATCATCGTACCGGGCGCTTTTTTATGCGCACGGAACTGGAAGGGATTTTTAATGATTCCACCCTGCTGGCGGATCTCGATAGCGCATTGCCAGAAGGCTCCGTGCGTGAGCTGAATCCTGCCGGTCGTCGCCGGATAGTAATTCTGGTCACTAAAGAAGCGCATTGCCTTGGCGATTTGTTGATGAAAGCCAATTACGGCGGCCTGGATGTCGAAATCGCGGCAGTTATTGGTAACCACGATACTTTACGTTCTCTGGTTGAGCGGTTTGATATTCCGTTTGAGCTGGTAAGCCATGAAGGGTTAAGCCGCAACGAGCACGATCAAAAGATGGCGGATGCCATTGATGCTTATCAACCTGACTATGTGGTGCTGGCGAAGTATATGCGGGTATTAACGCCGGAATTTGTGGCACGCTTCCCGAATAAGATCATCAATATTCACCATTCATTCCTACCAGCGTTTATCGGCGCACGTCCTTATCACCAGGCCTATGAGCGTGGCGTGAAGATTATTGGCGCAACCGCTCACTATGTGAATGACAATCTGGACGAAGGCCCAATCATCATGCAGGACGTTATTCATGTCGATCATACCTACACAGCTGAAGATATGATGCGCGCAGGTCGTGACGTCGAGAAAAACGTCTTAAGTCGTGCGCTATACAAAGTACTGGCGCAGCGCGTCTTTGTTTACGGTAATCGGACGATTATTCTTTAATCGCCAGCAAAAATAACTGGTTAGCTTTAATCCGTTACGGATGAAAATTACGCAACCAGTTCATTTTTCTCAACGTAACACTTTACAGCGGCGCGTCATTTGATATGATGCGCCCCGCTTCCCGATAAGGGAGCAGGCCAGTAAAAAGCATTACCCCGTGGTGGGGTTCCCGAGCGGCCAAAGGGAGCAGACTGTAAATCTGCCGTCATCGACTTCGAAGGTTCGAATCCTTCCCCCACCACCATCGCTTTCAAAAGCCCCTGAATTCTCAAACGAATCCGCAATTAAATATTCTGCCCATGCGGGGAAGGATGAGAAGCTTCGACCAAGGTTCGACTCGAGTGCCAGCGAGAGAGCGTTGCCGCAGGCAACGACCCGTAGGGCGAAGCGCGCAGCGCTGAGTAATCCTTCCCCCACCACCATTTCTTCCTGAAATACTCAAAACCTGTTACTCCGAGCTAATTCTGCCCAATGGCACCGCGTTTACCGGACCTAAAATATCCTCCCCTGTAGGTCGGATAAGCGAAGCGCATCCGACAACTCCCCCCGCACCGTGCCCATAAAAAAAACCCGCCGGAGCGCTGAGGAATCCCCAGTAATGGGCGGGTAAAAAAAGACAGGCATAGAGTTTTGTGATCTACTGACTTGTGCAACCAATTCAATGAGATCTCCTCTATGCCTGCTCGCCAAGTATGTCAGAATTTTTTCCGCGGTGCTTTAGCACCATTTCACAAATACCGACAAAATGCTTTGTTGGATGCCACTATCGCACTTATCAATGGCGCATCTCTGACGCTGACCAGCATCGGACGTTATTTACCCGGTAATGCTCAGGTCAAAAATAAAATAAAACGTGTTGATCGTCTGCTCGGTAATGAGTCTCTTCATCACGACATCCCCCTGATTTTCAGAAACATTATTTCCATGCTGACGAGCAAGCTGTCACTGTGTGTCATCGCCGTTGACTGGAGTGGATACCCCTCTCAGGAGTATCACGTACTCCGCGCCAGCCTGATTTGCGATGGACATTCGATTCCATTGCTGAGTTGGATAGTTCCTTCGGAAAAACAGCAAAATGCAAAGATACAGCAAGCCTTTCTTAATACTCTTTCCGAAGCGGTAAACCCAAAAGCAAGGGTAATCATCGTCACGGATGCAGGGTTCCAGAATGCCTGGTTTCGGCACATAAAATCACTCGGCTGGGATTTTATTGGCCGGATACGAGGCAATAAACAACTGCATCTGGCGAGAAAAGGGGAATGCTGGTTCAGGCGTCAGGAATTACAGGCCAGTAACAAACCTGAATATCTGGGGCCGGGGACGCTTTCCCGGGCGGAATACGCCCGTTGCGATGGTCATTTTTATTTGCACAAAAAAGAGCCGAAAGGCCGGAGAAATAAACGTTCGCGTTGTGGTATAGCCAGACCATCACAGATAAAAGATGCCAGGTCGGCGGCAAAAGAACCATGGTTAATATTCAGCAGCACAGATGACTTTAAACCGCGAGAAATCATGAAGTTATACAGCCGCCGAATGCAGATTGAGCAAAACTTCAGGGATGAAAAAAGTGAGCGTTTTGGGTTCGGTCTGCGAGCCAGTTACAGCTGTTCGGCAGGAAGAATGCTGGTACTGAGCCTGCTGGCAACACTGAGCACAATAGTGCTGTGGCTTATTGGCTATCACGCTGAAAATCAAGGGTTACATCTTAGATATCAGGCCAACAGCATTAAAACGCGGCGGGTAATCTCGTATCTGACGTTAGCGGAGAATGTCTTACGACACTCCCCGCTAATTTTAAAACGAACGGTGCTAAGCACCATTCTTAATCACCTCACCAGAACCTACCAGAATATGGTGTTGGTTTATTATCGCTGATTTATGGGGATCCCTCAGCGCCGAAGCAGGGTCTATGTGAACTAAAATTCGCTTAGTGACGAGCGCGCACCAGCTGATACTTACGTGTCAGATACTCCACCGGTACGCTCCAGATGTGCACCAGACGTGAGAACGGGAACAGCAAGAATAACGTCATCCCCAACACCAGGTGCAGACGGAAGATAAACGCCACGCCATCAAGATGTTGAGAAGCGCCACCGTGGAAGGTCACTACCGACTGCGCCCAGCCAACCAGTTTCATCATCTCGCTACCGTCCATATGCTGGGCGGAGAACGGAATGGTCAGCAGGCCCAGCGCGCACTGGATAACGAGCAGCGACAGGATCAGGATATCCGCTCCGGTAGTCGTTGCACGCACGCGTGGGCTGAACAGACGACGTTTCAACAACAGCACGCCGCCAATCAGACACAGTACGCCGCTGGCACCACCAGCAAACATCGCCATTTTCTGTTTTACTTCAATCGGCAGCCAGGCTTCATACATCCAGTGCGGCGTCAGCATACCGAAGAAGTGACCGACAAAAATCCCCAGAATACCGATATGGAACAGGTTCGACGCGAGGTTCATCCCTTTGCGATCCAGCATCTGGCTGGACGCCGCACGCCATGTGTACTGCCCGTAGTCATAACGCAGCCAGCTACCAATCAGGAAGACCGCCCCGGCTATGTACGGGTAGATATCAAAGAAGAACATATTCAGGAATTGCATTAGTGCTGTCCTCCGGTGGTGATATTCAGATATTGCGGCGCGACGGCACCGGCAAAGCGACGCTGATGAGCAGTGATTGCTGAATCACCGCAGCCTTTTTCAGCAAAGAATTTAACCTGCTCTTCTTCCCAGACTGCATCCAGCGCCTGCGGCGTATCGTCGCGCGCTTCATCGGCAATTTTTTCCGCCACTTTGTCGCTGTCGATTGCGGTATTCGCCAGTTTCAGCAGCAGATCAAACAGCACGGCATAACGGCTTTCACGCTGTTGCAGACGCGCGCTCAGCAATGCCAGAATCGGCGCAATATCTTTCAAACCCTCCACGGCTTCGCTTTGCGGCAGCTGCGCCAGGTACTCCAGATACAGCGGCAGATGGTCGGGCAATTCGCGGCTGTTTAACTGCAAGCCGTGCTGCTCGTACTGCGCCAGCAGATCCACCATCGCCTGGCCGCGGTCACGGGATTCACCGTGAACATGTTCAAATAGCAACAGTGACGTGGCGCGGCCACGGTCGAACAGTTCGCTGTACTGCGCCTGGGCATCGAGCGGATCCATCGTCGTTAAATCGCGCAGGAAAATGCCCAGCGCATGGGCATCCTCTTTTGGCAGATTTTTCGACGCGGCAATCGCCTCAAACATCTCTTGTTGATGCTGCCATAAGGCAGCATCCGGATATTCAAGGAGACGCGATACAATCACGAGTTCGATCATGGGTGCGGCTCCGTTTTGCTGGTTACATCGATGGCATCGATACGGCGGCTGTTGAACAGATTGAATTTGGTATCTGAACCGTGGCAGCCATCACCAAAGGTAAAGCCGCAGCCATTTTTCTCCGGGAAGGCTTCCCGCGCCAGTTCACGATGACTGCTCGGCACCACAAAGCGATCTTCGTAGTTGGCAATAGCCAGATAACGATACATCTCCTGTGCCTGTGCTTCGGTCAGACCGACCTCTTCCAGCGCACGGGTATCGACTTTACCGTCAACGGTTTCAGCACGTTTGTAATGACGCATCGCCAGCATACGTTTCAGCGCGCGCAGTACCGGTTTGGTATCACCGGCGGTCAGCAGATTCGCCAGATACTGTACCGGAATACGCAGGCTTTCGACGTCTGGCAGAATGCCGTTGCTGCCCAGTTCACCCGCGTCTGCCGCAGACTGAATCGGCGACAGAGGCGGCACGTACCAGACCATCGGCAGTGTGCGATATTCCGGATGCAGCGGCAGCGCCAGTTTCCATTCCATCGCCATTTTATAAACTGGCGACTGCTGTGCAGCCTCAATAACGCTCAGCGGAATACCGTCTTTAATCGCCTGCTCGATGACTTTCGGATCGTTCGGATCGAGGAACACATCCAGCTGACGCTGGTAGAGATCTTTCTCGTTCTCGGTACTTGCCGCACGTTCAATCGCGTCGGCATCGTACAGCAGCACGCCAAGATAACGGATACGACCGACACAGGTTTCTGAACATATTGTCGGCTGGCCGGCTTCAATACGCGGATAGCAGAAGATGCACTTCTCAGACTTACCGCTTTTCCAGTTGAAGTAGATTTTTTTGTACGGGCATCCGGTGATGCACATACGCCAGCCACGGCATTTATCCTGGTCGATCAGGACGATGCCATCTTCTTCACGCTTGTAAATCGCACCGCTCGGGCAGGTCGCCACACATGCCGGGTTCAGACAGTGTTCGCACAGGCGCGGCAAATACATCATGAAGGTGTTTTCGAACTGGCTATACATCGCCTTCTGGATGTTGTCGAAGTTCTTGTCTTTCGCCAGCTTGTCAAACTCACCGCCCAGGTCATCTTCCCAGTTCGGCCCTTTTTCGATTTTCGCCATCCGTTCGCCGGTAATCAGTGAACGCGGACGGGCAATCGGCTGTGATTTGCTGCCTTCCGGCGCGGTATGCAGGTTCTGATAATCAAAATCGAACGGCTCGTAATAATCGTCGATCCCCGGCAGATGCGGGTTAGCGAAGATTTTACCCAGCAGCATGGCACGGTTACCCATGCGCGGCTGCAGTTTGCCGTTGATTTTACGGATCCAGCCGCCTTTGTATTTTTCCTGGTTTTCCCAGTCAGTCGGGAAGCCCTGGCCCGGCTTGGTTTCCACGTTGTTGAACCACGCGTATTCCACGCCTTCACGGCTGGTCCAGACGTTTTTACAGGTCACCGAACAGGTGTGGCAGCCGATGCACTTATCGAGATTCAGCACCATGCCGACTTGTGAACGAATTTTCATTTTACGCTCTCCTGTACCTGGTCATTGCCTTCGCCATCTAACCAGTCAATGTTCTTCATCTTACGCACTACAACAAACTCATCGCGGTTAGAACCTACGGTGCCGTAGTAGTTAAAGCCATATGCCAGATGGGCATAGCCGCCGATCATATGCGTCGGTTTCGGCGTGATACGGGTGACCGAGTTATGGATACCACCACGCTGTTGGGTAATTTCCGAACCAGGCAGGTTAACGATACGTTCCTGCGCGTGGTACATCATGGTCATCCCTGCCGGAACACGCTGGCTGACAACCGCACGGGCAGTCAGTGCACCGTTGCTGTTGAAGACTTCAATCCAGTCGTTATCGGCGATACCCAGCTCTTTGGCATCGGCTTCACTCAGCCAGACCACCGGACCACCGCGACCTAAAGTCAGCATCAGCAGGTTGTCGCTGTAGGTGGAGTGGATACCCCACTTCTGGTGTGGCGTCAGGAAGTTGAGCGCTTTTTCCGGGTTGCCATTGGATTTCTGGCCCATCACTTCTTTCACCGAACGGGTGTCGATCGGCGGACGATAAACCAGCAGGCTTTCACCGAAATCACGCATCCATTGGTGATCCTGATACAGCTGCTGACGGCCAGAGAGCGTACGCCACGGGATCAGCTCGTGAACGTTGGTGTAACCGGCGTTGTAAGAAACGTGTTCATCTTCAAGGCCAGACCATGTCGGGCTGGAGATGATTTTGCGCGGCTGTGCCTGAATATCGCGGAAGCGAATCTTCTCGTCTTCTTTATTCAGCGCCAGATGCGTATGGTCACGGCCGGTAAACTCGCTCAGAGCAGCCCAGGCTTTTACAGCTACCTGACCGTTGGTTTCCGGTGCCAGCGTCAGGATCATCTCTGCCGCATCAATTGCGGTATTGAGCATCGGCTGGCCTTTTGCCGGACCTTCCGCTTTGGTGTAGTTGAGCTTACGCAGCAGATCCATCTCGCTCTGTGTGTTCCAGGCAATCCCTTTACCGCCGTTACCGATTTTCTCCATCAGCGGGCCGATAGAGGTAAAGCGTTCGTAAGTTGCTGGATAATCGCGCTCTACGACCATAATGTGCGGTGCAGTTTTACCTGGGATCAGGTCGCATTCGCCTTTTTTCCAGTCTTTCACATCCAGCGGTTGCGCCAGTTCAGCGGCAGAGTCGTGCTGGATAGGCAGCGTGACGATGTCAGTTTCTTTACCCAGATGACCAACGCACACTTCGGAGAATTTCTTCGCGATGGCTTTGTAGATTTCCCAGTCGCTTTTCGCTTCCCAGGCCGGATCGACCGCCGCAGACAGCGGGTGAATAAACGGATGCATATCCGAAGTATTCATGTCGTCTTTTTCGTACCAGGTCGCCGTCGGCAAAATGATGTCGGAATAGAGACAGGTGCTCGACAGACGGAAGTCCAGCGTCACCACCAGATCCAGCTTGCCTTCCAGACCGTTGTCCTGCCAGTCCACTTCTTCCGGCTTCACGCCGCCCTGCTGACCCAGGTCTTTGCCCTGGATACCGTGCTCCGTCCCCAGCAGGTACTTGAGCATAAACTCATGACCTTTACCGGAAGAACCGAGCAGGTTAGAACGCCAGATGAACAGGTTACGCGGGTGGTTTTTACCGTTTTCCGGCTGTTCCGCAGCGAAACGGATAGAACCCTCTTTCAGGGATTTCACCGTATAGTCCACCGGATTCATCCCGGCTTTTTCTGCTTCGCGAGCGATTGTCAGCGGGTTAGTGCCTAACTGCGGCGCAGACGGCAGCCAGCCCATGCGTTCTGCACGGACGTTAAAGTCGATCAAGTGTCCGGTATAGCGAGATTTATCCGCCATCGGCGACAGCAGTTCTTCCGCAGTCACGGTTTCATAACGCCACTGGCTGGAGTGGTTATAGAAATAAGAGGTACTGTTCATGTGACGCGCCGGACGCTGCCAGTCGAGGGCAAACGCCAGCCGGTTTGCGGACGCAGTTTTTCCTGACCTACATAGTGCGCCCAGCCACCGCCGCTCTGACCGACACAGCCGCAGAAAATCAGCATATTGATCAGACCACGATAGTTCATGTCCAGGTGATACCAGTGGTTCAGCCCAGCGCCGACGATAATCATCGAACGACCGTGCGTTTTATCAGCGTTATCGGCAAATTCACGGGCGATGCGAATAATCTGGCTGCGAGAAACGCCGGTAATCTGCTCTGCCCAGGCAGGGGTGTAAGCTTTCACATCGTCATAGCTGGTTGCACAGTTAACGTCGTTCAGGCCACGTTCCAGACCGTAGTTTGCCAGCGTCAGATCATAAACGGTGGTCACCAGGGCGGTGCTGCCATCAGCCAGTTGCAGGCGTTTCACCGGCAGCTTATGCAGCAGCACGTTTTCCAGTTCCACTTTGTTGAAGTGTTCCGTGCCATCGCCACCAAAGTACGGGAAGCCCACCTCAGCGATCTCATCCTGGCTACCCAGCAGGCTCAGTTGCAGCTCGGTTTCTTCGCCAGTTTTGCCGTCGCGCTGCTCAAGATTCCATTTGCCCTTCTCGCCCCAGCGGAAGCCAATAGAACCGTTCGGCGCAACCATTTCACCATTGGTATTAAAGGCGACAGTTTTCCATTCCGGATTGTTTTCCTGGCCCAGTGCATCCACCAGATCAGCAGCGCGCAGCATACGACCCGCAGCGTAGTAACCGTCGCGCTCTTCCAGCATCACCAGCATCGGCATGTCGGTGTAGCGGCGCACATAGTCGGTGAAATACTGGCTTGGGTTGTCGAGGTGGAATTCACGCAGCATTACGTGACCCATTGCCAGCGCCATTGCCGCATCGGTGCCCTGTTTCGGTGCCAGCCACAGATCGCACAGTTTGGCGATTTCAGCGTAGTCTGGTGTGACGGCAACAGTTTTGGTTCCTTTGTAACGCACTTCAGTAAAGAAGTGAGCATCCGGGGTACGCGTCTGCGGCACGTTTGAACCCCAGGCGATGATGTAGCTGGAGTTGTACCAGTCAGCAGATTCCGGTACGTCAGTTTGCTCACCCCAGGTTTGCGGAGACGCAGGAGGCAGGTCGCAGTACCAGTCGTAGAAGCTTAAGCAAGTACCGCCAATCAGCGAGAGATAGCGCGCACCCGATGCGTAAGAAACCATCGACATTGCCGGAATTGGCGAGAAGCCAGCGACACGGTCCGGACCGTAATTTTTGATGGTGTAAACGTTAGATGCGGCGATCAGTTCGTTCACTTCCTGCCAGGAAGAACGAACAAAACCACCGCGTCCACGCGCCTGCTTAAAGCTTTTCGCTTTATCGGCGTCTTCAATGATAGAAGCCCATGCCTCAACCGGATCGCTATGCAGCGCCTTCGCTTCACGCCACATTTTCATCAGGCGTTTGCGCATCATCGGGTATTTCAGGCGGTTAGCGCTGTAAAGATACCAGGAGTAGCTGGCACCGCGCGGGCAGCCGCGAGGTTCATGGTTTGGCAGGTCCGGGCGAGTTCGCGGATAGTCAGTCTGCTGGGTTTCCCAGGTGACCAGACCGTTTTTGACGTAGATTTTCCAGCTGCAGGAGCCGGTGCAGTTTACCCCGTGGGTAGAGCGGACGATTTTGTCATGCTGCCAACGCTGGCGATATCCATCCTCCCAGTCACGGTTGGTATTGAGAAGCTGGCCATGCCCATCGGCAAAGGTTTCACCCTTCTGTTTGAAGTAGCGAAACCGGTCCAGGAATTTACTCATCGGTTTTCTCCTGTGGGAGCCTGTCGGCCCTCTGATAAATCGACATTGCTAATGTTTAAGGGCAAGGTAACGCTCTGAAACAGCGTGGGAATTGATAACGATCAAGAGTGATGGGGATGAAAAATAAAGTAAATTCCTGGAATACCCCTTTAGGATAATTAACATTTATAGCATAACAGACTGTAAATTAAGACGTTTTACACCTGTGGTTATTTAAACCATTAAGATTTTTATGCAGATGGGTATTAAGGAGTATTCCCCATGGGTAACATATTAATGACTCTTAATGAAATCCAGCGAAATAAGCCATACAACATTAGTATGTTGTAACTAAATGACGCATAAAAAAAGCGCGACATCATGCCGCGCAAAGGATAATCAAATATTACGATTTATTTTTTAGAATGCCGACCATATACCGCCCAGGTAATCACCACGCAGGCGATATAGAAAATCAAAAATACTTTCATTGCGCCGACTGGCGAACCCGTTAATGCCAGCGAGCTACCAAACGCTTTCGGGATAAAGAAGCCACCAATCGCGCCAATCGCAGAGATGAAACCCAGCGCCGCCGCCGTGTCGGTTGCCGCTTCACGCATCGCACGTTCGTCAGAACCCCCTTCTGCTTTCACACGATCCATTGTCAGTTTACGGAAGATCACGGAAATCATCTGGAAAGTGGAACCACTACCCAGCCCAGCGGTCAGGAACAGCGCCAGGAAGACTGCGAAGAACGCCATGAAGCTTCCGCCCTGTCCGTCAGTCGGTAAGGTCAGGAACAGCAGGCCGCTGAAAATCGCCATCAGGATAAAGTTCACCAGAGTGACACGAGTTCCGCCCAGACGGTCAGATAATGCACCACCTGCAGAACGCGCCAGCGCACCAATAAACGGCCCGAAGAAAGCGTATTGCAGAATCTGAACATCCGGGAACTGCGTTTTTGACAGCATCGCAAAGCCCGCGGAGAAGCCGATGAAGGAGCCGAAGGTTGCCAGATACAGCAGGCTCATAATCCACAGATGACCCCGTTTGAGTACCGGCAACTGCTCCTTGATGGAGGCTTTCGAGGTAGCAAGATCGTTCATGCCAAACCACGCCGCAATGGTGAAGATGGCAAGGAACGGCACCCATATCCAGGACGCATTCGCCAGATACAGCTCAGTCCCATCCGGCTGTTTGACGCCCTGGCTACCAAATACTGCGAAAATCGACAGTGATACCACCAGCGGAGCAACCAACTGCATGACGCTGACGCCCATGTTGCCCAGACCACCATTCAGACCCAGCGCGCCACCCTGCTTCTGTTTCGGAAAGAAGAAGCTGATGTTTGCCATACTGGATGCGAAGTTCGCGCCAGCAAAGCCGCACAGCAGAGAAATGATGATGAAGACGCTATAAGGCGTGGAGGTATCCTGCACGGCAAAACCCAGCCAGACGCAAGGAATAATCAGAATACCGGTGCTGAACGCCGTCCAGCGACGACCACCGAAGATAGGAACCATAAAGGAGTATGGAACACGTAATAACGCGCCAGAAACCGAAGGCAGCGCAGTCAACATAAATAGCTGATCGGTCGTAAAATTAAAACCGACTTTCGGTAAGTTCACCGCAACAGCGCTGAACAACATCCATACGCAAAACGCCAGCAGCAGACAGGGAACGGAAATCCACAGGTTGCGGCTGGCAATACGTTGACCGCGTTGTTGCCAGAACGCAGGATCTTCCGGTCGCCAATCTGTAATGACAGCTCCAGTAGCCCTTTCGGGGGCGGATGAGTGACTCATAGACACCTCTGATACTCGTTTCGATGTCTGCCACCTTAGTGTCTGTAGCTAAAGGCAATTTGATGTAAATCAAACGATAAGATAACTTTATCTATCATTGATATTTATCATTATCCATAGTGAGTACAGTGATTTCATAAAAATTATGAGATTTTTCACGGTGCTGTAAAATCCCTACCCTTACCGATGTAAAGCGACTAACCACACGGCAAATAAGGAGTAACTCTTTCCGGGTATGGGTATACTTCAGCCAATAGCCGAGAATACTGCCATTCCAGAATGTATCGTCACATTCATTAAGGTTATTGCTCATTTAAAGCCTGAAGGAAGAGGTTTACATGCTTAAACGTTGTCTCTCTCCGCTCACCCTGGTTAATCAGGTTGCGCTTATTGTGTTGCTTTCTACTGCTATTGGACTGGCAGGGATGGCGGTTTCTGGCTGGCTGGTGCAAGGCGTTCAGGGCAGCGCCCATGCGATCAACAAAGCGGGATCGCTGCGCATGCAAAGTTACCGTCTGTTGGCAGCAGTGCCATTAAGCGAGAAAGACAAGCCCTTAATTAAAGAGATGGAACAAACAGCATTTAGCGCCGAGTTGACTCGAGCAGCAGAACGAGACGGGCAACTGGCGCAATTACAGGGTTTACAAGATTACTGGCGTAATGAACTGATCCCTGCACTGATACGTGCACAAAACCGCGAAACGGTGTCAGCGGATGTCAGCCAGTTTGTTGCCGGGCTTGATCAGCTGGTATCTGGTTTTGATCGCACCACGGAAATGCGCATTGAGACAGTGGTGCTGGTCCATCGGGTAATGGCGGTATTTATGGCACTTTTACTGGTATTCACTATTATCTGGTTGCGGGCGAGATTGCTACAACCGTGGCGGCAACTTCTGGCAATGGCGAGTGCCGTCAGCCATCGCGATTTTACCCAACGCGCAAACACCAGCGGGCGCAACGAAATGGCGATGCTTGGAACTGCGTTGAACAATATGTCTGCAGAACTGGCCGAAAGTTATGCCGTACTTGAGCAGCGGGTTCAGGAGAAAACCGCCGGGCTGGAGCATAAAAATCAGATCCTCTCTTTTTTATGGCAGGCTCAACGCCGGCTCCCATCCCGCCCCCCAGCAAAATAC